>ENA-UOTZ01000576-UOTZ01000576.1-compost-metagenome-genome-assembly--contig:-NODE-576-length-30572-cov-17.858108_pt1 | contig 30572 bp, 25 predicted proteins | sample MGYA00238144_ERZ746983 | MGnify/ENA primary metagenome ERZ746983 (study PRJEB28759, sample SAMN06268863) | compost metagenome | isolation source: single cell | place: USA: California, Emeryville, Joint... | reverse complement strand
CTTTCAATTTATTTGTCAGGTATTTAATTCTTTCTTTTTGCTCGTTCTCTCTTTTGGATTTATTCTCCTGATAAGTTCTCGCATCGAGCAGTAACTCTTCGTATTTCTTCACTGATTCTTTAAGCTGTACCTCGAGATTTTCAATTTGATTGCTCTTCCTGACGATCGCATCTTTTAATCGAAATATCCACCATTACTGCCATAGAAAACTTGTTTATCACATTACCTTTTAGCTTTTCGAAGTTTTCAGCGTTGAATTGATACGAGCTTAGATTTGGAAGTCGCTGGCTATGGGTTGGCGATCTTTGATTTGTCGAATCAGCAGCATGCTGTTGGAAAGCTTTACCTAGCTCTCGTTCAGTTACTGAATTAAACAAAACTATAAGGTGGTTTACGAGGTCAATTTACCATTCGATGTCAGCTTTTTATCATCTGAAACATCAGAGAGCTTCCAATCCTCCTCATGAGATAACCTAGTCGCATTATCTTGCTCATAGTCTTCATCAGCATCTGCGACTTCCTCCTGTATTACTTTTTCGCTTGCGAAATATGACCTTGGAGAACCAATCACCTTTCTCTCGAGTATTTTTTCTGTAGCAATGCTTCTCATAAGCCTATGAGCACTGTTCTGCATCGCTTTCAAATCACCTTCTTTGCTCTGGACCTTTGCCTCGAGTTCCCTTAGCTTCAGTTCCTTTTCGTGATCTCTTGAAAAGTCTAAGCTTGTTCCCATGGCTCTTGGAGTAGTAATAGTCGTATTCAATAGTTCTTGCATTGCATGAAGCTCTGCTTCTTTGACTTTGAGAAGCTCAAACACTTGCTTGAGGTCTTTTTTCCTTTCCTCAGCCTTTCTCTCGGACTTTTTAGCGATATCTTCAAACTTAGCTTTCTCTAATGAAAGCAACTGTTGTGCTTTGGTCAATTCAGCGATTTTTTGGTTTAGCACAGCATTCTGGACGGATTTGCTTTTATATTGATTGTCTAAATCTAAATATTGTTTCTTTAGCTCTTCGTACTTGACTTGCTCATTTGAAGAAGAATACGCAGATCTCTCATAAGGGCGTTGGAGATCTTCCTCGCTCTCAAAATTGGGTGAACGTGTTTCTACAGGATATCCTTCGGCAGCGTCGATATCTATCTCCAAATCCTTTTGCTTCTGGAAAGTGAGTTTAAACATTTCAGGGGCTTTTTCTTCCTTCTCGTTTTGCTCGGATTCATTTTGAGTGAGTGTGTGTAAACTACTGGGAACATCATCAGGAGCTCTAAACACGAATTTCTGACTGCCTCCTTTCGAAGAAGGGGGGGTTCGTCTGGAAGCTCTTTTCGGTGACAGTACCGAAGATGGATCAAGCAAGTGGCCGATCTAAATAATTAAATGGTTAGTTATAAGTACACAAAGAGCTTAAAAGGATATACCGTTTCCTTGAAGATTGATTCGACGTACTCTTTATCTTTCTCGTAGGTTTCTGCAATAGCTAAGAAGCTTGGATGTCTATTATTGGCATGCTTCAAGAGATTATTGGCCGTGACGATCAGCTGCTTCACTGCGGATCGAAGAAGCTTAAGTTGGTTAAGAGACGTATCAGTTGAGGCGAGTTCTTCGAGCTGAGTGCTACTTTTTGGAGATTTAGCTCTAGTACTGCTGAATCCTCGGCTTTGAGGGTTCTCCTGAGAAAGTCTGGCTGAAGGGCTCAAAAAACCATGTCCCCGCACTGGCGGAGAAGTAAAATGCTTCGGCGATGAGAACGTTCCAAAAACTTTTCTCGGATTTCTAGAAAATTCAGTGGTGTCGTTTTTAGGCGAGTTCAAACGAGGAGGGAAAGTGTGTTTTGTTAATGATTTTTGTGAGGCAATACTGGTTTTTGTATCATGCTTAACAGTACTGTGCTTTGGAGACGTGAATCCTCTCGAATGCGTCCTTCTAACGGTTATTAGATTTCACATTAATAATTTTGTACGGGAAAAGTGAATTACGCATTCTGTGTTCCATCCAATTTGGATAGTAAATCTATCAAATTATGTTTTGTGGCAATGGAAAATTTATCTGAAACTTCAGTGAGCTGATTAATCAAGTTGACGTTTTCATTAATTGAAGTAGAAATATTCTGAAAAGGAGCTGTCTGATGCTCAGGAGACTTATTGCCAGAAATTTTGTGGGAAGTGATAGAGCTTGTCAACCCTTTCTTTGGTTGTGATAGCATTTCCTTGATTGAGGATATTCATTTCATGAATTTTAGGGTAAGAAACTACCTGTGAGATAATATCCAAGGAAATACGGACGTTCTTCTTCATCAAAAATAGCAATTTATCGGAACTTTCGGTGAAAAGTTTCAAATCTTTCTGGATCGTATGGGCTGATTGCTTGATTTCATCATGGATTAACTCGAACCCTTGATCAAAGTTCAGATTTTCAACAGCTTGTATTCTTTTTTGCAGATTTTCCACAGCTTTATATGCGAACATTTAGATAATTCACAATTGAAGAGCAAAGACGAGGTAAATATTGAGGAGAAGGCAACGATTTGACTAACCTTGGCAACTGTAGTGTACAATATCATTCCCCAGGTTCGCAGTTTCCAACTTCGCTTTCTCAAAGAGAGAAAGCATGCTTTGTGTTGCAGTTGTGCTCAGATTCTCGCAGCTAAAGAGAAATCACATTAATCCTTTAAATCCACAACTTTTTTTACATTTCTGAAATTTGAAGAATATCTTTGGTCAGTCTATTGTTTATTGCGAGTGTTTTATCAACCATCCCCTGAATTGTGGCCTGAAACTCTGTACTCGATGGCTGCCTGGAATGTTTCCTGCTCTCAATTTGGGCCTCACGATTGAGCTCTGCTATTTCATTTTGGAAATTTGCATTCGTGCGAGTCAATGCTCGTAATCGAATTTCGAGTTCTTGGGTTTCTCTAGGATTTTCCTTTCCTTTGCGACCGTCAAGCCCTCTTCCTTTCTGCTCATATCCTTTTAGCCCCTTCTGTATTAATTCTTTTGATTTTATGAAATGATCGTTTGTCAATCTCAAATTTTAGAACGGATTACCTTGATATTTCGATGCCGTATCCTTATAATATTCACATATCTTCTCCAAATGATTTTCTAGATCTGTTAGAATGAGAAGTGATAAGGGATTTTGAAGGCGAAGACGGTTACTTTCAAATTTGATCATCGTATTAACAGCTTGGAGCAATTTTCTTTGTGTGTTTGAAATATCGTAATTTCGATTTTATTGGAATCTAAATAGAATCTACTCGAAAAAAAAAAATCACTGGTAGTACTTTCATCATCGTCACACTTTTCCAAAAAAGGAGAATGACATATTGCACTGCTGTTGCTTCAACTACCATCTGAAAGACAATATAGTGTAATCAACCCACTTGCTTCAAGCAGAATTTACTAACGATGATTTAATAAATTAAAAATTGACCTTAATATCCGAAATAGTGTATAAAAAACACCTCATCAGGGGTGATGGAATACAATTCCATGAAACACGCATGATCTGTTTACAAAATTGCCTCGATACATAGTGACAATTTAAAGTGGACCAGTCAGAGACATACATTGATTAATGAGATCTAAAATTTTATGTTTGTCTAAAGGTTTCGGTGCAACAGCGTCAAATAACACTGGATCTTCTCCAATATTTGACAAAGCCACCGAATTTGCACTGTTTAGAACCACCGGAATATATTTCATGAGCTTATCCTTCATCTTCTGTTTCAAAATCCTCGTGCAAGTCAACCCGTCCATCACCGGCATATTCATATCCATGAAAATGGTAACACAGCGATCCGCTTTCACATGACCTTGACTACACCTCGATTCCAGCACATCTATCGCTTGTTGTCCATCGTGAGCTTTTCCGATTTTGAACCCGGTGTTATTGAGCTGCATCTCCAACGCCATGAGATTGAAATCATTATCATCTACCAATAAAATCTCAAAACACTCACAAGGTTCTTCAGGTATTTGAATTTCTTGAATGTGTTGCACATCTTCTTTTATTTCGATATGAATTTTTGCCTCTTCTTTTACATCTTCCTCATTAGGAATTTCGTCTATAGAGGCAATTTCCTTCTTCTCTTCACCAAAACCATTGCAGTTGCGCTTTGGATTTTCAGATCTCGTGCGATACGGGACTATCTCAATCTCATGTGGGTTGCTTGAGGGCGTTGTTTGGCCTCTGCGGTCTCTTCTCGAGTTTACTTGAGCGAGGATCAGAGAAGTCCTTGCTCTTTCTCTCTCGCGTTGATCAAGAATGTAAGTTGTGACTTCTGGAAGCTCAGATGAGATGACTTTGAGATCAAATGAGAACGTCGAGCCCTCCCCAACTTTTGAAGTCATCTCTAACCCACCGCGACCGCGCGGGCTGATACACTCGATTAATTTTTTTGTTACAGTCAACCCTAAGCCAATACCTGTGTTTTCGGAGCCGACCCTGCCAATATATTCTTCCGTCTTGATCGTCCCAGCGACCTCAAGCTCCTCTCTGGTCATCCCTTTACCTGTATCAGTGACGGTTATCGTGGCATACGATTCTTCGAACACGTTGGTTCTTGTTACTTTAACTTCAACTTTCCCTTTTGAGGTGTATTTGATCGCATTAGAGATCAAATTGAAGACAATTTGCTTAAGGACGTCTGGATCGACCTTCGCATAATTCTGCTCGTTTGGATCAGTATCACAAACAAATTCAATTTGCTTTTCTTTGGCAGATGATCTGAAGAGCTGAGAAACCGATTGAACAGTGCTATTAATATCAGTTACAGAAGTCTCTAGAGTTATTTCTTTGTTTTCGAGCTTTGAATACCAGATAATATTCATCATGGTGAATTTCATTGCATGCGTTGCGTCTATACAAGGCTGAATTGCCTCGTTATATACGGTTGGGTTAATTTCTTCCTTTAGAGAGTCGAGAATGAGCTGAATGATGTTCAAGGGAGTGTTGACTTCATGGCAGAGGTAAGCGAGGATCGCTGATTTAGAAGTATTTAATTGAATAAGCTCTCCAAGCGTGATTTCATAGCTCTTATCTGTGACCATGAGCAGCGTTACATCTTTCCCGTCTCTGAAACCTTTGATTCGTGCGACGTCAATGTCCAAGACCTTCTGTTTGCTTCTCCCTGCAAATTTCGCTTTAGGTAACTGATAATGGATTTCCAGCATTGCCTCCTGATCAACTCTATTTGAAAAATCTCGATTTTCCTCAACACTTTTCGCCAGAAACTGCGAAAGCGTTCCAATACTGCTCGGAGTTTGCGATGCTGTTGCTGAGACGGAACCAGAGGCGCATGTTCTAGGCTGTAAAGGACTGCGGGTTTCAGGGTAACCCATACCTTTGAGATAGCCACTTTCACGAAAAATTCTTGAAAAAGGACCCTTATGGGTAGGAGAGTCAGCTGGCTCGTCACATGGCTGATGATCTCCCTCTAGAGGTGTCTGAGGAATCGAATAAAAACTGTCAATATTATGGCCTAAGTGATTGAAATCCTTATCATATCTCAATGTTCTGACCTCCTGATTCTGAAGCGATGAGAGCTTCTCTCTCAACAACGCAGGAAGCGCATTTTGAAAATGCGTCCCAAAAGAAAAGAGATGCGTGCTCCTCCCTCTGTTATCTCGGAAGTTAGGTTTCGATCTCACGAACTTTTCTTCGTTATCTTTATTAACAAGGTGATGGAGACTTTCATTAGGAGAGGCTGGTATACAACTTTTGGGTTCTATCGAAGGATTATGAGATACATTTACTGCGTCTTTATTGTGAGGTATATCTTCCTTATTATTTTGACCAATAGGAATTTTCCGCTCGTTATCGCTAGGTTGAGCACTCTCATTGATAAAAATGCTTTCAAAGGCTTTTTTCACAGAGTAGTTATCATCTACTTCAAGTGTTTTTTTCACACAATCGTTTGCATAAATCACGAGATCATGATCCAGTATGACAATCCCATTTGGCAACGACTTTAATATATCCTGGTATTGGAGGCTTTCTCTCTCTCTGCTTGCGAAGTAGGTGAGGACTTGCTTCATGTGTTTCTGACTCTGAATATCGACTAACGCTGTACTAATAATCAATCCAATTGATAAGACCAGTGTTTCTGGAGTTGGAGCAGAGCCAGTCCGGATAAACTCATATGCTAGAAAAAAAATCGTAATCAACGTTTTTCGAAAGCCTCTGTGGTCCATCTTTTTCATATTTGCATTCGCAAAAGACAAGAATGCTCCGAGAGTGAAGTTGAAATCTGATTTGCTCCGAATTTTCTGAATTTCGATAAAATACACAGAGATTGAAGCCAACACAATCGTGGAAACGATTAACGCAACACTAACCTTCCGAGGGGGAAAACAGCCTATAGTTAGTAGCAATGCCAAAAGAAAAATCGGTACAACGCTAAGCAGATATACTCTTTGCGATTCCTCCTCATCCATTTCGGTCGTTGTAGTGAAGATCATCTGCGCTATTTGCATGGCAGTCATCACGATCAGTGATAGCAGAGTGACTATTTTAAAGTTCTGGAGGTTGCCCATGTCAAGCTTTTTGTATAGCCCTTCTAAGGCTGTTCCAAGGATGATTTGCTCCGGATTGTGAGGTTTTTTCACGGAAGTCGAGAATTGCATTTTTTTTTCCGTAACAAAATAAGTTTAGAAATTGGTAGCTAATCGAACATTCAAAATCAAACAATTAAAATTATTCCTGTGAATGCAAATGAGATGTTCTTAATACGCATTAGTTCCAAGAGAATCAAAGATTTTCGTCCAGTCTTAATAATCGGTGTTTTTTTTAATAATTGAGATGAAAGTTCTGATGTCATGGGATTAACATGGCTTGAGCCAAAATTCAATCAAGAATACAAGAAACCAACCCAAGCCAGGCCTGGAATTTGATAGAGATGAAGAGAAAGACCGCACCTGGGGAGAGAATTAAAACAAACATTCGGAGACAAGTTTTATTTAGGTTGATATGAATTGATTGGCAGGGCGTGAAGGAGGATGTGCTTGGGTATTTTCTATTCTTATAGGCAAGTGTATTAGAAACGAATTAATTTTTTTTTCTTAATCCTGATTTTGATAATATTGAACTTGGTTTGAATAGAATAATCCAGTGCAAATTAAAGTTCGAAAGAACCTCGTCTCTAATCCAAATAATTAATTGAAATACCCGGAATAAATATTTGAAAATTTCAAACTTTGTAGGAATTAAATTGTCCTTCACGATGACCAACTTCTTGCAAGAGTTACGATTTGGATGGGAAATTTGATAATAGATTGCGAAAAGTAGTGGCAGGGAAAAGATATTGTAATAGAGTGAGCCATGTTGATAGTAATAAATTGATTAGCTTCTCCTTCGAGAGTGATTGCTATTGTGGTGGGGGTTTTATTTAACTATAGCGCTCAGAACAATTTGAAATGAACACTCTAGCCAAAAATCAGCGCTTCATAGGCACTAGCATAACCATAACTCCATTACTCAACAGTAGCTCCATTACCTAACGCCATAAGAGAAAAATCGATGCTATTTCCGGATTTCGGTAGAAATATCACTTAGTTAGGGCAAGATCTCAAGATTTTCTTAAGTAACATATTAAACTGGAAGAGATTCTTGTCCCCTTGGGCAAGGAATTTGGAATATCTCGAAGAAGATATGAAAAATTGAGTATTCCGAAGAAGAATCCCGAGATGCTTGGAAATTCTACACACCGAGTAGTATCTCTGATCTAAATGACTTTCTGCGATCATAGACCATTAATTTCGCCTATACTAAGGCAATTGCGCAGCTATTTGCACGCGGTTTCCCAGATTGAGGTAGTTTATTTTCAATAGATGTCATTTACTATCGAATTACAATCAAATGCAAGATAAATGGCTCATTTTCGTATACGCGATTGCTACATATCTGACTACATGAATAATGAATTTCATAACATTCAAGCATTCTCCACAACAAGCAAATAAAATTTATTGAGAAGACATTGCAATTTCATTCTAATCGCCTTTGAGTAACAAAAAAATATAAAAATTCGCAATTTACAGCGCGCCTTTATCTTGATGGTGAATCAAGACTTGCTGTTTTGATATCACGCTTTCATTTTGTATTGATAAATTACTAATATTATTACCATTCGGTATTTCGGTAACTTGTTGAGTATCTGCAGGGAAATCGACAGCTTTGTTTGCCTCAGGACTCACCCTCTTTCTATTTTTCTTGGATCTAGTCGCGTTCAGCAGCCTTTTCCCAATGATATATGCAGCCTGTTGTTTCGTTAGGCCAAAGCTCTGCTTATTCTTCCTTTTTCGCGCTAAAATTTCTTCGAAAGCTCGAACACTCAAATTCTGATAAAAAGCCGCTTTAAGGGCAGGATCCGTTCTAAGTTGATAGTCCAATTCGTATAAAATATCCTGCATTTCTGAATCAACGAGATCCAACAGTTTTTGATTAATAGGATCTTTGTTTTGCTTGCACAGTTTTTGATAACTCCTGAACAGCATCGCGAATTTCCTCAGAGTATTGACCTCTCTCGCGGTCTGCTTTTTCTTCTTTTCGTCTTGTTTGGAATCAGCCTTCTTCTGAATTGCTTGAGGATTGCTTGGATCGTCGGACTCATTTTCCAAATAAATCTTTGGAGTTCTTGAATAAGAAAACACTTCTCTTTGATTTTCATCAAAGAAAACTTCCTTCAACTTCTCAACCTCTCCAAGCTTTTTGAGGATATAGGTCAGATCGACCTCTTTTTCCATTCGTTCGGTGGCTTGGCTGGCGAGAAGGTCTTCTTTTCGCTTTCCGCAGTTATATATTCTTTTGATATATTCCCAAAGGGAAAAAGGCAATGTTCTTCCGAAGCTTTTCTCATAGTTATTGAACGCAGTCATCACAGCTCCTATCTGAGCATCTGAATTTGATTTCTCAGGCGCTTTCGCTGTGTCCACAATTTTAATTAGCGAGGTATCAGATTCAGGCGCTTTTTTGTCGCTACTACCGCTACTACTAATACTTTTTTCATCCTCTACCTTTCTTCTTCGTCTTTGACAGCATCTTTTCGAGGCTTTTTTCTGAGAAGAGCCTTTTGGAAGATCAAATTCGTAGAGTGTATTAGCGATTTGGATTTTCATGGCATACTCATTATAAGCGACACCAACGAATGCGAGTATTCCAATAAGCGTGCTTCCAACACCTCCTACTGTTGCGAACACGCTGTCGAGTTTTGCAAATATTCTGGAAGTAACTGCTAACTGCGTGCTTTTTACAAACTGAATAGACATATACACATCTAGACCGCCGCTCGTAACTTTCGGAGAAACGTCGATTTTTTCGGCGCCATTTATCCGATAGGTGATATTCAGCGAAGGAGGGGCAGTTAGCATAAGATTGCCATCAGTAGCTATGGTTTGTTGAGTCACGGGTATCTCTACCTGTTTTGTCAATAGTCCAGGAGCTACATTCCACGAATAAGAACTCACGTACCTTGTGACTGGAGAGTCATACTCACCGAAATTGAAAGTGTTATCTGTATAAATCAGGCTGATTTTAGCTGTATTGGAGGGAACAATTGTCGCCAAATCTGCTGGAGATTTGCAAACTACATCTGGTTGATATGCGAGGTTAACACAACTTACAACCTCCAAAGAAAAAGAGGAAAAGTTGCTACCTTTCCTCACTCCAGAAAGAATGTAGTTTGTGGTGGAAGGACATAAATAGTTATTCAATCCATACATTTTGTATTCAGTTTCGTATCCTTCCCAATAGTCGAGTGTGCATTTCACAAGAGGAACTGTTTTAGTGGTTGAAGTCACGGTGCCATCGGGTTGTTGTTGTCGAACGATGTATTTCATTTGGAAATTAAAGATGGAAGAAGAGAGAGGATACTCGTTGTTTTCGTACCCGATGGCAAAGATGAAATTTGATGAGTTGAGTTGTAATGGACCTGGATTTGCAACATTGATGACTTGGGAGGCAATTGTTGCTTCGGATCGAGTGACGCAATCAACTGTGGCTCGAATGGAGAAGAGAGTCGTAAAAGTGAGAGCGATGAGAGTCAAGACACCTCCGAAACCTGATGTAAACTTCTCTTTTTGGCAGGCGGTGAGGGTAATCTGTGATCCAAATATGTCAATATAGGAGAGAAAAGCTAATAACGGACGTTTCATTTGGGAGAAAACTGTAGATAATTGAAATGTGATTTTTAATTTTATTTGGCTAATTATTCATTCGCCTATAGATTGCTGCCGCTTAAAATGGAGGTTTAATATATTTTCCATACAACAACCTTGAAAAATTTATGAAGAAAGACTCATAACAAACCACTCATGGGAGTCTGCTTTAATCTTGGAAGAGAATTTGGAATTCGATTGATATTCCTTTTAATTTTCGCATCAATATTCAGATACTAACAATGAATCACAAATTCTGGACTTTGCGGTCAATGTCTTCGAATTTAAAGCATTTATTTCAACAATTGTAGCCCTCGCTGGTTTTCGAAAGCAATACAAAAATTCCATACTGAAAAGAAGATTTCTTAGAATTTTTCAGCCATAACTTACAGAGATTTGAGTTTCAATCCAATCATTAGTCCACTCAAACCACAAAAGCCTCACACCATCGGAAGCATTGAGAAGAAATAGCTCTATTTATAACGCTTCCTGCTCCTGAGTTTAATTCCTCATGACTAAATTATTAGAGTCGTAACGAAATTAAAACTATTTTATGGCGACTTCTTAGATCATCCTGATCATAGAGGCTACTTCCAAAATTTTTCGAAAATACAAAATAGCAACTCGGATCTTGATAATTAGAAGGTTTCTATTCGCTGCGAGGAATTTTTCAAATGTTCACATGATCTGGACATTTTGTATTTGTTGAAGTTTATTCACCACAGAGATATTCAAGCAAAAATATAGATCCAATGTATCTCCTAATACAATTTGCAGATAGATAAAAAGGGGTCCCTGAAATCTGTAAAGGTTAGGTTTGGATTATGAGCAGACATCTTTTTCAATATTTCATATGGATTGCAAGAGATATAAACCTCATTTGGCATAAAATCAGCATCTGAATTTGAGCAACGAGAATCAAATATTTCTTATTACAATTATATAGATCTTAGTAACCTCCTTATATTGTTTTCAAAACCACATCGTCCTCAATATGGTCGAATAGTGGATGTTTTTCCATAAAGCTCCCACTGTACTTTCGCGAGCCCCTTCCTAAAGGTGATTCTGAAATCTCCCGAGTCGGAGATTCCTCAACCTGAATTTTCACTGCGCTTCCCAGTTTCTTCATTCGCTTGTGCCTAAGTATAATCGAGAGCCTTCTTGCAATGATACTTGCCGCTCGAGACCTCGTTAGACCGATACTCTCCTTATACTTTCTTCTTCTCTCAAGCATTTCTTCAAAGGCTTGCACACTCAAATTCTTATAAAAAGCCTCTTTGAGCCCAGGGTTCATCTTGAGATTAAAATCCAAATCATACAAGATATTCTGCATTTCAGAGTCTATGAGATCCAACAGCTTTTGATTGATAGGGTCTTTACTCTGCAACATTAGTTTTTTGTAGCTTCTAAAAAGAATAGCGAATTTCCTAAACGTGTTGATTTCTCTAGCGCTTTGTTTTTTTGGACTTTCATTTGGTTTGGAGCTAGAATTTTTTGTTGTTGTGGGCTTTTGATGGTTTAGTTCGTTTTCCAAATAAATCTTTGGAGCTCGAGAATACGAAAATACTTCTATTTGATTCTCGTTAAACAAGACTTCTTTTAGCTTTTCGATTTCTCCGAGCTTTTTAACAATGTAGGTAAGATCCACCTCTTTTTCCATCCTCTGGGAAGCCTGATCGGCAAGGCGGTCTTCTTTTCGCTTTCCGCAGTTATAGATTCTTTTGATGTATTCCCAAAGGGAATAAGGTAAGCTCCTTCCAAAGCTCTGTTCATAATTGTTGAAGGAAGCCATAATTATTCCTTTTTGTACTTCTGATCCTATTTTTTCGATCGTTGGATTCTTCGTTGAAATTCTGATTAAGGAACTATGGGCTTCTGAAAAAAGTTGATTCTTAGGACTCATGAAATTTTCATCCGCTACCTTTCTTCTTCTCTTACAGCATCTTTTCAAGCAGTTCTCCAGAGAAGAGCCTTTTTGAAGGTCAAATTCGTAAAGTGTGTTTGCAATCTGGATTTTCATGGCATACTGATTATAAGCAACTCCTACAAACGCGAATAACCCAATCAGCATACTACCTACACCTCCAATTGTTGACAATACGGAATCAATTTTCGAAAATTCCCTGGTATTAATGAATAATTGTGTGTTTTTTACAAATTGAATCCCCATATATAACTGTAGACTGCCACTGGTTATCGGTGCTGCCACGTCAATCTTTTCGTTTCCATTTATGGAATAGGTTATGTTTAAGTTTGGAGGAGGGAGTCTGAGCACAAGATTACCATCTGTCGCGATAACTTGCTGGGTGACAGGAATTTCAACTTTTTTAGTAAATACTCCAGGAGCCACGCTCCAAGAATAATAATTAACGTATCTTGTGACAGGGGACTCATAATCTTCAAAATTGAACAAGTTATCTGTATAAATCAGACTGATCTTAGCGGTATTAGTGGGGAGGATTGTCGCCAAATCTGCTGGAGATTTGCAAACTACATCTGGTTGATATGCGAGATTAACACAACTTACAACCTCCAAAGAAAAAGAGGAAAAGTTGCTACCTTTCCTCACTCCAGAAAGAATGTAGTTTGTGGTGGAAGGACATAAATAGTTATTCAATCCATACATTTTGTATTCAGTTTCGTATCCTTCCCAATAGTCGAGTGTGCATTTCACAAGAGGAACTGTTTTAGTGGTTGAAGTCACGGTGCCATCGGGTTGTTGTTGTCGAACGATGTATTTCATTTGGAAATTAAAGATGGAAGAAGAGAGAGGATACTCGTTGTTTTCGTATCCGATGGCAAAGATGAAATTTGATGAGTTGAGTTGTAGTGGACCTGGATTTGCAACATTCATGACTTGAGTAGATATCGCTGCTTCTTGTCGAGCGAAACAATTATTAATGCTTCTTATGGAAAAGAGGAGGGTGCAAATTCCAACGATCATTGTCAAGACGCCACCAAACCCCGAAGTAAATTTCTCCTTCTGACAAGCCGTGAGGGCGATTTGTGATCCAAAAATATCGATTTTGGAGAGAAAAGTGAGGAGCGGACGACGCATTTTTTCAGATGAATCAATGAGTTTTTATTGTATTAAACTCAAATACACTGTTCCAGAATTTATTTTACGCCAATTTGGAACAACTAACGTATCTTTCCAAACTGAAATTACCTTGTGAGTCTTATCGAACATGGTAAGAGTATTCGGAGCACTAATTTAATGATAGTGCCAGGGAAATTGTGAATTACAATATTCAAGAATTTTCTGGTTACAGAGTGAAGTTTCTATTCCATCATTATTTCAAATATTTGGAATTATATAAATCGGAGAAGTGCTTGTAGCTATCGAGAAAGATCCTGAAGATGGCTCAAAAACATGATAATTCTCTCTATGAAACTTTGCTTTTTTTCATTCCTAAAATGTGTCTCGGAAGTCCAGTAGTAGAACTTCATAGTTACACATCGTGGAATGAAGGCGCACAATCTTTTCACAAAGATGTAGGAATGACTAAGGCATAATAGCACCCAAAACATCCTTTTCTCAATCTCTAGGTTTTATATTTGCTGAAATGAGGAGAATTTTAATTTTAATATTGAATAGGTTGCTGCTTCGATCAAAATTTCTAGGCACAAATGAAAAGATTAATCAAAGCTCCAAAGGAATGTTTCGAAGTAGTAGTATGCTCTCCATGAGTTCCTATTATTTTACATTAACATTATCTAAAACGACAAAATCACGGCGAACTTTATCCTGCTTCATACAAATCCTCCCTTAAGAAGCATTTCTTCAGTGATTTCTAGCGGCTCTTTTGTATGATACTTTAGGCCTTCTGCATTCTTTAAGTTTTAGCCTCAACTGAATTATTTAGAGCAAATATCAATCTCTAAATAAATATCTCAAACTAACACATGCTAAGTTCGAAGCTGCCTCGCTTCAAATTTTCTACAATTAGCAGCGTCAAAGGGATGCGAGACTACGCAGACCAGTAAATTTTTCATCCTACCATTGAATAACTTCTCTAGGGATATGGCTAAGTTTCGTTATATCAGAAACCATGCTGAACGATTGTTTCGTCAATATGGCTACGACGAACTTCTCTTAAATATCGTCGAACACGAGGAGCTTTTCCACAGGACACTTGGCGACACATCAGAAATCATCCAGAAGGTACAATCTACTCAACTAACTCACCTTCTCCTAACTCTAGTATCCATCCCTTTAGCAAATGTATTCTTTCAAAGATGCTGCTGGAAGGAACCTAGTCCTAAGACCCGAAGGCACAGCCGGAGTCGCTCGAATGTTTGTGGAAAAGAATCTCTTCAAAGCGATTCTACCAAAGAAATTATACTACATCGGACCAATGTTCCGCTACGAAAAGCCTCAGAGCGGAAGACTGCGCCAATTTTATCAGCTAGGAGTTGAATATTTTGGAAACACAAGTGTGAGCGCTGACGCCGAAATAATTGCATTAGCATATGATCTCCTTCAGGCCATTAAACCAACCGAATATTCTGTACGTCCTATTGAAATATTGAGCAGTTACTAACAATGCATCGAAAAGCTAGATTGAAATAAACAATTTGGGAGACCTCGAGTCGAGAAAACGTTACTGTGCAGTGCTAATTGAGTTTTTCAAAAATCCTGAACGGTTCGAAAAACTTTCAGATCTGAGCAAATCAAGAATTCAAATGGGAAATCCTCTTCGAATTCTCGATTCCAAAGAGCCTGGAGACATAGAAGCTTCAAAAGACTGTCCAAGGATCAGCGAATACCTGTCCAAAGAGTCAATAAACGAATTTGTCGAGTTACAAGAAACTCTAAAGGGATTGGATATTCCTTTTGTACTCAATGAAAATCTTGTGCGAGGGCTGGATTACTACACCAAAACTTGCTTTGAGATCAAAATAAAAGCTGATCCCACCAAAGAGCGAATGAGAGACACTCTTATCGGCGGAGGACGATATGACTTGCTTATCGGACAGTTAGCACGAGAAGACAATAAAGACATGCCGGCGATTGGGTAAGAAAAACTTTCTATTGTCTGGAATAATGGATGATAGGTTTGCCGCAGGATTTGAAAGAATTGCGATGTTGTTGGATTCTGAGCAAGATAAAAAGAACTATGAGCCGAAAGATGATATTAAGATCGGAGTTCTGCCGATCTATGAAAAAGATGACGAGGCCATGAACACGTTGATAAACAGAAAGGCGTTGCAATTGGCGAGAACTTCAGCAGCGTCTGACAAGAAAAATGGGAAAAAATTTTCCATTGAAATTATCAATCATCATCAGAGATTGGATAAGAGGCTGAACTATATTGGAAGGGTAATTAGATGAAGAGTTTGCTGGTACTTATTTGAGTTAGAGAGAATATAATATCGCAGTCATGGTTGGGAAGACAGAACTCGAAAACCAGCAATTGAAAGTGAAGAACCTTCAGACCGGAGACCAGCAGTATATTGCATTGAACAATGATTTTTTAGATGTTATTTTGAGCAAATTCTAAGTAGCAAATCGTTTTCTAATTTTATCTGTACAAAGACATCAACTCAATAGCCATTAAGTTGATTCATTATCAAAAACTTATCGGAGAGTGCAACATAAGTGACTAAAAAAATTAATATAAAACGATGTAGTGGGAGAGCACATCCACAACTTTATCAGGATTGTAGCTTCAAATATTTGAATTTTTTTTTTTTAGTGCATGAGCGAAGTTGAGGTTTGTTGAACAGATTTGAACTAGATTCAAAAAGTTTGCACGATTTGGAACCAAAACCTAAACCTTTCAAATGTACGATAATTTTGCACTCATCTACCATTCAGTATCCACCGAAAAGTCAGAAATACTTTCATTTGGGCTTATAATGCTTCATAATACAGAAAACACGATTCTTTTTTGACTTTCAACTGAGAAAATGAAAGCAAAGCCCGAATAATGCGAATTAGAGTCAAGATTCCAAGCGATACTCCTTTCGTCCTGTTTTTAAGTACCACTACTCTCTCTTTGAACTCAAACACATTTTGCCTCAAGATCTACTTAAAATCTTCAGAAAAAAATTTAAGGAGGTTTTTGCTTTACCTCTTGAGTTTTATTAATTTCCGAAGAGGGAAGAGTGATTCGTGGTTGGACAAAGTCTACTTTCACTCAGTTAACAAAAACCAGGATCTTACATCGCCCTCCTTTTCTTTTGTTGACCTGGGTAAAAAGCAACTAAAAAAACCTCATTGGAAAGATCATTTCAGAGAGTCGTTTCCGAAATCGAGCTGCTTTCTCTCAAACTGTCAAATAACAATAAATTTCTCTTCATGCACTTTGTTTATCAACTACTAGCAAAACTAAGTGGAGGATACAAACCACCGATCATTTCAAATGTACTTCAACAATTTCTCTGAACGAAATTTAAAATTTACTTAGCCAAAAACCCAGTTACTTACATATGTTTTTTTTTTGGATAGTGTATAGCTATGAGCCTTTCTGTCTCTACAAGCACCTTTCTTAGCAACAACGAAATGATTAACCTGTAAGTTTTCCGAAAAATCAGGTTCTTCACGACAAAACCAAATAATTTGAAAATCCTTTCGAGTTACTCAAAGAGTATCCTTTCAAAGCTCATTGAATACCTAAATTGAAGCTAGCGCACCATCCTAAAGGTCCGGAACCGACAACTTTATTAATATAAGAGCTTTCATTCCTTATGAAATATATTTCTGTAGAATTAGGGGTAGTATCCTCTTGTTATGCTCTGTTTCAAGCCATTTTCTATTAGTATAAGCTGCGTTGTGGTCTAATATCCATGTTTTCTGATGAATTAAAGGAGCTTTTGGACACTTCTAGATTTACTTTCAGAAACTGATGTTTGAGAAATTTCGGAAAATATCACGCATTCAGCGTTTTCTCCTCTTCAGGAGTCCATCATAGACAATTTGGTTGAGAGAAAGCCGCGTAGTTGTTGAATCTGGCGAATGATCTGCTGCCATTATAATCCTGAAGCACGAAAAAACACACAGTTAAATTTTTGCCTCAAGATTTCCGCTGGCCAAATCGTTTCGAATACTCACTGACATAAATTTCTTTTGATCTCGTCTATTTATACCGATGAGGATTGAGCTGTTAATAATATCAAATCAAATCAAATGGAAACTCCTTTCGTTTCTGAAAGAAAATCAACCAGAGTCAAGACCGCTGCAACCTTCGCGATTGCAGTCCTTGGCGCTCTTGCCGTCTCTTACATGGTCTTCAGCAACCTCCCAGCTGAAACCGAATTCGCTTTCACCAAGATCAACAACCAAACCCTCAAGGACCTCTATGCCGGCTGGAAGAAGACCTACAACGCCACCTACGGTGGCCCAGAAGATGCTAACAGATTCAAAATCTTCTCCAAGACCTACACCTCCATTGCCCAAATCAACGCCAGAAACCTCACCTACAAGCTCGGCCTCAACGAATTTTCCGCCATGTCTGACGCCGAATTCGCTGGAATCAAGCTCGGTTTCAGAGCAAAGCTTATGGGCAGACCAACCAACGTCACCAAGCTCCCAACCAACAACCTTAAGGACTCCGTTGATTGGACCAAGAAGGGTGCCGTCCAAAAAGTTAAGAACCAAGGCTCATGCGGTTCATGCTGGGCTTTCTCAGCTGTTGGTGCTCTTGAAGGTCTCGGTGCCATCAAGAAGGGCAAACTTAACGACTACGCTGAACAAGAACTCGTTGACTGCTCCAGAGGCTACGGAAACAACGGATGCAACGGTGGTTTGATGGACAACGCTTTCAAATATGTCAGAGATAAGGGTCTCTCCCTCCAAACCGAATACCCATACAAGGCTGTTGACCAATCCTGCAAGACCACTGGATCCAACAAATTCAAAATTTCTGGATACACTGATGTCCCAGCCAACTCTGCTGCTCAACTCAAGGCTGCCCTCAACAAGCAACCAGTCTCAGTCGCTGTCCAAGCTGACTCCACCGTCTTCAGAAACTACAAGAGTGGTGTTGTCACCGGTACCGCTTGCGGAACCAGCCTTAACCACGGTGTCCTCGCCGTCGGCTACGAAACCTCCGGAACCCCATACTACCTTGTCAAGAACTCTTGGGGAACCACCTGGGGTGACAATGGATTCATCAGAATCGGTATCACCGATGGTGCCGGTGTCTGCGGTATCCAAAAGATGGCCTCATACCCAACTTTGTAAGAAAAACTACACTGTGTGGGAAAGTATTAAAGTATTGCAGTTCGTGATTATGAGTAATTACATTAGTAGCAATTACATTCCTCGTTATTTGAATAAATTTCATATTTAACCGCTTCTTACCCACAAGAACTACTGCAATATCTACTGAACTAAAAAGAAAAAATGTTGTTATGCAAGGATTGTCAGATAAGTCAGAATAGATTAATAAGGATTGAGGAATTTGTTAACTAACCTAATAGTATTTCTTAATAGACCTTCGTCTCAAGAGGAAAAAAGGTTCGGAAACAACATATCAAGTCGGATGCCATTCCCCTCTGAATTTGGAACGTATTATCCTTCCATTGGGTAGATAAGTTGAGAAGGGAAGAAGTAAAAAGAAGAGAATCAAAACTTCATTTGTCGCTGAACTCAAACATTTCTGTATGCTGGTGGTGATATACCTCTTTCGATTGATTTTTGAATTTGAGAAGATAAGAGAAGATGTTCGGACTTCGAGCGTGGTGCCGCTTCAAATTCAAAAGAAGTTTCGGACTTGATTGTTCAAAACGTCCTCGTGGCCTAATGGTAAGGCGTGAGCCTCCTAAGCTCAAGATTGCGGGTTCGAGTCCCGCCGGGGATGATTTTTTTTTTGTTAGCTAATAGTTTCTGCCATGATACTCATTCCTTCCCCCATAGAAACACATTCGCTTTGTTGAACGGCAAGGCTGTTCTTAATGTTTCTTCAGGCAAAGAATTGTTGGCACAACAACGTAAATAGTCATTAGAGAGAATGGTATTCAAGATTAATTGATTTCTTTTCTTGCTGTCCTAAGGAAATTTTTTTCTGTTGAGTATATTGTACAAAACTTACCAATCTCTGAACCTGAGCTGCTTCTTATTTTGCGGAGCCAAACACACTATTCAGAGAAAATATAAAAATTTTGAAATTTTGATTGCATGTGTAATAGGATTAAACTCAACTTAACCATCCTCAATAGAATAGTATAATTGCCTCCACTTTCACCCCGTCTCTTGAGGGTTTTCCCTTTTACTAAATTTTCTCGAACTTCGAAACATGCTACGTGTCATTAATTGGCTAAGCACTTTTTAATACAATCGAATCAAAGGATATCAATAGAATTTATTCCGGAACCATTTGGAAGGAATTGGCATGGATACTGGTCTCATCGAAAGCCTAAAGAGCAAGGAGCCAAAATTCGAAATCATTGGAAATGACCATCAGCTCTTACAGATTATGCTCCTTCCTGGTGAAAGCATCGTCACCTTAAACGAGAATATTATATATTGCAGTACAAATATCAAAGCGAAGACAATGAGTAGACCATCAATCATGGATAAAATCAAGTAATACAAACACCAATAGCGTTACCTACTCGTCCTGTAGATTATGGATGACGCGAATTCCACGAGACTTACAATCAACAGTGATTTGCAGTAATAATACAGATTCTTTGGAATATCTTGGATTATCAAGACGAATTGGTATTCCCTTCATCATACGTCATATTTTAATCTTATATCGTTATCATCAAGGCGAGATTCTTGCCATAAATCTTGACGTATTTCCCAACATCTGCTTTAAAACAAGAAATTTTGTAGCAATGACGAATAATACTGAACTTGAAACGCTGCAACAGTAATTCCCTCCTTCTCTTGGAAGTTTTCAAACCGTTTCCACAGGACGAGTGTCATCCAATTCCCACTCCAAGAATGGTCTGCTATAAAAACTAACGTACTAAACAGATTTCAGTCTCCACAGCAAACTAGGATGCTCTTTTTGCAATCTACAGGTAGCGTTTAACTTGGAATAACTCTATTAATTGGTCGTTCTTTGCTAGGTACTCTCATAGAAAAAGAATTGGGTGCACAAGAAGAAATACAAGTAATTTTTTTTTTTCTGCCATAGAACATTAATCTTATTATCGTATTGAAACAGGTAAAGACAAACTGCGTTTTCGCGTACGCAAATACGATCAGATTTAGCTATCCGGGCAATGAGACAGGTCCTCTAGACATGAATAAAATGCCTCGAAGAGATTTACGTTTGGTCAGAGCAAAAGGCCCTGGTAATTTAATGTACAGGAAAAACAATTCTTATGAGATTGGCAAATGCAGGTGTTATTTATATTGAAAGCCAAGGAACAGGAACAAATACAAATATTCTGCAGCAACAGCAACACAAAGCGTAATTTTAAATGTTTTTCGTCAGAGGCAAAACTATTTATTTGCTAGAGGGACTCTCTTCGCAGTGATTTTGTTCATCACCATTCTCGCTGTGTTAAACGCGATTGAGCTTCATTTTATTTGATGATGATGTGGGATAATTGAAAGAATAAATGTATAACGATCACATTCAGAACTGATGAGGTGACAGAGTCTATCACGCATTCAGATGAGAGAAGTGCCTTTGTGATTTAGATTAACAAATGATGTAATTTAGTTTGCAACGCCTGTCAACTACAGGGATGTGTAAAAACTTTCTTGTCGACCTCCATTTATATTATTGAAATCGAATGAAAAGATCCAAATACAAAAACTCAAGGTGTGGCGACCTTGATATTGTAGGTTAAATATGTAAGGGTCCAATGACAGTTTTCATCATTAAGATGTCAAGGTGTGAAAATCTCTCAAGCTCTCAAACTTTGACTAAATCACTCTTCAACAAATTAAAACTTTGGATCCGTAACAACCTGGATTCCGATCTCTCATATTATATATACAATGCTTTTACAATTATTGGTTGTCTAGCTTTTTGAAAAATAAACACCTTCGATGCTTTTATATCCGAAAGTTTAGTCTAACAATCGAGAATTTCCCTCCACTTACTCATATGACTCGTATTAGATCAAAGTTGTAAAGATTGCCTATTCTTTGAGGTTACTTCTGCTCTGGACTTCATTAATATCTCAAAAAGTAAAACGAACTTGTTCGAAGCTGGTGCTTTTTTAAAAATTAAGTTTTATCTTATAGATGGAAACTATTAAGCGTCCAGGAAACATCCCTCGGCTCATCGTGAAAGCACCTAACAATGGGAAACCGAGAACCAGTATCGCAAATCCACCTCTCCCCGATTCTCTAAACAATATATTTAGTGCTGGAATTGGAGCTACCGCGACGATCGGAGTCATTATCTCGATTCTCTCCCCCGATTCAACCTCGATCATTAGCAGATTTTAACCGCAACTCTCCATTGAAGAGTGCAAGAAGCACTATCTCAAGAAGAAGTCGAAGTCCTCTAGACCTTCGATTTGATCGAAAAACAGATCTTTTTACTTTCATACAAGAGAAGCATCCCCCAACTTACTCCAACGAAATGGATGATCGAACTCAGAAATCCATCGCACAAATGAAAGAGATGGGCATCGTTGTAGATGAATTGAATGAACTCGCAAATACATATTTGATAGAAAATACTGAGGGGAAGAAAAAGCGCAATGTCATTCGAGGCGTTCTCGAACACAAATATGAGTTTTTTCAAGGGCAGCCTATTGAGCGAAGGATTAACAATATAGAACCTACGTTTTATTCTCTGACGCCAAAAAGAAAAAAACCAGTAGCGGAAACAACTGCAAGGAATACCTTACTAAAAGCTAAGAACTCACCTCGAGATATTTTCACCTATGATACCGATAGCAAATTTTCGAAACCTTCCAGCAGAGCTGCCGAGCTAACTGATGAACTTACAGGTGACTCAAGAAGTAATTTTACTGCGTCAAAGAAATTAATATTAAAGTTGATTTGTAAAAGGACCATCGCGAGGGCCAGAAACAAGACCGATTACATCAATCTCAGGGCAGAGAGTACCTGGTCATCACAGAATCTTGAGCATCCAGAGCAATTCAGAATATACCAATCCACTTTTGTCAAATAGAACATCTTCTGCTTCGGTGAGAGCCGGGACTGAAGGAAGCTCAGTGCAGAGATTTAGAGCGCTTAAGCTTCCGTTACATGAGCTGCCTAAAGTTTCATTGATGTCGAGTCCTTCAGAGCAAGACAGGTATCCAAACGAAATAAAAACAGACCGGATAGTTCTGGACTCCGCTTCACCTCGTGAATTCATGACGGAGAATATGAGTACGAGGCAAGTTCCTGAGTTATCTAAGGAGCACATGATTTCGATAGCCCAGGAACGAGGGGTGCAAGGAGAAGCTCAGACTGAGAGAAAGCTGAAAGCAGGAACCCCACGACATACCATGGTAGAAGTAAAGAGAAATTTTGATTATACACTCACTTATCAACATAACACAGTTTGAAAAGAAAAAGATGCCATTCTCTTTAGCTATGATCGCCAAAGCGAGGAAGGGTGTCCTTGAGGAGGTGTTTAGTAAGCGTAAAATTGTTGATAAGCTGCCCGAAAGCAACGTAGTCACGGCCGAGGAAAAGAAATTCATGAAAAACAGTAAGAAATTTAATACATTAGTTTGATTTCTCATTGTTCATCAAAGTCCAAGCGATGGAAAATAAGACGCGCAAGAATGATCTCCAGAGCAAGAAGATTTACGCTGGAATTTATTACGAAATTCTCTCTTTAAACAAAGCAGCAAGGGACAGAGTATTGTCTCGCCTTGAAGAAGTGATGCCTTCTAGATCGAGATTTCTTAGGATTAACAAAGATGGAACTGAGAAATAAACATTTGTTTTTGAAGCCATAGGTTCAGAATAAAATATTCTTGTTTATTATATAGAAACATTCGTGGATGTTTTTAATTCAGAGCTTTGTTTTATCAGAAATCTCATTTGTTGATTTCTGAGAAACACGCTTTAGACTTAACAATTGCAGGTGCTTATCCAATCGATGATTTCAATTTCTGTTGTTTTATGCCTGGTGTTTTTACTCATATTTTGTGAGATATATCCCAATACAGTTCAATCCAGCTTTATCCAGTGATCAGTCAATTGAAAGTAATTTTCCAAGTCATTACTGTATTCAATCAATATGAATATCAGGATTTATTGGCGCGTATAGTTTTGTCAGGATAATTATTGCAAACTCTGAAACTAAAAAAAAAAAGGGAATAACATTTCTCTATTTGATATGGAACATTTTCCTTAGAACTTTGACCTACAGCTTAGCGCAGTAATCAAACAACTCAATTGTTGAAATTTCGATATTTCTTGAAATTTAATTCGAATAATAGCGTCAATTAACGATAAGATTTTTCCTTGCAAGCGAACTTCAGTAATACTAGCTACTACATGGATGGAATAACTATTCTACCAGTCGAGCCGTCATAATTAACGCTTAAATTGAATATGAATCGCTGGATCTTAGTCATTCTCGCGCTTGCTCTCATAGGAACCCTCCTTGCACTGACAACTAGAAGAAAAAGCCAAAGTACCTCTCTCGATTTCGCCTATAGAAGTTTTTCGACTCCAGATGGTCAAAGCCTTGTGTCTGAGGGAAGGCTTCGCTTGTTTAGAGAATGGTGCAGAACCCATAACAAAACATATGGCACGTTCGAACTTGCTTACAGATTCTTCATTTGGAACGATAACTACCAATTCGTCCAAGACGTCAATTCTCAAAACCTTTCTTATCGATTAGAAGTGAATAAGTTTGCTGCCTTGACCTCAGAGGAATTTTCTGCGTTGTATTTAGGACTAAACTGGTCTCCTGATGCTTCCAAAGCAGTGGGCTTAATTTTTCTCAAGGAGACCGGCCTGCCTGATTCAATTGATTGGAGAGAAAAAGGTGCGGTCACCGAGATAAAGAACCAAGGAGAATGCGGATCATGCTATTCTTTCTCTGCTGTCGCGTCTTTGGAAGGCGCTTCCTTCCTCAAAAGCGGAAAGCTAGTAAATTTTTCAGAGCAACAGATTGTTGATTGCTCATTCGTACATGGAAATAAAGGTTGTGTTGGAGGGCTTATAACCTATGCGTTGGCCTATGCTAGAGATTATGGCGTTGAATTAGCCCATGATTATCCTTATAAGGCGGTCGATGGGCCTTGTAAATACAACGCGAATAAAGTTGTATTTCACAATTACGATTACAGAAACGTGCCTCGAAACAATCCCAACCAATTGAAAGCTGCTGTTGCAATGCAGCCGGTCTCTGTTGGCATCCAGGGAAATGAGGATGCTTTCAGATTTTATAAGAGCGGTATTTTGTCCAGTGGGTGTGGGAACCGTTGGATAAATCATGCTGTTGTGATTGTAGGGTACGCAACGTCAAGTGACCAAAAGGATTATTGGATTGTGAAAAATTCATGGGGAACTTCATGGGGAATGGAAGGGTATATTTTCATCGAGAGAGGAGTGCAGAATTCGGGGGCTGGTCTCTGCGGTATTAATTCGGAAGCATCTCATCCAATTAACTAAATGGGGTTTAGAAGAAAATTCGATCAAAAAATTGAAAGGCAGGAACATTAGCGGTCTAAGGTGAAAATATACAATAACATAGACTGTGATAATTACGTCAACATAGAAATATCGATACATAACAAGCATATTGGAGTATTATTTGCCTTTATATTTGCGGATTAGATAAATTTGAACAGTAACAAGGACATCCATCCCAACGAACTGGAAAAAAATATTGTGTAATAAGTTTTTTCTGTTATAACCAAAGATGGTTGTTCAATAATAATTGTGGGAGAACCGACTGGTAACTTTAATTCTTTATACAATAGCAAAGATTGAATTAATTTGTAGGTCATTCCTTACTATTACTTCAAAAATTATAAACCAATAGTGATCCTTGAGAAAACAAGCAGATTGATCTTCAAAGAAATGTCTAAAATGAGTATTTGAAAAAGTCAACGACATTGAGAAAGGCTTATTGATTATTTCACTCGACATTTTGTTCGATATCAAGATTTCCCTACTGGCCCAACCCTCCTTTGGTTATTACAGTATTTACGATACTCTTCCCAATGCTCTTCCCAAATGATAAAAACATTCCTGACAACCCTGAGTTCCTCTGTGCGTTGCTACTCGCAGAACTGTAACTTTCTTTAGCTTGCAATTGAAAAGTCTGGATTTTTTGATCGAGTAACTTCTGTGAGCACAGCTCCTTGAAATTTTTATTTTCAACAACCTCTACTTCCTTCAACTCTTCTTTTTCTCCATCATTTTTCGCTTCTTCCGCTTTAATAGGCTTCTCGTAGTCAAATATCTCTAAATACTGAAACAGCTTCGCAATATCGATGCACATGCGTTCCGCTTGCTCATAGAGCTGTGTTACCGCTTCCTGAGTATAATCAGACCAGTAGCGTGGGACTCCATCTTCTGCTCTAGTGAATTTATTATCGAACCTATATAGTTTAGCAATTTAGCTATTAGGACCAGAAAGCCTATATATTGATACGTTTCTTTAAGGAAGTAGTTCAGTTCGTTCAGTTTCAGTTTGATTTGATCCTCAATTACCTTTTCGGTCTTGTTTCTAAGTTCAAGAGCCAGCTCCTTCGCTCTTTCAGGACTCTGGCCGTAACTTTTCACCAAAGTGTTCTGATAAATCGCCTCCTTTTGCAAGTAGAAATCCAAATAAAATCCATTGAAGTGAAGCCAGAAATCCAGCGTCAGTTTCGCAAAGAGATTCTTGATTTTTTCTTGGATAGGACCAGTCAAGTTCTTTTCCAAGAAATATTCGGTGTATTTTTCCATATGAGTCTTCTTCAGGTTCTCAAACGACTCCTCTAACTCCTTTAGGATCTGCTCTTTGAATTGAGCTGTGTCGTATTGAAATTCTGGAGCCACTGAACGATCAATCATCTCGAAGATCTCACCTTTAAGCAGTTCTTGGTAGCTCTTCGCATAATGGTCAAAGCCTTGGAAATATTGCTGCTCGAATTTGATTTTTTGCATGCTGTTATTGATCTCCTTCTTCGCGTACTTCCCTATCATCATGAGCTGCTTCTTCAAAAATGCGGTCAGATTTTCTTTAAGCACCTCGACTATTTCTTTCCGATGCTTAGCAACCTCATTTGCGTCATAATATTTTGTCTGCTCATCAAACTCTTCTTGAGCTTGAAGATACACCTTGCTCGAATCCTCCGCGAGGCTCGGATAAATGTTTTCTGAAAGTTTTTTCGAGATCGTTTCAAGAGAAGGGTTGATTATTTTTTCGAATATTTCCACTTTAATCTGCGTGCACCGGAAAACTGACATGAGAATCTTTTGGTTCGGTAGGTCCAGGTCTTTGCATTCTTTTATCTTTTTCCAGACTCGGCCCATGTAAAATTGTAGCCCGTCAAGAGGGACATTATTATCTTCATTGACGGATCGGAAAAGATATTTTGAGTTTAAGGGGTTAGTGAACCTCTGGTTGAGTTCAGCAACGTCTGAGTCAAATTTAGTACGTGCCAATTTAGGGTGGCTGAGAGGTACGAAATGAACTTCGAAGAATTGCTCCCATAGGCAGAGTTCAAACTCCTTTGGCTAAAAATAAGTTAATGTTAGAATGTATAAGAAGAAGAGGAGGAGGTTTTATGCATTACTTTTGTCATCTCTTTCCAGATTTTCTCGAGATCGGTTTCGAAGATTTGACAGATTTTTTCGTAGTTTTGGTCTTCGGAATCGAAATCACGGAGAACGAAGACGATGGCTTTCTTTACGATTGTACTATATAAAATAAGTTATGAGAAAGAACTGTGAGAAAAAAATTTTAAGAAGCAAATGGCCACAGAAACTGCTCAGAGAAAATTGTTACCTTGTGGTTTGGAAAAGCCTGAAATTTATTTCGAAAATTGTTTTGAGAAGCTGATAATGTGACGCTTGATACCTTCCAACATCCTAGATGATTGCTAATATTGAACACTGCGTGAACATATGTGGCTTTTACCATTGTCCAAACATTTATCAGCAGAATATTTGAAAGAACCAACGCGAATAGAGAAGTCGTTTTTGCGAAACCCTGTCATTTATGAGGAATACCAAAAGATAATGCACGTGCGAATAGTGATATTTCTACCTCTCCTTCCTCCCATCGCTCACGCGAATCCACGCCTTCTACATCGTATACGATCAAATTTTGTTCTGGAAGCACAGCTAACCATATTCCTAAAGAGACGCGAGTTGAGCGAATGAAGTGAGATGATTATTTGCCTTTAGTTGTTTGGCAGCGTCCTACGTTTTTTGCGTCAAGAACAGCGAAATCAGTATTGAAAAGCGCGTTCATCAATGTGCTCTTGCCGCTGCTCTGACATCCAATCACCGAAATCGTCTTGAAACGTTTTTCTTCCTTAAATCTGGAGAGCAATGGCGCAAGATAAGTGTTGTCAGCCAAGACATATTCTCCAGAATCGTCGATTATTTGTGCTTTGATGAAATTCGTTTGCATTGTTTCTGATACAGGTTTTATTAAAAGGATTAAACGCAATACAATAGTCACTTGCTTTTATTAATCGGGAAGTGGAAACTCTGCACTAGTCTAGCGCTCTCAAAAATATCAGCAAACAAAGCTAAAACCTCTTTTAAACCTCAAATTGGTCCTAGGTGGGAAAAACAACAGAGTTTATGACCCGCCAGAAAAATAAATGAATCACTCCTATCATCACTCATTTGAGCTAGAAAACGAGAAGAGAAGTTGACTATCGGTATCTACAGGAGAATAGAATCTAATATATGAAAAAAAATCAAAATGCGTTGGGAATTTGCTACCTATCGAAAATTCTAATCAAAGCGAAGTTTCTTCTGTGCGAGGCGCGCATAGATGTTTTTTTTCGCTGCATATGTAGAGTTGTTGGGTATAACTTTGCCTTTGCAAACAGAATAATACCGGCAGAATATTCCCAGAATTTTTGAACTGCGGTTTTGTTCGAAAATTATTGCGATTAATTGGCTCAGCCCAATCGAAAAATAACTCATTAACAAAATAGGCTCACTTTAATAGTATACCAAAAATCTCCTCAGATTTCGATAAGAGAATTTATTCCGAAAGACAAATCCATGTATAACACCGGAACTACACGGTAAGCCTTAACTACGACCGTCTTTGCCTAACCATTCCCTCATCCTGGCGATTAACAGAGGACAAGCGAACCAAAGAGGCACCGCTCGAACGACAGGCCAATATGGCAACAGATCACAGTCTAATAATCGAACCGCGGGGCAAAAGTAGGCAGAAGCCTTTAATTGAGCTTACTCTTCTTCAATAGCAATCAGGACGCGACCAAAAGAAACAACTCTGTTGGAAAAACGACCCGGCCTACCGCTGCAGTCGTCTCACCGACAACAAGGCTCTTTGGATTTGGACCTCAGTAACCTTTCCTAAGCACCTTCCTTTCATTACTAATGCTTCGCATTATGTAGAGAGATTCCAGCGCCATATCTTGACACTCAGCCACCTCATTTGATGGTAAAATAAGACACATATTTACCAAAATAGGAACCTCAACCTTCTCCTTTAGGGCAGAAAAACCTTAGTTCTAGATCTTGATGAGACATTAGTCCATTCAGCTATGTATCCGGTCAACAAGCCTGACTTTATTATTAAGGTTGTTTCTTTTTTAATAACTTGTTTAAGAATTAACTTGACATTTTTTTAGTCTGACTACGGATTCCAGCGGTTCTACGTGCTAAAGAGGCCTTTTTTAGATGAGTTCCTCGCTCGAGTGAACGAACTTTTTGAGGTTGTTGTTTTCACATGCGGCGACAAGGAGGTATAACGCTCTCTGAAAAATAGTGTCTAAATTTGCATTATTTAGTATGCAACTAAAGTCATCAAGAAAATCGATCCCCATGGCGTCATCCAGAAGATTCTCCACAGAGATTTTTGTGTCGTTCGAAGAGGTTTATATACCAAGGACATTGGAAAAATGGGACGCGATATGAAGGACGTGATTTTCGTTGATGTATGCTCTTTTTCACAATTAGTACATCTAATTCACGCTTAGAACTGGGAGGTGTCATTCATGCTTCATCCAGACAATGGATATAAAATCTTAGATTTTATTAACAATAAGAAGGATGTTGAATTGAAGAAACTCCTTCCATTTCTGGAGTATCTGAATGGGGTAGGAACAGCACCTCTTTGAATAATAAGTTCTTAATATGCTGAACCAAATAACAGTTAGATGACGTGAGACCAGTGGCGAAAAAGTACGGCGAGTATCTTGCTGAGCTTCGCGAGCAGAAATTCGCTCAGAAACAAGAAGAAGAATCACCAGTTTTGTCGATGAATGAGCCTAGTCAGAACGAAACTCCGATCCCAAATAACAAGAGCATGAGTAAATTTTCTGATGATGCAATTAGTTAAACAAAAATATCAGCTTCTGAGTTCAAATATGGATATTCAACTCCAATTAAAGGCGTCAATCAAAGCTCCCTAAGCGTGAAGCCTTATATGACTCAGGAGAAAAAGAGCGGGAAAGGAACGATTCAAATTCGCAAGACACCATTAGTGAATAAGAAAACTGTAGACCCAATTCCAAATCAAGCTGCAATCTTCAGCAGTAAGAAGTTCGATATGAAGGTTGACAACGAACAAGAAAACGAGAGGATGGCAGATAGAATTCAAGACTCAAGCAACATCTTCCAGCCAGCAAATCAAGTGAAAGCTGAGTTTCTATCCAGGGTGTATGGAAAGCCAATGATCCCCCAGAACATGGCGACAGAGAAGATAGCCGCTCTTTAATGAGTACAATGAAAATGTTGAAGAATCGATACTACAAGTCCAGTAAGGTATTAAGAGAGTTCATTTTTTTTTTGTTATTGCATATAGAAAATATCATCAAGTTTGTTGTGATCCGTTTATAATTCGTTTAGTTATTCACATAAGGTTACGTTGAAGGGCAGGAGATATCAACAGCAGTAAAATCAGAGTAACTATCAGCCTTTTCGTCGTAACATCAAGGAGCTTCTTTCCAACTCTCATCTCGTTGAGAGGATGATCGGTCACAGGAATCTCTTTTGGCGGAATCGTGCTCAACTTATCGATGTCTCCTGCTGAGAGCACAGCGGACCAAGAACCTCTCGCTATTATTGACCCTGCGGAAGAACGAGCATCTGTCAGCAGATCAATAGAAGAGCCGTTCCTGCTGTTGCCTGTCAGCGAAGACCTTCCGAGGAATGAACCCGATACTCCTTTCCTAGGACTCAAATCCAACGATCCGACGTTCATCATCGGGGAGCCTCTTCGCATTAAACTAAGAGAATCTCTTTTTTTCATCCATTGGCCTTCGTGTTCTCTCACTTCAGGTTGGGGATTGACAGGCACGGGAGTCACTCTTCGTCTTCTTCGACCACCCAACCTCTGGAATGTTTCAAGCACCTTCTCTATAAATTACCTCTGTTT
>ENA-UOTZ01000575-UOTZ01000575.1-compost-metagenome-genome-assembly--contig:-NODE-575-length-30579-cov-8.643761_pt1 | contig 30579 bp, 13 predicted proteins | sample MGYA00238144_ERZ746983 | MGnify/ENA primary metagenome ERZ746983 (study PRJEB28759, sample SAMN06268863) | compost metagenome | isolation source: single cell | place: USA: California, Emeryville, Joint... | reverse complement strand
GGATATTTTGATGTGATTACTATGGACCTAGAAATGCCAGTTATGGGTGGGAAAGAAGCTATCAAATGGATCAGAAATTGGGAGGAAAAAAATAGCAAAACTCCAAGTAAAATAGTAATAATCAGTGGAAACGCAATGGAGAAAGAGATTCAAATCTGCACGGATAAAGCTGGTCCATACAGAGCTGATGCTTTCATGACAAAACCTTGCGATTATAATACGTTGGTTAAAACCCTTGAAAATCTTGGTTTGACAGTAGAGAGCAAGAAATCTCTCCAGGATGTTGGAAAGAAGAAGCAGAAAAAGATCTTGTTTGCTGACGATGAGTACATCATCATCGATATCATGAAAAACTTTGCAAGTAAACTCAACATTGAGATATTGATCGCAAAGAATGGGAAAGAAGCTGTGGAAGTCTTCGAAAAAAACGGTGCTGATATTGGAGCCATATTCTTAGATGATAAAATGCCGCTGATGACTGGACTGGAAGCTTGCAAGAAAATCAGAGCTCTGATGAACTCCAGAAATATGCAAAATATCCCAATTTATCTAGTAAGCGGAACAAAATATGATATTCTGCCTTTAGGCTTTAGTCGTACCTTAGTAAAGCCGTTTGAGTATAATAAGATAAAAGGGATTGTACATCATGCTTTCAAGTGATAATGCCTTAATGTAAATTACTCAATTAGGTCATTTTGCCAAATGAACCATGTGTGTAGTAGATTGGTTCCATATTCAGAATATCTGCGAAAAAGTGATACATTACCAATATTACCAATATATGTAGCATACACATTTTCTTTTTCCATCTTAGGCTCAGAATGTATAAAGTAATATATGTGGAGTAAATTTCTGTAACACGTTCGTATATTTTCAATCACACTCAGAGACCCGTTCGATTACACATTCACCCAAAAGTGTCAGTTTAGAATAATAAATCATTGAATTTCTCATATAATTCCATGTTTACAGTCTTGTTTCTCAATTACTCGTATCAAAGTGCATTTTGGATTCAATTAAAAATTAAAGTGAAATCTTGAAATAAGATTTAATACTCAAGAGTACATTGTAAAGCCGGAATAAATCAAGAATATGCTCTCCTGGGTTCACAAAGCTATCATCAAACCCTTAGCTAGTCCTCCTGCTCATCTAAAAGGGCAGGTTGTGGGCTTTGAAATTAAATATCAGAACTATTTCTATATTTACGGGGTTTTTTTCAGGTTTCCAATGATCATATTTGGCTTGCTGGCTGGAACTATAAAGCCCATAGAGTTAATCGGCACTATCGTTATTAACTGTGCGGTGTTCACATTAATCGCATTCAAGCTTCAGATAGTCCTGAGAGCAATATTGATACTCGCAGCCCATATGATCTCAATCATAGCGTGGAGATTTGGCACAATGCAAGGATATTTTCTTCCTTTTGTTGGATTGTTCGCTCTATTTAGCCTTCGAGTTTCGAAGCGATTGCTGTTGTTCAATTTTCTTTTCAATGTCGCAGGTACCCATTACATTCTCTCAAAAAAATTAGAGGTTTTTGTTCAAAATGCCTCTCGTGATGAGCTAACACAAACGATCCAACATACATTAAGCGTGATGCTTCGATGTTTATATATTATCGGCTTCTTAACCATGATAAAACTTCATTTTTCAGATAAATTGATGAATAAGCTGCAAAAGCTTCAAAAGATCGTGGCAGAACAGAATATTTGTCTCAAACAGTCTAACGAAGACTTGCAGAAGGCACTCGAAGATCGAGATACATTTATCCTCAGTTTTTCTCATGAAACTCGAAATCCTTTAAATGGAATACTAGGAAACTTATATTTCCTCAATGAAATGCATTTGCAGCCAGAAGCTAAAAAATTTGTCGAGAAAGCCACCGTATGCGCTCAGATTCTCAAGAATATACTGATAACCATCATCGATTCTAGAAAATCCCAGAATTCAGCGTCCAACCTACATCTAATGCAAACTTCCATTGAAATGAGAAAATTCATTGAAGAAATCTCCCTACTATGCAAGGATCTCGTTCAAGGAAACGGTTTAAGATATAAGCTAAATGTGTCACCACATTTTCCAAAAAACATGGTATTTGACCGTGAGAGAGTTACTCAAGTGATCCTCAATCTTGTAAGCAATGCCATAAAGTTTACCCAGAAAGGTTATGTGAGACTTTCTTTCGAGTGGAAACCAACCACCTCTGAAGATGAAAGATTGATTGACGAGAACAAAGCAAAATTTTTAACATCATTAGATATGGAATTTCGAGAATCCTTTGGAACTCAAAAAAACTCATATCATGCGGACTGGTTCCGAAGTATAAACACAGAAGAAAAAGGGAATCTTGTTATATCGGTTAAAGACACTGGATGTGGAATCAGTGAAGAAAATCAGAAGATTATCTTCGAAAAATTCCGTCAAGTGGAATCAGGAAATGACCATATTAAACTCGGCCTCGGGCTAGGTCTCTGGATATCTCAAGTCATTACAAAATTACATGGTGGCGAAATTTCTTTAAAAAGTGAAGAGGGCGAGGGCAGTTGCTTCAGCGTTGTGATTCCGACGGCAGCGACTCCGCTCGTTAGCCTTTCTAGAGTTCTCTTAGGGTCTTATGAAGAGCTTGATATTCCGAGCGCAGTCGAGAAGAAGATAGAATTGAGAGCACTTGTGGTTGAGGATTTCCCTATCAATCAAATAATCAACGCTGAAATGCTGAAGAAATATGGAATTACTGAAGTGTGCATCGCTGCCAACGGGCAAGAATGCATTCAAATCCTCCAACAAAAAGGTTCAGAATATTTTGATGTGATTACTATGGACCTTGAGATGCCAGTTATGGGTGGGAAAGAGGCCATCAAATGGATCAGAAATTGGGAAAGGAAAGATAACAAATCTCCAAGCAAGATTGTAATAATTAGTGGGAACGCAATGGAGAAAGAGATACAGATATGCACGGATAAAAATGGACCTTATCGAGCCGATGCTTTCATGACAAAGCCTTGCGATTATAGCGGACTCGTCAAAACACTCAGCAAACTTGGGATAAGAACAGACTCAAGACTGTCTCTTGGTGATGCTGGGAAAGAAAAAAAGAAGAAAAAGATCTTGTTTGCTGATGATGAATATATCATTTTAGACATCATGAAAAATTTTGCCTCAAAGCTAAATGTCGAAGTGCTGGTGGCAAAGAATGGTAAAGAAGCTGTAGAAATATTCAAAAAACATAGTTCTGATATCAACGCTATCTTTTTGGATGATAAAATGCCATTTATGACTGGATTGGAAGCCTGCGTCAAAATCAAGACTTTGATGAATCATACAGATCAGAACATACCGATCTATCTTGTTAGCGGGACAAAATATGACGACCTACCTTTGGGTTTTACCCAGACATTGACTAAACCATTCGAATTCAAACATTTAAAAGAAATCTTGCACCAATCTAACCTATTGAGCTAATTTACCTTGAATGTAATATTTGTATCAAATACAGTCAAATTTGTCTTTGGTAAGCTTTTATATTGAAAAATATGAATACAGCATTAGAGTCTTATTAATGGAAGTTCATTCATTGCAATGATAATTATGCATTAATACGCATATTATCAGTTGAATGAACCTATTCTTTTTAATTTTTCGAAAGCAACGAAATCGCAATACTAATATTTTCTTTCAATTCTTTCCATTAATCCACTCGTATGCCCCCTTTTACCATTATATTCTATTGGATAACGACTGGAAAGGTAGTTCATGCAGCATAAATTCCAAGACTGGATTGCCTAGGCTGTATGTAGTAAGAAGCAACAGGTGTCCTGAAAAATCTCCTTAAAATATCTTAAAATTCTCCTTTAAAAGCGAATTGGAAAAGACTTGAATCATTGTGTCAAAAATGAATGTAATATATTATCTTGAGACATCCACCAAGCTACTGAGTCACCCAGCTCTTTTAATAACGAATTCGAATCATTTTAGTAGATTGATCACAAAGTATATTATCTCTTACATTACCTAAAATCTTTTAAGAAATTAATAATTACGCCTCATATGTTTAAATTGTCATCGAGATGGTCTGCATATTATTATTGTAGTATTTTCTATCACTTAAGGTAATTTAACAGAGGAAAATTTTGCCAACGAAAGATCCTCATTTTAAAATGTTTAAATTGTCTAACGTGCCTTGTTTTAAAAAAATAGAATATTTGCTTGAGAATGTTCACTGAAAGTGGCCGTTACTAATTCTATAATGCTCTTAACCTAAAGAAATAGAACAATCCGTATCCAACTCGCTAAGACTGACTTTAATTTTTATTTATTCTGTCATGGACACTGGATGAAATTTATCTTAGATATGAAGTTATACATACTCAAAGAGCCAAGTTTCTAAAAGATGTCTGAAGTTCTTATTACCTCTGTATTTGTGAAAACTCAACTCAAATAACTCATGTTTAGAGCCATTTTCGCTTCAATGCGCTCATTTAACATACTTACTCTAAATTTCATATATATCTCTTCTTTGGCTGAGTTATGCTTAAAATAGCAAGATAAAGCATTTCGGACCTATGAAAGAGCTATTCTCACCGAGAACTTGTTAAGCGGCTTCAAAACAGAGCATCTTTCGCTGTTTTGTACAAAGCCAAAATTTTTTGAATTATCAAATGATTAAGTCATCACAATCACTTACCTTCACTGGCTCAAAGCGAACTGCGAATTTCAAAAACCTTCGATAAATTCGCTAAATTTGCAAGTTCGGCAAGAATAGCTTTTTGAAGAACATACCCAACACCTGCCAGCACACTAACCCCATGAGCAGTGGCCCAGCGCTCTCTCTGCCTCTTATACTTTCTTCCTGCAAAAAATTCTAATCTTCCACTTTTTCCCTCGATTCGTTCCCAGTCAGCGCCCCACACCGGCAAGTGGGCATTTATCAGTCATTAGATGCAAAGGAGAGCCAGTAGACGAGGGTATGTTCTAATTTTTGCTTTGCAATCTTAAAATTTGCATATAATGCTAGCCTGATTTGACTATTTTATGCTGTATCTAAATTAAACCTAAACTCTTCTAAAAATTCTTTAGAAAAAAAACTCATGTATAAATAGCGAGTCGTTTTGACCAATTATAATTAACCAACAAAATTCTTTGAGCAAATCTTTTCAGATATCTTCATGGAACCAGCACTTCATACAGTTTTTGACTACGACTACCACTTCCCAGTCGACAAAGAACTCACAATCCTCCAATATATTTGGATCGGCGGCACCGGTCTCGACGTCCGAGGAAAAACAATGGTAACTCAACAATCTCTCTGATTTTTCTCCTAACCTCGATTAGATCATTCCCAGGATCGTTACCGACTTCAAAGATCTCCCTATCTGGAACTACGATGGCTCATCTACCAAGCAAGCCTCAACTGAGAGCTCTGAAGTCATTATCAAGCCAAAATTCTGGTGTCCTGACCCATTCAGAGCCAACACTTTCCCGAACGCCCACATCGTTCTCTGCGACACCTGGAAACAAGACAGAGAAACTCCTCACGAAACCAACTTCAGAATTTTCGCTGAGAAGGTCATGAACGAGGCTAAAGATGAGAAGCCATGGTTCGGAATTGAACAGGAGTACATCATCCTCTCTCCTGAAGGCACTTTGCACAAATACCCAATCGGTTTCCCTAAAGGCGGTTTCGCGAAAGTCCAAGGCGAATACTACTGCTCCACTGGCGCTTCAAGGGCTTTCGGTAGAGCCGTAATGGAGAATCACATGAAAGCCGCTCTTTTCGCCGACATGAAGCTCTCAGGAAACAATGCTGAGGTCTTCCCTGGCCAATGGGAGTTCCAATGCGGACCTTGCGAAGGTATCGAGGCTGGCGACCATCTCTGGGTCTCGAGATACCTTCTTGATAGAGTTGCTGAGGACTATGGTTGCGATATTACCTATGCCCCAAAGCCAATTAAAGGAGATTGGAATGGAAACGGCTGCCACACTAACTATTCCACGACATCTATCAGAGCTGATGGCGGACTTGAAGCCTGCTTTAAGCACATGGAACTGTTGAAAAAGTTCCACGACAGACATCTTGCTGTCTATGGACAAGACAATGACCAAAGACTTACCGGTCTCCATGAAACAAGCTCGATGAATGAGTTTTCTTATGGGCTCGCTCACAGAGGAGCGTCGGTTAGAATCCCATCATCGACGAAAATCGATAAGAAAGGGTACTATGAGGACAGAAGACCTGCTGGAAACTGCGATCCTTACCTCGTGACCGCTATGTTGGTGGACAGTACCTGCCTCAATGGTAAATACGGAGAGGAGATCGTCGCTGCGTATAAGAACGTCTGCAAGCTGGTGCCAGGTTACGGTAGAGAACCGACCTTTTAAAATAATAAGTTCATAACATACCTGCCTCAGCACTGAATTAATAATAAAATTAACCATGATACTGAGATTAATATTTCGAAGTGAGCTGCATAACTACATAAATTATTGTTGTTGAGGTTCAGTTTGTGTGATCAGTAAGAAATAAATTATTGCGAACACAAAAAGGAGTTTTGTTTGCTTGAATCAAGAAACTTAGTTAATTTTTGAATTGTTGAAGTAATAATAATGTGACCTACGCTGATAACAAGAATCTCAAATTTTAAGTATCTCTCTCGCTCGCAATTTCAGAGATATTTCGTGCGAGCCGGGGTTACTAGCAAAGAAATTACTTGTTAATGACTAATTTTATACAGTACTAACTGATGAATAATAGTATGGATGTAATTCTTATATTTCTATTGACTCTTAAAAGCATCTTCACTTCGATTCTCAATATCAATATAAAGTGCGTCTCATTATTAATACAATTTTCTTTAGCCTGATGAAAGTAATAACTAATTATAATCTCCCTGAGGATAAGGTGACCCCATTAACTGGATGAGTCAGCCGAAATTTTATTAAATTCAACTTGTGTATGTCTGCTGCAGGGTAAAGGATAAAGCACAAAAAAGAATGGGTTGCGATTGAAAAATGACAAACAATACTTGATCGCTTATCTATTTGTTTATCGCAATTAACATACAGAGAATAAAATGATAAGAACAACTTTGACTTTGAAATTTTTCATTTGATTGAAAGCTACTTGCTTCAATGCCATATTACTGAGTCGTGATAGAATTTTTAGGATTTCCCATCATCGCGAGTTCCAATTCAGGTTCATCTCTTAGTTGAGTGTAATCCTGCTCTCTCGTTGAATTTTCTCGGATCTTTTTAGGTACTAACTTTGATAGCGCACCAACAATCCATTCACCAAGTCCAAAAGCTATTGTTATCCCCCATTGAGGAAGAGTCATCCCATCTCTGAATACAGAGAACGCTCTTCCTCCGAAAGTCCCCAACAAAACTTGAAGAACAATTAAGAGTATGACACTTCCCACAAACCAACGATTGCTGCGAAGACCCTCAAAAATATTAAGCGAATTTCCTAATTTTCTTGCATTGAATAGGTTGAAGATCTGCATAAACACGAACGTGTTGAATACAACCGTCATGTGTCGAGAACTACCCAATTCTTCTTGATAGGGATAATAATCTTCACTGCCATCGATGTGATAGAGTCTACCAGAAATGACGTACTGACTTCCATTACCATGAGGACTATATCGAATCTGAGGCTGAATTCCATCTCCATTATCCTCTGGCCTGCTTTGCTCAGGAATGAATTGATCTCCTAAGCAGGTTAACACCAGAGTGACAACCAACTGGTAGATCGAATGCACGAGAATGAATTTGATCATCCCATTAGTCAGAATAGCATCGCGAGAGCGTTTTTGAAGGAGTTTAGGATCTGGTTTCTCTAATGTAAAAGCAGTTCCAGCAGCAATATCAACAACTAAGTTGACCCAAAGCATTTGAACTGGGGTAATTATAGCCATTCCATACAAAACACTACCAATTATGGTCAATACTACCAACACAATGTTTGTGGTGAATAGGAATTGCAGGTATTTCTTTGTCGTAGCATAGATATTTCTTCCCCACAGAACTCCAGCTAGAATGGAGCGAAAATTATCGTCGAGAATGATGAGATCAGCTGCTTCCTTGACAGCGTCGGTGCTGCTTATCCCCAGCGCTATCCCAACATCAGCCTTCTTTATTGTGGGTAAGTCTGCTGTTCCATCTCCAGTAACAGCGATAACACGGTCCATCTCTTGGAGACCGGCCATCAGGGTATATTTATCCTCGGCGCGAGCACGAACTAACACCTCCAGATTTCGAACGATCTTTGAAAACTCGCGTTTATTTTGGATTTTACCGTTGGTCGCTCTTCCGACTCTTGACCGGAACTCTCCTCCATCGAGAATCGAATCTTCAATTTCTCCTGTAAGGATACCAGATTCTTTGGCAATGGCGGTTGCTGCTGGATGGAGGTCATGAGTAGCCATGATCACCTTAATTCCGGCCTCTCGCAACCTGGAAACAGCCTCTTTCACTCCCACTCTCAGAGGATCACTCAAAGCAAGAAAACCTATCAAAGTTAATCCTTCCTTTTCTACATTGAGTAGACCATGGTCATCCACTGTTTCGAGATTATCCCCATTTTCGATATCCCTATATGCGATACCCATTACCCTCAGGCCTTCTCCTTCAATCTGTCTTAATGCGTCTTCAATACCAGCTCGCTTTTGTGGGCTTATACTTATGATTTCATCATTCTTCAGGAAAATGTGGCTGCAAGAAGCTAATATCTGCTCTGCGGCTCCCTTTGTATGTAATCTGCGATTTCCCTTCAACCCGCTAGACACATTTTCAATTATAGCGCTCATTCGCTTTCTCTTAGAGGTAAAAGGAAACACCATCGATGACGAAATAGCATGATCTCGCTTGTATTGACTGACAGACATTCCCATTTTTCTCGCATACTCGAGTAAAGCGCTTTCAGTTGGAGATCCTTCCGTTGAGTTGTTGCATATGCATGCTTGGAGGAATAAATTTTTGAATTGGCCATGCTGGGTAGAAGCGAAAATATCCTCACTCTTATAGGGATTAATTGCCATATAAGCCTCGTTCCAAAAGCCCACGAGTTGGACCTTGTTGCTAGTGAGGGCGCCAGTCTTATCCACACAAATCGTATCAACTCTGCCTAAATTTTCGCATGCTTCTGCCTTTTTAACGAGAATATTCTCAACCATTAAGCTTGGAATCGCCCGCGACAGAGAAAGTGCTGCTACAAGGGGAAGGGTCTCTGGATTCGCAACTAATGCGATCGTTGCTACAATGATTAAGGAATGGACGAGCTCTATCCATCTTCCTTGTCCATTGAGCATTCCTTCAAGAAAGGATCGTCCAATAAGGACTAACATTATCACACCTGCTGACAAATACACGTATTTTTCTGCCTTGTTCACCAAAGTTTCCAGTCTCATTTGCAGAGGAGTGCTATTCTCAGAATCCACCAGTTGGCCAATTTTACAATCAGCTCCGACGAGAATTGCCACACATTTTCCGGAGCCTGAGACTACTTTTGTTCCAGCGAAAAGAATAGGAGAGGGGAGACTTTGAGTTTGTTTTATGCGGTCCTCTGCTGGAGTGTTACTATTGTCCAGCATATCTTTCCGCGCCCGACAGTTGGCTAAAGTATCTTTTTCCACAGCTTCCAGTTCTCCAGTCAATGCAGATTCATCAACTGTAAGGTCATGGCACTCCAAAATAAATGCATCAGCAGGAATAACGTTGCCTGCTTCAATTAGGATAATATCTCCAGGAATCACATGATACTGCCCGATTTCAATCCTTATGCCAGAGTCTCTCACCACCATAGTTGTTCGAAGATGAGTGGAGAATGAATTAAGCTGTTGAAACGCTTTCTCCTTCTCAACAGAGCGAAGAGCTTGCATGAGGGCAGAGATCAAAATAATAGCAATGATGGAGCCTCCTTCAAGCCATTCTGTTGAATTATTATCAGCGTTGAATATGAAATTGTAGGTGATTGAGAGCACTGAGACTGCCAGAAGGAATAGCAGGACATAATCCTTGAAAACATCAAGAAAGGCTCTACTGAAGCTAGGTTGTCTCGGTGGTTGGTCGAATTGGTTTGAACCAAAGTTTCTTCGTCTATCGTCCACTTCTGACATGTTTATACCTTTTGAAAAATCGACTTTGAAAGTCTCAGCGATCAAATTTTCTGCATCAATGTCTGCAAGGTGATGAATGGTTTCAGGTATCATGCGCTCGTTTGCTAAATCTACGGCTTTCTTTAGTTTTGCCTTGGCCTCTTGGTACTGTCTAGAGTTGTTCATGGTATTGGGACTTTATTTCGGACTGATTGATTTTCGTATCTAAATCAAAATAGCCTGTGTCAATAAATTGAATTAAAGAGAATGATGCTACATGCGTAAAGTAAAAGATTATGAAAGAAAGAAATCAGCTGATAGTTTCAGTAAGATAAACCATTCATTTCTTAATTACTTAGAGAATGAAGGGAAGATTGTTTGGTGCATTATATATGGCCAGTAGGGTTCAGCCGGGTCCGTAATATTAATAAGATTACTCCTAAAAAGTTTCTTTAACCAAAGCATTAACTTAATTCAAAAGTTCTCTCGATGAGTCGGCACAACTAACTTCAGAAGCCATTTTCGATATATCAAAATATGAATTTGATTGATTGGCATAAAAATTAAGTAAATTAGGTATTGGAAGAATGTTATATAGAGTAATAGCAAGGTAATTATTATGTTAGCATAAATACTTATTAATATGATTCCTATATGCACTTAAAGCTGTTCTTGGCAGCATTCTCGTTATGATTTTCAATATCGAGGTAGAGAGTGTCTCTTGGCTCGTACAAAAACAGCATTCTCATCCTCAACTTGTAATTTTCAGGAATCTTGAACTTAAAATTCGTTATAAAGATGCTGAAAATAATCTTGGCTTCCATCATAGCAAGATGCTGTCCGATACAGTTTCTTGGTCCAGCAGAGAACGGAGTGAAAATGAATGGATTTTTGGTAATAGCCAACGCAAAGTCTTCATGCCCTGGAATCCACCGGTAGATATTGAATTTCTCAGGCTCCTTGTAATATTCAGGGCTGAAATTATTACTTGAAAAGCTACAATTAATCATTGTTCCCTTCGGGATCAACACATTGCCAATAAAATGATCCTCATTCGCTTCGCGCTCGAACAAAAGAGGTGCTGGACCTCCCATCCGAAGAGTCTCTTTCAAGAATGCTGTCAAAGTGTCAACTTTATTGAGTTTTTCTGGTGTTATTTCCTCAGTGTTTTTTGCGAGGTATTCAGCGTCTCTCATCACTTCCTCCTTCACCTCATTTGGCAATGTAGAGTAGTAATATGTCGCCATTGTGAGTAAATGACCTGTTGTATCTGTTCCAGCCATGAAGAATGTCAGAAATTCATGAATAATTTCCTCTTGGGTAAATTCATCTTCTGTTCCATGACTCAATTTTTGAGCTTCCAGCAGAATATCGAGAAAGTCTTTGCTCCTTTTTGACGCACTATCATCATTACTCTTGTCATTCATCCTTCTCTTTCTCTCTTCTATCATATCAATAGTAAATCTGGTAAATTCTTTTTCATATTGAAACAGCTCCCTATTTCGCTTAAATAACTTCATTCTAATACCAGAAGCGCCAAAGAACACGTTTTCAGGTGACATCAGGTTAGCAAATATTATGCTCATGAACCTTGCGAGATACTTTGTTGGATTTACCCCATTAATGTGGGCATCTAGGAGGTCAGATCCAAAGAAAATCTGAAACACGAGCTCACCAGTAATCAGTTGAAATACTTCGAGAATATTGACATTCTTCCCATTCGCTTTAGTAAATTCTTTCTCAAAGAGCTCCTTAGCAACTCTACAGATAACTGGAATCTGCGAGACGATGAATTCAAAGCGGAAGGTCTCTGAGATGAGTTTGCGATGCTTTTTCCAAACTTTGCCGTTGGAGAAGAGAAGTCCTTTCCCAATAAAGTCACAAATGAAATCAAAGAGATGGCTTTTTTTGTAGCGAGATTGATCAGTTAAATATTCCTTGAGTAGTCCGGGATCAATGAGGAAAAGCATCTTCTTTGTCCCGAAATGGGTAGCCAGAAGGCGGATTTTGGGGTTTTCTCTAATGGAGTTTTTGTTCCAGGTCCAGGCATCGTTTTGGTCAGCCTCGAGTTGCAGAGGAAATCCGATTGGGAATTTAAAAAGCGTTTCTGCGCCGTATTTGGTTTTGAACTCGTGAAGGAAAGCCCAGACGTTGAAATATTTCTTGGTTATTCTGAGAATGATGATAACGAGAAATACAGCCAGCACCTTCCAAATAGTGAAATACTCGAGTACGAACAAAAAAGGGTTGGAATTTATCATTATTCGATTGGAATTTGTTGAGATAAATTTTATTATTATCATAATTCGCATGGTATGATTTAAATAGAGCTATACAGTGATTCGTGATGTTGGCTAGTGCAGTGAATAATTTAGTGTTAAACTTTTTGTATGAGAGGTTTTTCTAAAATCTTTGCGAAAAACACCCAAAATCGTAATAATAAATCATGCTGAGGGACTCTTATCGTCATTCTCAATTCGTTTTCGTTACATTCATGGAAAAAGCCTTGAGAAGTTACGTTTTTACTTAAATTTAGATTTGTTAATCAAATTTTGTAAGCTCTATTTTCAGCGTAATTAGCTTAAATGGTAAATAAAAAAAAAACAAACAACGACGACGACTCCGCTGAAATTAGGAAACGCTGAGTCTCTCAATGCTTAAGCAATATTTGTTACATCTTTCACATTCTGCGATGCTCTTATGATGACGCTTTGAGCATTAGATCGGTAAAACCTCATTTCGAGGTAGATTGGTTGATGTATTAATTGAGAGAAATTGCCTGCAGAGACCATCGTCGTGCATTACTTATTCAATTCTGAAATTGAGATGTCTGGTTGTATTCATAATAAAACTACTACTGCCTGTTCTTCACCGCATTTTATTCCGAATTTTCAACATGGAAGTAATCGGGTGCCTTGGTATTACGACAAATGCTGTTATCCTCAGAAATTGAACTTTTGAAAGTCGTAATCAAGATGCTGAAAACATTCTTTGTTGCTTCCAGTTTCTTGGCCCAAAAAAAGAGCGAGTCACAATGAAAGGATTCTACCTATGAAAATCGGGGTTTTTTTCCTGATTTATTGAAAACATCAGAATTAAAGTTAATACTTGGCAAGCTAACATTCATCATCACTCCATTTAGTACACCCTTCCATAGCCAAGAGAATTGAACTTATTCCTTCACCCAATCCGAGACCCTCATTATCAGTCGATTCACCTTGCCTCAAATTTTGAGCTTCAAGCAAAATATCAATGAATAGCTTAAAGAGATTGGACGTTGCCCTTCCGAAACATTTTTGCCGTTTAACTCATTCATTTCCTCCCAAGACCCAAGCCTCTCATTAAACTACTCATTTCCACACAATGGAGTTTTTAGAAACTTACAATTTAATAAAAATTTAACATGAATTAAGTGGATTCATCCTGTCATGACTACAACCACTGCAAAATTTAAACAAACCAACAGCCAAACTCTCACGACCGGAGATTCTTCACCGATACTCCAAAGAAACAGCACCGATCAAGCTCTCACAATACCAAACCTCATCGGAAGAAAAGCAGCATTAAATCAGAGCACTGAATCACTGAACTCAGACACTCAATCACCTGCGATGGAAGTTTGCAACTTCTTTATCCCTCAATTCGACTATTTTAAAACCGCCTATCCCTCTCTTAATAAAAGATTCATCAGAGGCAGGAACAAAATCCACCCAAGTGATCAGAAAATGCTGCTGGAAACAGAAAAACGCACCTATTCATTCAAATACTTCGGTGTTACCGGTGATCAGTTAGGTGTTTTCTCGCTGCGAACTTCTTTAAATCAGCCAAAACGAAGCTCATCGACTCAAAGTATCAGGAAAAAAAACGAAAATGTCGAGCAGTATCTGCCTAAAACCGCTTCTCCTGAAGTCAAGAAGATCTTACTCGAAATAGACCGTGATTTCGATAATAAGTATAATTCTACGACACAGAATGAAAACAGTCGTGGGCTATTGCGGCCTGTTATTGCTGGTAAGAGAACAGGGACAAAACAAGTGCCAGAAGATCAGAAAATGAAGGTTAACTATAAAAAAATAGTGGTTGATGATATAAAGAACCGTGGGTTGCTACCGAATCCAGATCGATCTGAGCATCATATTACAAATAATCATCTCCCTTTAAACAATTTACCCCTACATATGAGATGCGATCAGCTAAAGAGGTCCAGCAGCGCGGGTTCCATGCGATTCGTCAACGGCGGCTTCGAACCAGGGGATGAACAGGCAAAACGCGTAAGGACAATGGCGGGCATGACTGCTCAAAGCGAAAATAGGCGTTTACCTCCAAGCAGACAGGGCTATACTCGATCCATGTCAAGAGCTAAGCCAGGCCCCCAGTTTCTCGATGAAAACTTTGTAAGGACTAGTAAATTTCTCCCCTATGATGTAAAGCAGATGATGACTGACAGAAATTATTTCTCTTACAGAGATTTGCTGAATGGAATTCAAATTCCGACTGCTGTTGAAAATAGACCTCGGCAAACTGGAAGGCGACAGAAATATCTGCATCAAAGGATGGGAAGCACTGATTATGGGAAAAGCATGCATAATAGCACGACGACTTCGACGTTTTTTAAAACAACAGGGCATTTTGTAGAGGTCCATGGGAAGCCCGAGCAGAATCCGCTTTTTAAAACCTTTTTAAACGTCAAGAGCAAGATTGAAACTGAGCATACGATTAAGAATTAGAAGAAGAATCAATTATGATTCCTAATGGCAATTTCCAGGTATTTCTCTAAGTTTGCCAGTAATTTCCCTCTTATTGTGCATTTAATTTCATTGTACCGGTATTCAAATTATGAGGTCCAAAACTTTTTCCTTTATTCTTTCGAAAGAACTATCATATAGGTTTGGAAAGATAGTTATGTGTGTATCATTAAGTTTTTGCAATTAATATTGAGATAAGTTTTTAAATGGCAATGAAGACTGCTTTCCAATCGATTACTAAAGCTCTGCTCTCTAGCCAATTCTCCTCTGATATTTTGAGAGCTAGAGGAGATTCGAAACGGAACATCCAAATCAATAAATTTTTAAGAAAAATGAATATCGAATAGACATTCTGGATAAATACCTGAGTTCAGTTGAAATTAATCTGAAAAACGCGTTAAGGATTTTTTTCGTTTTATTGAAAGGTGCTTTACTGACTGAAGCAAATGGTCTAGCCATATTTGACTTAGACAATAGAAAATATAACTATCAGAACTCACTACTCTCTTGAGAAGTGTACCTCCGCGGCAATCTGATGAGAATTGATGGAACCATTCTTGGATCCTAGTGTCTTTATTTGAGTGTTCTATTTGATTATTCCTTAGAATAATTTTCAAAATTTTTTGCACAAAAAGAACTGATCTCTAAAACGAATAACTATGGCCTCCAGGCTTTATAATTCCAAGAAGCACAATTAATAATAAACAAGGATCAATCGCCAGCAAGTTATACGAAAAATGCAAGCTTTCGAACAGGAAACGAGTATTCACTGCGAAACAATGCAAGAAATTAAGTTAACCAATGTCGCACGAAAAGACACTAGCATCAAAGCGCGGAGACTTGCAAGACTTATTCGTGAAGAGTATGAAGCAGAGCAAAGTTGCTCAAGTAGCTCGGATATAGAGAGCCTCGATCGAAATTTATACTGCGAAAACGCAACACAGTGCTAAACTTTACTGGAAACGAGGTTGCCAATATGAAATTATAAAAGTCAATTAATTTGCTACAAGCACGAAAACAAACTTTTTATATGTGCACGTAAATGTATTTTTCCATTAGAAAAACGATGTTCATATATATTTCTCTGGAAGTTGAATTGCTATTCCACGTATTAAAGTAATTCTATGAAATTAACTTCAATATACTACCAAAAACAGAGTAACCATAAGCACTTTCATATTAGGAACGACTGATAGCTTTTTTCTATCGATGTTTGTCAGATATGCAGAGATCTTGATGACCATACGGTATCAAGCTTCTGCTCATTCAGTTTAGTAATCTCTCCCTCGTTAGTTGACATAAGTCTTAGGTTCAGAAATAAGCTCAAAATGTTAGCATTGGATTTGATTAAATTTCAAGAGGGATTTTTTTTTACAAAAACAGCCGCCAATAAGTCTTATTACAAACGCGCAATTAGATGCATTAATTTTCCGGGAGCGAAATTTGAATTTACCTCTTCATAAACGGAATAGCAAATACCTTTTGATAATTATAAAATCTGCCACTGTGAATATGAGTCTCAGCAAACAATCCTCATTGTTCGCTCTTCCAGAAATCAAACAAGGACATTATGTCCCACAGTCCGGAAGACTCTGCGAAGAAGCGAAAAGCCGATCAAATCGCATCAACTAGCACCGCTTCCTCAAATGAAAACAGCGGAGGACATCAACAAGCACCAGCCGAAGAGAATCCTTCAAAGAAAGTGACTCCGGCCAGCATCGCCACCACGAACAACAATCAGGCAAAAGATTTAGAAGAGGAAGACGATTTTATCTCACAGAAACCGAACCTCAAGCGCTTGAGAAAAAGCGTGAGAATCGATGACGACGAGGACGATATTAAGGAAAATATTGCGAGCACCAAGCCCACAAGCGTCGATAAGAGCTTCGCACAGGGGAAACAATCGAGCCAGTCTCTAGTGAGCCGCTTCGAGTCCTTCAGACTGGACAAAAACACATCTGTCACTACAACTCCTCATAAAGAAGACATTGAAATCGAGAAGAAATCCACTACATCCAAGAAGAAAGAGACTAAAACTCCAGCGAAAACCCCTTCGAAAACTACTCCAGCGACGACGAAGAAAAACACACCGATGTCAAAGGCTTCGCCTGAGAAGACTCCGAGCAAAGAGGACGAGATCATCGACGTTGCGAACGCTGAGAGTGGAGAAGTCAATATAAATGAATTCGAAGACGCTACTCCTGAATGGGCGAGACCTGAGAACGCGAGAGACGCTCAAGGCCGCAGACCTGAAGACCCGGGGTATGATCCATGCACATTATACATCCCAGATTATGCATGGAAAGATAAAAGGATGACACCAACAATGAAGCAGTTCTGGAAAATCAAAGCGCAGAACTATGACAAGATTTTGCTGTTTAAACTTGGAAAGTTTTACGAGCTGTTTTACGAAGACGCTCTCATTTGCCATAAACTGCTTGATCTTAACTGGATGGGCAGGAAAATGCACGTCGGATTCCCTGAAAAGGCCCTCGATAAGTACCTTATGACCATCACGAATGCGGGACATCGAGTCTGCGTGGTCGAGCAGACTGAAACTCCCAAAGAGATGGAAAAACGGTTGAAGGAGCAAAAGGGAGGCGATAAAACGATTAATCGAGAGCCTGTGCAGATGATTTCGAAAGGAACGTATACAAATAATTTCGATACAGTCTACGATTCGAAATATCTGCTTGTTATCAGAAACGGACGCATTGGAGAGTCTCCAAAGAGAATCGCCGTGTGTTTCGTTGATATCACGACGAACGTAGTGACTCTTGGCTTGATAGTCGATGATAGCAATTTTACGAACTTTAAGACGATGATCGCTCAACTCCGTCCAGTTGAGGTCGTATTCGAGGACCTCGAGATCGAGAAGGACATCAAAACGATCCTTAGCAGCTCGCTGCTCAGCCCAACGTTCTCAAGACTCAACGACCCGAAGTATTGGAATCCGATTAACGGAAGATGCGAGATTAACACCTACTGTGGACAAAACCAAGAAAAATGGCCGACTGCGATCAAAACATTGTTGGAAAAACTAAAAACCGAAGATCAGGAGCTTATCTTTAGTGTCCTCGCTGGATTCACTGGCTATTTGAGGACGATGCTGATCGCCGAGCAGCTCATGGGAACTGCCAGGTTCGAGATCTACGACCCTGAGAGTTTCGAGAAAAGATACATGATCTTAGATTCGCAGGCCTTGCAACATTTAGAAGTGTTAGAAGTGGGCTACCAGTCGAAGAACCCTGAGGACGGCTCGCTCTTTAGCTACGTCAATAAGACCTCGACGCATTTCGGACGCAGAATGCTGAGAAGGTGGCTCTGCGCTCCACTGCTGGACGCGAAAGCGATAAATGAGCGTTTCGATGCCGTCGAAGACCTCCAAGCGGTTTATTCACTGAGGAAACGAGTGATGGACAGGCTGAAAAAACTCCCAGATCTCGAGCGTCAAGTCACGAAAATGTACAATTATAGCATCAAGCAGTCGAGGAAGGTCGTTATGTTCGAAGATATTTCGGTCGCTAAGCTCAAGGAGTTCCAAGCTCTGATGGAGAGCTTTAAAGAAGCTCGCGAGATCGTCAGAAACCTCGGCGAGGTCAATTCGGGTTTCAAATCGCAAATGCTGAGAAACCTCACGGAGCTAGTTGATTGGCGAAGCATGACAAAAGAGCAAATTAATGACCCCAGCGTGACTCCGGACCCATTGTCTTTGATCGACGAGTTGCAGAAAGTAATAAAATGGGAAGGCGATCGCAACGCGCCGGTTCCGACTCCACGAGAAGGCATCGACCCTGATTACGATGCGAAAAAAGCCGAAATTGAGGCTGTTCATCGTAAATTCAATGACCATTTGCTTCACTGGAGAGAGAAACTGAACTGCAAGGACATCTGCTATGCGAACTCGAAGTTCAGATACGAACTAGAAATCCCAGCAAAATACGTCGAAGGGAAGAAAAAACATCCTGACCTCGAATTCACCTCGCAGAAGAAAGATTACCAGAGATTCCACACTAAGGAGATTAAGAAAATGCTTGAGGTGCTCGAAGAGAAAGAAGAAGAGCTCAAAGGGTTGTTGTCCAAGTTTATTTACTTCCTCTTCGACCTCTTCCATAAGGAAAACACTCTATGGGATAAATTCGTTAGATGTATCGCTCAAATCGACTGTCTCTGCAGCTTATCCGTCGTGTCGCTCGACACTGAGAAAATGTGCAGACCGATCGTCGAGCCGCTTAGAGACGCGAATGACACTAAGCGAGGCGTATTCATGGATATCAAAGACCTTAGACACCCATGCGTGTGCATGATGATGAAAGAAGGGCAATTCATCCCTAACGACATTTACCTCGGTGACGCAAATGACAGCGCTAATGGGAAACAAGTCATGGTATTGACAGGACCAAACATGGGTGGTAAGTCCACTCTGCTGCGACAAGCATGCGTCGCCGCGATACTCGCGCAGATTGGGTGCTATGTACCTGCGACCTCATGCAAATTGTCTGTTGTAGACAGAATCTTCACGAGACTCGGTGCTTCGGATAAGCTGCTTGAAGGTAAAAGTACTTTCTACATCGAGATGGAAGAAACCGTGAACGCAGTTAAATTCAGCACAAAGAACAGTCTTGTGATTATGGACGAACTGGGACGAGGAACGTCGACGTTCGATGGTGTCGCTATCGCCTACGGAGTCCTGAAGCATCTGCTTGATGTCGTCTGCTGCCGAACGTTATTTGCGACGCATTACCACGTGCTCCTCGAAGAATTCAGAGACTCCTACGAACATTTAGCCTACTATTTCATGGATTGCTTCTTTGATGCGGCGAAGGAAAGAATCATTTTTAAGTATAAGCTGAAGCAAGGGGAGTGTCCTCGCAGTTTTGGTATCCAAGTAGCGAAAGCCGCCGGAATAGATCAGGAAATCGTTAAACTAGCAAGCTTCAAGGCACAGGAGTTCGATAGCCAGCTGAACCTGACACAGACGGTGCAAGTCAACAAGGCGTTTAAGGGACTTATCTCAGCGCTTTCAGAAACTACGAATAATTTTGATGAGTCTGTCAATAAGTTGCAGCTTCTTGTTTCGAAGCTTTCGATTAACGACCAGAAGAAATGATAAATACTAGCAATGAAGAAAGTGAAATAAGAATTATTATTAGTAGAGCCTTATATTTGATCGTTATGTCGCGCTACACGTGAAATTGATTTGTACAAAGCTACATTACACCGTCAATTTATAATTATAATCCTCATTTCTGCGCCTCAATGAGCCTTTCCATTATGTAATTCTCAATGATTTCCTTTTCCAGATGATAAAGATTAACTTAGCCAGGCTAGTTGGGGTTCATTACCTTTTTCCTCTGCTCAATCAATCTGTCAATGTTCATTAGCTCCTCCTCAGAAAGCTTAATCTGTTCTTCTAATTTACTATGAGAAATTCAATCACAATGAGTTGTTGTCAATGAACTGAAGTAAATTACTTTTGCGCTGCTTTCTCCTTTTCAACTTCTTTCTGCGAGAGGACTACTGAGGGCATTTGGATCGTTTGTTTTGAAAAAGGGTGCGGATTCCAGTTGATTGAACGTGGCTTGTCCATTTGGATTACATCTTGTAAAAATTGTTGGAACTCTAAGCGCGAAGCCTCGAGGATCTTTCTACGAACTAAAAATCCCTTCACGACTCGCTATTTTATCATGAGACGTGGGAAGGAATCGAAGACTATTACTTGGATTTGGATTACTTTGCTTACAGGGACCTGGTTCATGGTTTTATTCAAATTTAGAACAGAGTTTGATTTTTCAAATAAGTTTAGAGCAGTTGCTTACAAACTTGCATGGACAGCAATGACAAAATACACATGCAAAAGATATTCTGAGAGACGCTTGGAAGCAGCCAGTTCCTGATATAAATGATTATTTCTTCTCTTCAGTCTTAGGGATCAGAGTCTCGAGATTATAACCATGAACGTCTTTGAGATAGGGCTTCAGAATGCTATTAACTAATTGATGTTGCTCGACTTTCGTTTTGCCTCTAAACTCCTCGGATTCGATCTTGAATCTGAACATGGAGCCGCCTTATTGCAGAAAAATGAATAAATAATCAAGGGAATAAGTTGATACATCCGGAAGAAGTGTCCTGGACGACGAGCACTGTAGGCTTAAGGACTTCTGAAAGCTTGGCGTATATTTCTTTCTCACGTTCGCTGGTTGAAAAGAAAAATTTCCCGAGGCTTTTGGTGACTTTGAAGGTTGATCTGATCATTGCTTTCGAAATTGCTACTATGATAAATATCAAATAAATTGTTTTGTTTGCATATAGTTTTGCTTTGTTTCGAGGCGAAACAAATGTCAGATGTCCTTCAGGTTTCGCTTGATGAAACGCAAAGATTGAATGCGAATATAGAGAGCCATTGAGTGTCTTTAATTTATTTGAGAGACACTTAACTCGGCTATAATTGAATGAGAAATACAAGTGCTAATTATTAGAATTCAATACTACGGGAAGTCGAAGATATATTTCAATCTTCAATAACTGATGAGGGAAATTGACGAGTTTACGAGCAAATTTCGATTATTTTCATCTTAACAGAACTATCTATTCAATTCGACATTAAATGTCATGAAGCAGAATTTTTTTCGAAAGCGATTTTCAACTAAATTAGGAATATTTCCACCATTCTCACCTGATTGGGACGAAGAACGTTTTATTTATTATGATCCGAAACAAAATATTTTTAGTTTCCTTTCAATCCTATTCTGTAAAGAAAGGAAATCTTTCCAGTTATGTAGAAAGTAACTCAAATATCACTCGAAAAAGTGTTTTCTTTGCATTCCTTTCAGACAATCTGATTGTATCAACAATTTTCTCTCAGAAAAGAATTCAGCTCTTAAATCCCTAAATAAGAGTTCAAACTGAAAGCTACTATATCTGATAAAATTTATTTTGATGGAAGAAGAACACACTCAAAACTCTCAATCTGCCAAATCCAAGAGTATGCCCTCCCATTTGAGACCTTTTATTTATGAATTTTAGCTCGCAAGGGAAGACTTATCGTCCGTAACCTCCCATTCAATGCGACAGAAGCTGAACTACGAAAACTTTGTGAACCTTACGGAGAGCTTGTCGATGTTTGACTCTCTTTTCTTTCATTTTATCTGACAATTTCATCTAGGTCCATATCCCGTTAAAACCTGATACAAACCAGCCGAAAGGTTTCGGTTTCGTTGAATACGCGAACAAAAACAATGCTGCCAAAGCTATTAAGGTAACAAATGACATTCTTCGAAAAGAGACGAACCAAACGCAATATTTAGGAACTTAATGAGAAGAAGTTCAAGAATAGAGCCATCTTACTCGATTTTTCAGTCGACAAGCGTGACTTCCTCAAAGCCAAGGCTCAAACCCATCGTCAGCTAAGTGTCCTACCACAGTCTTTACAAACAAACGAAAAGCAAGGGGCTGAAGAAAAAGACGGAGAAGAGGACGGCTCAGCCGATGAAGACATTGAGGTTTCGCGCAAAGCACCTAGAAAGGACAAAGAATCTAGAAAGGAGAAAAACTCCAAAGAAGCCAAAGAGCCTAAAGAAGAGTCAAAAGAAAGATCAAAATCCGAAAAGAAGGGCAAGAAGGATAGAGACCGCTCGAAATCGAAGGGTCCTGAAGACCTTGGAAAGACCGTGTTCGTGAGAAGCATCCCTTACGATATCACTCAAAAAGACTTCGAGCGCTTTTTCAAGAAACTCGCCCCGATCTCCTATGCGAAGGTGAATATTAAAACTCTTATCACTCAAAGGCTTATATGCAAAATATAGCTGGTTATTAATAAACTCACTGAGTCCCACAACGGAACAGGGTTTGTTAAATTCGAAAATGAAGAGGACGCTAAGAAATACATACAAATCAGCAGTGAGCTGAAAGACAGCAACCTGAGCAGCAGCACCCTGATCAACTTAGCAAGTAAGCGATTTTTTGAAACATCCATTGACAAATTATATGAAATGAAGAAAATGACCTTGAATTGAATGGAAGAAAGCTCATTATCATGCCCGCGCTGCATAGAGAAGAAGTTGCCGAGAAAAAGAATGAAGATAAGCCAGCAGAAACCGACAAAAAGAAGAAAAAACCAAAAATCATCACGTTGGACTACGTGATCAGACTTGATACTCATGGAAAGAGAAATCTTTACCTCGCGAGACTGGGACTCAACAAACCTGATGAGGTGAGTATCTGTCCAAGCGAATATAGTCTTATTTCTGCGTTATAGGAGAAAATGAAACCCGATGAACTGAAGAAATTCCAAGATAATGAGGCCGAAAAAATCGAAAAGCTTCAAAATCCTAATTACTTTGTTTCAAAGACAAGTAACGATCTAATTATCTTGCATTTCGCTGATTATTTACTCTTTCCTTTCTCTTCCAGCATTGGCGTTGAAAAATATTCCGAAAAAGGATTTCGATGAAGAAAAACTTAAGCAACTCATCATCGACAGCTTAAAGACGAAATATAACGAGAAACATCTCAAGAAAACCAAAATTATCAATAAGGTCAGCAATTCAAACGCTTCTATTCCTCACCAATGTACTTTTAGATTAACCTCCTCAAAGAAGAAGTGGATACCAACGACGACGCCGTTGTTCCGAAAAACAGGGTATATCATTAACAATTCCCTTCCCTTTAACTAAGGTTGCTTTAGGGCTTTGGATTCGTTGATTTTGTCAAGCACGAAGACGCTTTGCATTTTTTGGAATACATTGTCGATAAACCACATCTCATTAACCCAAAGAAACTCCCAATCGTAGAGTTCGCTATTGACGATGTCAGAATTCTCAAAAAGAAGGAGAAGATCGTCGAACAGATCAAAAAGAAAGCCTCAAATCAGATCAAACTGACCTCGAATCAGGACATTCAGAAAAAGAAGGGCGAAACCATGGAGAAGCAATCAAAGCAAACCCTCGCGAAGATCGAAATCCGCAAATACTTGGAGGAAGGCTACAAAGGAACGCCTGATGTAGCAACCTTAAACGAGCTGTTGAACCAAGTGTTCAGTAGAGGACCTCGTCAGCGAATGAGAAAGCAGCTAGAAAAGAAGTTTAATATTGAACTTGAAGAAGGCACCTCACACGCTCAACCGAAAAAAGTCAAAAATGAGAACCTTGAAAACTTGAAAAAGGACGTGTCAACACTGAAAGAGAAAATCCTGAAGCGTAGAGAAGCTAAGAAGAAAGCACCTCCTGTGGACCCTGAGCTTGCTAAACAGATGGAAAGCGCGAGAAACGCTCTCAAGGTATTTTTTATAATGGCTATTGGTTAATATTTACCATGTGAATAGCAAATCAAAAAATCGATTAAAGACAAGCAGAGGAAAAAACGAAGAGATGAAGGTACTGATGAATTTGAGGTAAGAAACTTTAATTTCTGGGTTGAGTGTATTGATATCATTCTAACTATATAGGAAATGGCGGCGAACTATCTGAAGAAGGTTACGAAGAAGTAGAAAGGAGATTGATTACGAATAATTTCCTTGAAAAGCTGTAAATAAATGGGTTTTCTTTCCTGCAGTGGGAGTGAGTAGAGAGGAATGTGACTTTAGACCGTTTTGTAGCAACAAATGAATAGATGAGTGAATATATGCTTACGTTGGTGTTTCATTCATTCTTGTTTGTTTTAGTTAACAGTGGATCATGTGTATTCGTAAAAATCTGAAAATGGATATTTCCAATCCAAAGAAATCTTAACAATGTCAGTGAATTGAAAAAGTATGATGTTCGCAGTCTCTTTGGGGGCATATATGGAACTGATAGGTTAAATTTTTTGGTTTGTTCATGCTTTGAACAAACAAGAGTTGAAGCGTCAACGCATTATTTCTGGTCAACTCTGTTTGATTAGGCCGTTAGCATTATTATGTGCCGATCAAATACACCAATGCTGTGTAAGGTTCGGAGTATAACATTAATAATTGTATTTGAATACAGAACTTGATTGTCAACCAAAATGGGATATACTAGGTTTCAAAGGAGGATTGCGATCAAACCATCAAAACGGATTATCTATTTGAACTCAAGAATCAAAGATAATAGAGAAAAATTGAAGGAGTTCAACTAAATTCATGTTCAGGGATATATTTTCGCATATATTTCCAGGTTTTGATGGTATTTCAACGCCTTCTTCAATAATCAGGCAAAGAAATTCCAAATACGACATTACTTGTCTCGGTCAATCATAACCTTCGCGAATCGGCAAGTATGGCAATTTTCGATATCTTATGGAAAGGGAAAACGAGTTTATTTTGCTTTGCTCTCGATGCTAAGTGCTTCTGTTTAGTAAAAATCTCAACACCATTGGCCACAAACATATTTAGTTTCAGTTTATCCATGTATTCTCCGCTTTTATTTCTATAAACAACAAAAAAGAGCCAGTAGGGCTGTCATTTCTTGGGTAGATAATCACAAATCAACATAATCTTGAGCTTTATCTTTAGATCCATTATCTCATTCCTCTTAAGGCGCAGATAAGGCCATTTCTATTTTTCAAAGAAGGGTTCCGATGCAATCTTTCTTCTCCCAAAAAAAAATTTGCAAAGTACTTGTGAAGATTTCAAGTTTGGAGAGTGATTACGCTCAAATGTTAGCCTTTTAATGTTTAATGCCTGGAAATCTAGGCTTTTGCTTCTTAAAGAACTATAACAACAACCAAGGGCTATTTCAGTATATAGTTTCATAGACAAAGGCTTTTGTAAAGCTGATCGTTCAAAAAAAAAAGCGGGAATTCCTGGAGTTATCAGTAATAAAAACTTCATAGGAAATAAAATTCATAGTGTGATTTGGAATGCGAATACAAATTAGTATTAAAGCCTCATATAATTGTCTACTGCTGAAATCGCAAGAAATTGTAAAATCAAACTGGATTACCTGATGAATCATGTATTTCTAATTAGAGAGGAGGCACTAGTCCGTATTTGGAGGCCTTTAGCTTAAAAAGCGTTTTGAGCACGTTTCCATATTTCCTGAATTTTAAGAAATTGATTTAAATCGGTAAGACTCAAGAGACTCATAATCTCACAATAATTTTGCAAATTTAAAATGCTTGAAAGCAACAAAACTCAAACAAAACTTGATTCTACCCCAAATAAGCACTTAATAATCAATTCAGCAGTGCTGAATCCCATCAGCACTGCTCGAGTTAGCGTGAAAGATGACCTAGTTCTTCGACAAGTTGAGGAAGGAGTTTTCTCCGTTTTAAAAGATGGAAAACAATCCATTGAATACCTTGGCAAACTCACCAGCCATCACGGTTATTCCATTGTCCTCTATTCGAGCTGCAAACAGCACCAAATCAACATGATTTTAGCAGAATTGGATGAAGTTTGCATGCGAGAAGGTCTGAAAGGATTCCCAAAAATTTCCGTGCTGGTTGTAAAAGACCGTGAGTCTTACCCACAAGTCAAAGCAAGCGAATTAAAGGTAGCTGAAAATTGTTCACAGGAAAGACGGGTAGCAGGCTACAGTCTGCAATCTCAAGAAGAATCTGAAATCCTTACAGGAATCTCAAAGTTGATAAATCTCAGCAAATCAGCTCAAAGTAGCTGTATTGTGCTTGATAATCGTCCATCTTTCATAAAGAAAGCAAGGCAAGAAGGCTGGAATGTTTGCGACGCTGGCTTGATCTCATTGAAAAAAGTTAGCATGAATTTATCTGATTCTGAAGGCTTTTTTGAGGAACCAGGTGCTGAGGGACCTGAGACTACCAGTGAGATGCTCCGGGACCCGACTGAATCGAAGAACAAGTCAAGTCCACAGAATTCGGAAATGGAAGAAGTAATAAAAGAACCACTCAAGAATGATTATGCTACAAATTCCTATTCATCATATGTATCGGAAACGAAAGACCAAACTTCTCAAAACACCGCTGGCAATCACAATTTCGCCCAAAGTCATGTAGAACAAACACAAATCGCTCCTAATGACACCAAGGCAAATATCGTGCATCAAACTCTGATGATTAATTCGCAAAATACTGGTGAATTCCTTTATCACCAACCCCAACAAAGTTTGAAGACTGATGTAGCACATGGAAAGTTCAATGAAAATAAAGATGGCATTGGCAATACTCCGTTGTCAAAGGATGCTGAAGGAGCCGATCTGAAAAATGACTCCCATTCTCAGCAAAGGCAACAAAATTCAGAAACAAAAAATGCTGAGAAAAAAGATGATGCCTCAACCCAGCAACTCCCACAAAACAAGCCAAAGGAAGTTGTAGTCTCTCAGGAATCCTTAATATCAGATATAGAGTTTGAGCCGCTACTTAAACCAAGTCCAGGTGGAAGCTCATTCACACGATGGTTCATTGATAAAGAAGGGAAGACGGAATGGATTGGAAAATGTTCCGTCCAAGCAGTACTTGAAAAAAGTGAGTATAATGAATATAAAGAATATCTTGCAAGCCAACTCTATGAATTATTCGGAGTCAAAGTTCCGAAAACACTGCTATCAATACAATATTTAGACCAGAAAATTCAGCAAGATAAGGATTGGGGGAGGCGCAAAGGGATTAATCAACCTAAGCTCCATATTTTTTCGCAAGTCGTTCCAGGTTTCGAGCTGCTTGGAAAAACATTTGTGGAAGATTACAAAAACTCCTCTAAAAAGAACAGAAAGGAACTATTTTGTATCGGTGAAGGAAAGGTTCCTTTGAGAGGATTCGGGAGAGTGATGGCAGTGGCTATTCTTACTCAAGATTACGATTTTATTGGCAATACAGGGAGGAATATCGGATACATACCTGTAGAGAATGGAAAATATTTTGAGATCCTCAAGATAGATCCTGGAGAGGCACTCATGTTGGAGAAAATTCTAGTTAATGCTAAAGCTGTACACAATCCTCTTAATAAAAGAGGAGCTGTTGTTGGGACACAAGGAGAAAGAATCAATTACAACGAATTAAATGAGATTGATCAAAAAGAGTTTGTGCAAACTTTAAAAGAAATATTAGAAGCTAAACCATCCAAACTCGAAGAAATTTTCTCGCCTTTCTTTGGAGCCAATCCCAAATTTCGAATAGGTTTTGAGGAGTTTCTGAATAGAAGACAGCAATTGCTATTTTTTTTCGTGAGTGAAGTTAGAAATCTGATCACACTTCAAATCATGAAAATTGAGAGGCAGCAAGCCGAAAAGCATGCTCTTGATTGGGGTAAACGACCTACCCTGCTGACATCTGAAATAGAGAAAAAAGCTGAATTGCTTCGAAACAAAGCCCAGTTGGAGGCTTTTACAGTGGTGGAAGATTCTAATTCTCAAGACTCAAAGCAGTTTCAAGTTTCACATAAAAAAGAAGTATTTGTTGGGAGACAGTCTGAGTTGTCTCATCTCAAGAAGCTGTTTACTGGTAATAATGGGATTCTTGGGTGCGCAATTGTTGGAGGAGCTGGATTAGGTAAATCACAGCTCGCGACGGAATATATCATTAGAAATCAGAAGGAAATGTATTCTGAGACGGTATGGCTCCATGCAGAACAAAGCGATTTGATCGTTGATCAAATCCAAATCTACCTTGAGACGTGTCACAAGATGAAATTTGATCCCAAAGATAAAGTGAGAAAAAAGACAATAATCCAAAGATTTTATCAAATTATTGGCAAAGAAGCTGATGATACTAACGGTAATATAAATAGAAAACTGAAAAAGGCTTGCGTTATATTTGATAATGCAGACGGTATGGCTCAAATAGCTGATTATCTGCCAGACAAGAGAAGTTTTCCAAAGTTGAAGATTGATATACTAATCACCTCTCGCTATAAAAAGTGGGAACATCCAGTAGATTCGATAATCGAATTGCAAGCATTTGGAATAGAAGATGTGAAAAATTATATTAGTGCTTGTATTCCTAACATCGCAACTAATCAAAATGTCCACCAGCTAGCAAAAGATTTAAATGATCTGATTGGAGGATTGCCTTTGGCTCTATCACTAGCAATTGCTTACATCCAGCAGAGAGAAATGAGTGTCTCTGAATTTTGTGAGATAGTTTCGAAAGAAAACAACAAAGAATTTATTCCTCTACAATCTCAAAAGGAGTCCGATAAAGAATTGCAATTAATTGAAGACGAAAATGAAATGAAAAACATCAATTTGGTTTCAACAATCTTTACTTTAGCCCTTGCGGACTTGAGGCTAAAATACTACAATGTTGAGCCTATTTTAGATATACTGGCTTATCTTTCACCAGATGATATCAGCACAAATCTATTGGCCGAGTGCTGGAGTCATAGCCATAATAAAGAATATCCGATTGATTCCCACTTAAAATACCTCGCTGAGGTTCTCCCAGAAAATATTCCAATGCTTGAAAATTGGAAAGAGCTATTGAACATTGAGAACAGTCACGAATTTATTGATGATTACAGAGCTCTACTTGAGGATTTTAGGCCGGCATTGGAGCTCTTATTCTCTTATTCTATAATTACTGCCAATCCCATTCGGAAGCAATTCGGAGAGGATGAAGTCAGCTCAGAAGAAGGTATAAATGGCATGAAAATTAGCATCCATCGATTAACACAACAAGTGATCAGGCTCAACCACCGAAGTAGCAATCACTATGAAAGAAACTATGGGAATGTGTTTAATTGGCTCGTAGCCAGATTGGATTATAACGAAAAAGATTTGAAAGATATTAGAAGAGCAGACTTATTAGTTCCTCATGCGATTCACCTGGAGAGCCTTCAAAATTCGATTAAAGATCTCAAAATGATCATATTATACGAAAGAATTGGAAAACATCAGTTATTTGCAGTCGGCAAATACGATGTTGCAATGAAATACTTTGAAAAGATTCTGTTAATTAAAGAAACCATTTATGGCAAAGATCATCCTGAAACTGGCGGCACACTCGCTAATCTCGGAAATGCATGGGGATTCTTGGGGGATTATGAGAAACAGAAAAACCTCTTGACTCGAGCGCTCGAAATCAATGGTAAATATTATGATGAAGATCCCACTGGAGTTGCCAGCATTCTTACTGGTCTAGGAAATGCATGGGGATACTTAGGAGATTATGAGAAACAGAAAAACCTCTTGACTCGAGCACTCGAAATCAACAAAGGATTTTATGGCAATGATCATCCTGAAACTGGCATCACACTAATTAATCTCGGGAGTGCATGGGGACGCTTAGGAGATTATGAGAAACAGAAAGACCTCTTAACTCGTGCACTCGAAATCAATGAAAAACATTACGGCAAAGACCACCCGCAAACTGGTATCACACTTACTAACCTCGGGAATGCATGGGGACACTTAGGTGATTATGAGAAACAGAAAGACCTCTTAACTCGTGCACTCGAAATCAATGAAAAACATTACGGCAAAGACCACCCGCAAACTGGTATCACACTTACTAATCTCGGGAATGCATGGGGACACTTAGGTGATTATGAGAAACAGAAAGATCTCTTAACTCGTGCACTCAAAATCAATGAAGCATATTTTGGCTATGATCATCCTCAAACTAGTATCACACTTGATGTTCTCGGAAATGCATGGGGCTCTTTAGGTAATTATGAGAAGAAGAAGGATCTCTTAATTCGTGCACTCGAAATTAAAGAAAGACACTATGGTAAAGACCATCCAGAGACTAGTGCCACACTTCATTATCTTGGGAATGTGTGGGGACAGTTAGGCGATTATGAGAAGAAGAAGGATCTCTTAATTCGTGCACTCGAAATTAAAGAAAGACACTATGGTAAAGACCATCCAGAG
>ENA-UOTZ01000573-UOTZ01000573.1-compost-metagenome-genome-assembly--contig:-NODE-573-length-30604-cov-20.798244_pt1 | contig 30604 bp, 25 predicted proteins | sample MGYA00238144_ERZ746983 | MGnify/ENA primary metagenome ERZ746983 (study PRJEB28759, sample SAMN06268863) | compost metagenome | isolation source: single cell | place: USA: California, Emeryville, Joint... | reverse complement strand
ACTCAGAAGTAACCAGCTAGTTGACTTAATTCGTTAAATTTTTTTTTCTTCATTGCTGAAGGAGCAAAGCAGCTCTAGCATCAAAAACCCAAAAAAAGCGAACATTCTTTCCAATAGAAGTCAATTCAAACATGAAGACAATAGATTTCTCAGACATAGCAATTCTGAAATATTTATAAAGACTTTATCATTAGAATTCAGCACTTGATTTTTATAAAACTTTAGTGATATTGTTCATAAATCGGATATCAATCAAATCCATGAACCTATTAGTTTTTCTATTATCTATGTCAAGAGAACTTAAATTTCATTACTAGCATCTTCTACCTTATAACGAAACTTTAGAATTCTCACTGTTATCATGTTCCAACGATATTTCTTGGAATTTGGTAGTTTAGCACTCTCTTGATCGATCACCTGTTGAGTCCTTTTCCGCAAATCATCTTCAATAATGGATCCTTTGGAATGCACTAAATAGGCTAGGAGTAATAGTCCTGCCTCTAATAAAAACATGAACAGAGCGGTTATCTGGGGAACAGCACTCCATATTGTGAGAGTGAATGGAGAGAGAGGAACAATTATGACAATTACACTCCCGGAAATTTTTAAAGCGATGATATGATTTATACGAGTCATCCGTCAGAATAAGTGAGCGCACGTTTGTTTTGAGCTGTTAGTACTCTTCGGCTGGTACTAGGTTTTCTACTTGGTTTGAATAAAAAGTGTCATTCCATCTCCTTCTTTTCGCGAACGAATATGATAAGAGATCAGTGTGAAAGTAATAATGTCCAGGTTGAAAAGCAGGGAGAATTCTAAAATTAGCTAAATAATGGTTGTCATAAAGGTCTTCATCTGATTCTGAATAAATGTAATCCAAGCTGATGATATTTTGTATTGTTGTAGTGATCGAAATGCTGCTGCATGCTTTGAACTAGTGGCGATAGTGCTGAAAGCGATCTCGAAATTGCGAGGCCCATTAAACATATCAATAAGTAATAGGCTGAAGCCAGTAAAGTCCACCACTCTTTCGGGAGGAAAACCAAAATAAGTGGACTGAACGAAGTGTGAACGTGAACATATACGTGAAATACAGAAAGATGTGACTGTTCTGAACTTTCTTAATATCCTTGGCGTATTTCATTCTGAATTCTGACATGAGAGTTTGAAATTCCTCATTAATGACTCTGTTGTCACATACGTGGCTTTCAAAGTAGTTTTTTTGGCTATTGAAGATCCAGTAAATATTGTTTGGAATGAAATACTACGTGTTTGTCGATTTGGGAATGCTGGTGTAAAATTTCCCGTGGCTTGCGGGAATTGCGGGGGATTGCGGGGGATTGCGGGAATTATGTGCCCTGTTTCTATATCAGGGACGCGACCAGTTTCTTCAGACATTTCGAGAAAGTTTTGGAAGAAATTGATATTATTAAGGTATTGGCAGAACGGAACTAATATACCTGATTTTTATATTAATTCTCTGATGAATAGAACTATTTCAGATAGGAGTGTTTTATCTGTGTCTTTAAAATAACGCTAAAATTCTGATTGGTTTTGTTGGGCGTTTCGTTCGCGAGCTGGATTAATTGAGCCACTTTCTTTTCAGAAGCGACTGATCTACTGCTAATGGCATCTAATCTCGAATTGGGGCATTATTGAAAACTTGTTAATGTAGAAATCTTACAATCATGAGGAAAATACAATTCTCAAAAGCCACTGAGTAGTATAGCTTTCTGATTCAAGCAATATCAGCTAAAGGAAACTCATTTGAAAGTTGAAAGCTCAAACGAGGCAACGACAAAAAATTCTTAGTTGATTTCATTGTTTTTTTTTTCTTCTGACTTTTCATTTTTCCTCTGTTAGATTTAACAGACTGTTAAGTGACGAGCTAAACGATATATTGACCGTTGCTTCCTCTTTTAAAAGCAAACAGTGCTGTCTATGTATATATTATTATCGATGTACAAACTCTTTATAATAACATTTGCGAAAATTTTCACCCGCGAAATCAATTCAAAAATAAATAATTCCGAATCAAACTTAGTATCTCTTCACTAAATCAAAGCGGCAATTAAACGAACAGAATTTATTTAATTCAAAAAATTTAGATATGAATTCAATGTTTTTAAGTGCAGTAAAGCCTGCTGGCATTGAGCAGCTCGAAGCTTTCAATTTCGCCGGTTATAAACCATTTATGGCTCAGGTTTCAACAGATTCACATCTCAATATCATATGTAATTTTCCAAAGACCGACATCATCACAACTCCCGAATTCATCGAAAATCATTATCGACAGAGAGAGCAAAGCATCAAAGAAGAAAATTCGGCTTCAATTTCGAAGAGCTCTCGGGTCTTGAGCCCTAGCGATTTCCTCAAACGATATGATAGGAATTCCGACTCGATAATCAAAGAAAGCCATCTCAAGAGATTGATGACGCCCATAACGTAATACCTAAACAAATACATCTTCAATAATCTCAATTCAGCCCAAATATACGCCTGATCGAGCCCGAGTCGCTTCAGTTTCTTGAAGCAAACGCGGAAACTCGCATGAATGTCAGAACTCCCGTCGCAAAACTTCCTAGCATGGAATACATAAGTATATCTAAGACTTTTTCTCATCTTCTATCCATTACTCATAAAGGATCTGAAGAATTTGGACTAAGTTCGGTAGTTGAAAAAAATCAGCATGATAAAACATCTAGCGAGCGGGATTCAGACGAATGGGTCCCCGATGATCCGCTCGCGACACCACCAATGAGAAAGAAGGTAAAAAAGGTGACTAGACAGAAGAAAACTCGAAATAAAATCAAGTCGTTCGCTGAAACCAACGAAAATGTCAATGAAAACGTCGATGGTGCTAATTCTTCAAAAAGACAGTCTCTAATTCCCCTTATTAAAGGTGATTTTTCAAGCGATACAGAGGATGCGAAGCGTTATCAGCTGAACAGTCAAGAGATCTCCAAGGCTATTACGCAGCCAGCAACCTTTAGATTTATTGCAAGGTACAATTAAAAATTTTAATCTTTTGTGTTAAGATAATTAACATGCAGAGAGGAAACTTCCCATGATAAAATTTCAAAGTCGCTTCCTCTAAAGACTTTATCAAGTCTCCTTGAAGAATCTAATTTCATGTCGTTTCTCACAACATCGAAATCGGAGAGAAGAGAGTTTTATACAGACGATATCAATTCCTTTCTCGAGAGAATGAAAAAGAAGCAGGGCCAAAACCTTGGGTATTCATGCAAGTTCTGTGGCGAGAGATTTGAGAAATATTGCACTTTGGGTTGTTTCTCTATCCTTTAACTTCAGTCATTATATCTCTTTGATCGAGTAGGTGGTCATGTCTCTCGAGCGCACTCAGGGTTGAGTAAGGAATACCAGAAAAGGAAGCTATCGTCGGAATTTCGAGCGCAAGATCGAAAAAGAGCGGCGTATTTGAAGAATGATATTCAAAAGAGTATAGAGGATCTTCAGAAACCAACGCAGACGAAGAAAAAGAATGGTTTGAAGAAAACAGGTTGAGATGGGCGTGACTAGTCAAGGAGAAACTAGAGGGATGGAGAGAAAGTTGTTTTAGATATTAAAATTTGAGATTTGATAGCTTGGGTTGTTCAAATGAGGATTTACATTGGAATTTTCTTCGTTTTATGGAAAATACTATGGTCGTTGCCTTTTCTTAGTTGAAGTCAGTGATATATTCTGCACGAAATGGAATTTTATAAAAATATTTCTTAATTAATTTGCATTTCTACTTCTCCTTTCTGGAGAAACAGTTTCTTTGAGGTGCTACATCTATGTTTTTGTGTGTATTCGTTCTAATATTACAATAGCTATTTTTGGTTTATGCTCTTTACCCATATTTGTTGGACGAAATAAAATATCGGAACAGTATTCAGAAGTTTAAAAATGCTCATTGCACCTGAGCAGCTAATTAACGACAAAACCCGCGTCCGAAAAGCTAGATAATAAAATGGTTTACAAACAAATCTAACTACTATTGTGCCGCCAATTGCACAATTTTAATAACTATCTCACAAGGAAGCGATTATTTGTTATTTGTTCAGTCTTTCCTGTGAATATGTGATATTGACCATCGACCTGTACAGCTTATTTGTTGTTGCTAATTTCTCATTTTACTTTGGTGTCGGAGATTTCAATTCATCCTACCAAGTATTATCTAAAAGCATATAATACATGTTGAATGAATGCTTTAGATATAACATTAGTTTTTTCATACAAATTGCTCAGACCAATAATCTAAACATTTTGAATAATAAAAGCTTCATTAACTCTTATTAACTCTTGATAACTTCAGAGCAATTTAAATCGTCATAACAAAATTTGAAATTGAGATAAAAATATTTGAAACCCAAGTGAGCAATGCAACCTCAAACCGGTGTCCCAGCTTCTCTTAATACCAACTACACATGGAATGGAATCATTGAATTTTTGCAGGAGAACGCAAAGAATGAGCAAATAAAGCAGACTGAATGGATGCTTGAAAAACAACGATTAAATGTAGCCCATATTCCTTCAATAACACAGAAACTCAATATTTTTTATCAAAACCACAGAATAGACTCAGCAAGGTCGAAGGAGAGCTTAAAGCGCAAGAGCAACTCAACGAAGATCTTATGAAACGAATCAAAATGCTAGAGTTTTGCTTGAGACAAGAAAGGTCAGCTTTCTTTATCTAGATCTGGAGTTAACTCCTCTTTCAGGATAAAGTACCATAAACTTCTCAGCGGCAATCCAAGCAAAGTGAACCTCGAGTCGATTAACAAAGGGCTCTTCGACAACCTCAGCGCTACTGACATGAATAATCTCACAACAACAATGCCAGCCATCGACATCCCCAAACGCCGAGCGAAAGGGCACCGTCAGTTATTGGCAAAGTAGAATGATATTTAAGGCTGCTCAATGTTAATAATTCCTTTCAGATTACTCGAAGAGGTTGGTTATGATGATATTTTCGCTTCAGCTAACGATCAAGCCGAGGAGCTTGACGTCTCGGCAACGATGACGTCCTTCCATCAGAGGACCAACACTTCAATACCACCGAATTTCTCTCAAACTATGATAAAAAACGAAAAAAGCATGTAAAGACTTCTATGCTCTTTCTTTCAGTTTATCGTGTCTATCATAAGGGGATGGGAGAATGACCTGTCACCGAATGTCGATATGCGTGGGAAAAATTACAATATCGCGAATGGTAATTTCAAGGTAGTGCTCTGGCATAAATTTTTGTAGATCTAGCTGAGAAAGGCAGGAAAATCGATAGAAGTCAATCAGATTATCCACCACAGACTATCAAGCTCCTCGAATCGAAAGGCGTATGAGATATTGTTATTTAGAGTTGATTTTAAAATGCTTTTAAGCGAGCTAATCCAGAAGGATGGTTTGAAAAGGCTACACTCGCAAGCCATTTTGATGGAGTTAGAGGGCTATATTTACCAAACGGCGGGCAGGAAGTCCTGGTCAGTATATCTGAAGATTGCTTGATAAAGCTCTGGGATCTCAAACAGCTCGCTCTGATCGGTGAACAAGGATTTTTCGAGCCTTACTATACACTCAGAGGCAAGCTAATTGAAAATTTGACCCATTGAATTGATTCACTCTCTTGCAATAAATAGAGCATACTGGACCTCTCTTCGCGATTACAGGAAATCATAATGACTCGACAGCATCGAATGGAAGCTTAGTGGTTTATACTGCGGGCTCTGAGGGTATCATCCGCGCTTGGGAGATTCCAAACCCAGATGAATGCGATTCGAATAACTGCAACACGAAGAATTACTGCGTGGCCAGCTGGGGCGTGAACGACCAGAACGAATCAGTTTGGGACTTGGTTCATCACCCTTACAAGGTTCATAAACAATCAACGTTCAGCAGAATTCTGATATTATTAGGATCAAATCTTGGCGTCCTGTGCTGATGGAACGATAAAATTGTACGATACAACCTCATTGATCGAGAACCTGAACAACGAGAAATGTAATTGCAAAGCTGTCGCGAATGAATTGTTTAAAAATTTTGCAGTTAACTACCTCGGAAAAGCCAAGGCGACTTATGCTTATCAGACCGGCGGAAGCAAACTCGGTGGAGGCGACTATCTCATCCCGACATCAGTGGCCTGGTTGAACACCCAACTTCGTCAAATCGCTTCAGGATTTACAAATTCGCCGAATATTCTTATCTATGACGAGGAAACTGTAAATTCCATGTTATGGCGATCATTTAAGCGATTTTTTCTTTAGATGAAGCCAGCATCGATGATCAAATTTGGAGTGGCTAGTGACAGCTCACAACAGCCAAATAAGTAATACTTCCACTCTTTCCGATCAGTAAAGGGTTCAAATTAAAGGATATTATCGCATCCGACGATGAATGTGTTAATTACCGGCCACGAGGACAATCAAATAAGAATTTTCGACTTGAATTCAAGTAAAAAGAGCGATTTATAAGCATAGTTGACTAATTTGCTTTTACTCTCAGATAAACTGATAAACTCAATGAAAGGACACATGGACGCTGTTACTTCATTAGCATTTTACAAGCCTTCATCGCAGTTAATCTCTTCCAGTCATGATGGCTCTCTGAGAGTTTGGGATTTCAGAAAATATGCAACAATTCAAGAGATTAAGGTATGAATAATGGTTTGTGAATAGAGAATGCTAACCTGGTGTAACAAAGGCTCATCAAAAGAAGTACGACGAATGCATACATACAGTCATCGCTCATGAAAGTTTACCTTTCATTGCATCAGGTGAGTGACATATTTCCTTCTCGGTTTAATTGATAATTAATTAGGCGGCGCGGATGGAGTCATTAAGATCTTCGAGAATCCTATTTAATCCGTTTTTTGGGTTTATTTTGTAACAAGAAGACATTTTCATATCTTTCCCTGTATAAACTCAATATTTATCTAAATCGAAAATTTGTTGAATCTCTGAAAACTAATCACGATCGCTGTCCCAGTATTATCATCCTAAACGCCTGTATTGGGTGTTACACGTGCTTCTCAAATAATATACTATGATCTCTTGTTCTACACCTTCTTCAGGATTGCCATTAAAAACTTCTAACTTTATCCTGTTTCAATCGAGAGAATCATTATGTTCGTTTCTGCGGGGATTTCTTCTCTTCGAGTCTATCCTCTTATCATTGTTAAATAATCCAAAATCAGTACAGACTTTTCTTTGAAAATTAGTTCAACTCTATCTACTACTTACACTCCAATTTTTTAAGAATTGTGATTTTGAACCTATCTCAGAAATTTACTTATGAGTGAAATAAATGATCAACATTATGCATTTTGACCACGGAGCCAATTATAAAACTCCAAGTACGAACAAACTCTTAAGCCTTAAAACTGCTTGAAGCCTGGATACATTCCGCCAGTTGTTTGGATTCCCATTGTCGTGTTAGTGGTGAAAGTAGGTTGTGTGAAAGTTTGGGTAACAGGGATAGGAGCGACTTCAAAAGTAATGTAATCCAAGAATTCGCCAACACCACCTGCCAAGCCAGAGAAATGGTAGCCAGGAGGAGCAGCCACGCTGAAGAAGAATCCAGACATGGCTCCATACTCGGCCATTCTGCCTTTATTGGTTTTGAAACCCAAGGAGTCAATCCACTTGCTTGACTTACCGAAGATCTCAACGATGTATTCATCTTTGTCGAGGAGAATAGTCTCCTCTTTTCCTCCCCAAGCTTGAGCGCTTCCGTAATGGAGATCTCCTTTAACGGTCAAATTCTGAAAATTGACGTAGTATTGGGCGGAGACACCGGTGCAACCCTTATCATTGTGAGCAATATTTATAATGGCGATCTTATGGTCATTATTGTATTTGCTCAAGAGAGCAGCATCGCTGAAAGGCTTCGAGAAAGGTCCCACAACACCCTTGAAATAAGGGTGCTTTGATGGGTCGTATGAGGTGGTTGTGGTAGTTGGGAAAGTTGTGGTCTGAGTTGGGTAAGTAGTCGTTTGGGTTGGGTATGTGGTGGTTTGGGTAGGATAAGTAGTCGTTTGAGTAGGATAAGTGGTTGTTTGAGTTGGATAAGTAGTCGTTTGTGTTGGATAGACGGTTGTTTGTGTTGGGTAAGTTGTTGGGTAGGTAGTCGTCATGGTAGGAGTGGTAAAGGTTGGAGTTGTGTAAGTCGTAGTTGTGACGGTTGGCGTGAAGGTTGGAGTGAAGGTTGGAGTGAATGTAGTAGGGGTAATGATTGTTGTTGTTGGAGTGAAAGTCGTTGTTGGAATGATGGTAGGTGGTGTGTAGGTGACAGTGGTTGGTTTTGACACAACAATGGTTTCAACTATTGGGTGGTGGTGATGATGGTGATGTCCTCCGTGATGATGGTGATGGCCTCCGTGATGATGACCACCGTGATGATGACCGCCGCCATGACCGTGTTTATGATGACCGAACATTATTTTGAAAAGTAGTTTTTTGTTGTTTTGAGAGTTAAGAAATTTTAAATGATTATTTGATCTGAGTATTAAGCTTGCTGGCGCCTCAAGAGCAAATGAGTTAAGTCTATTAAAATACTAAAGAAGTTTTAGTCTTATCAGAATCTAAATGGACGAGATGATCGCTATTTTTGGAAAAATGCCTTTTTTGAAAGTAAACTACGAGCTTGGTGCTCTCAACATATGAAAGTCTGACCGTGACTAATTTACGAAAGAGACCAAAGCTGGCTACAATATATGAAATAATAGACTAGAAAGAATTTTTTTTTTCTTCTTTCAAATTCAAAAGATTTTGTATTTGATGATACGAGTCAGGTATGGAGACGATTCCAGGGCAATTTATGATGATGAAATGCTCTAATTATATTTGTTTGTGAGAGACCTATTGCTTACTGTTCAAATACTTTACCCGATCGAATCACTGTTCATAAAAAACAAAAAAAAGGCATTCATGACTTTTCGCTGGTAGAGAGCAATGAAAGCTACCCACACCTGCATTGATATGAATTCGGTAGTTGTACTAGTAAGTGGCTCATATTATAATCTCTAAAAACGAAATCATATGATGATGGTCAGGTTGTCATTTCTGAATTTTCATATATATTTCTTATTAATTTGAATATCCAATGTGTAAATCAGCAACTAATGGAAAGATTTGATTCAGCACACATAACTATTGCTGAAAATATAGTGACTTTTTAATGATTCTTGAGCATTTAAGAGTCGATTGTCATGAAGTACTCTTCATCCAGGCTCAATTGTTTGTCCTTGATGATGTAGAAATCATCGAACACTTCATTAGTTTTCGAAATGAAGTGCGTGTATTGAAGATGTGTGCGATTGTGAGCGACCATGTGTCCGTAGCCAGTGATAATGCTATTCTTGACAGTGTATTTCAATGGAGAATCTTTAACATTTCATAATTCACATTAGATCAACAACTTTTAAGATTAGTACATTGCTTCAGACCGTGATCTTCAACGTTTCCTGCAATAGCTTCCACAATGTGAACAGTCGCTTTAGGATTTTTGATATAAGTCAGGTTTTTGTCACCAGGAACCTTATCAAAATCGAACACTTGGGCCTGATAGACTGGATATGATCTAATCGGACATAAATGAACAAATGACAACAACAAAGCTTCTACCTTTCATAAGAGTGGGAATGTCCGTTGATGTAGAGATCAACCTTGTACTTATAAAGGAGGTCATCAATAGCGCTGAAAGTCTTCCAGTTAGAAACGCAGTCAGTGCTGTATTGGGCGACATTGCTGCAGTATAGCGGTCTGTGGTTAATAACAACAACCCAAGGCCATTTATCTCGATTTTCATTCGCTTTTTTCAGATCAGCCTCGAGCCATTTAAGCATGCCAGCTTGAAGGTTCTTATTATCCTTGAAGAGGTCGAAGTTGAAGGTCGAGAAGTGGACCAATCCGATGTTCATGCTGTACATGTGATTCTGGGTCTTCTCCCAAAGTGGCATGCGGATTCTGTTGACGAAATTGGAGTAGTTGGATTTCGTTTCATGATTTCCAGGGATGAACTAAGGTATCCGAATCAATCAGATTGACAGGTCACCTTAAAGAGAATGCTCACCATGTAAGGCATCCAAGCAGCAATTGAAGTCATATTCTCCATGAAGTAATCTCCTCTCTTTCCACCATCACCTTCGAGGTTGTAAGCCATGTCACCAAGGTGGATAAAAGCGTCATATGAGGTGAAATCTTTCGAGTTGATCTGAGAAATTGAGGTTTTCTTGTCAGGATAATGGAAGGAAAATGTCTTACTCTGCCTCGAATTCGAGCCCAAGTGTCACCACTGATGCTATCCATGTCCATATCTCCAATGAAAAGGACCTTAGTGGCTGTGTTCGCACCAGATTTGGAGGTCTTTGGCACTTGGAATGAATATTTATCACTTTATTTTACATTGTTTTAGCTCAAGAAATGGATAGATTACCTCTTTACTCCATTGGAAGTGATTTGGTAGTCGTAGATGACTTCAGGTTGTAAGTCATAAATGTAGACCGTGTAGATGTGAGATTTATAAGGGTCCTCTAAAAAAAGATGATTAAATGAAAGTCAATGATATCGGAATGCTTACTGCTATTCCTTAGTTTATTTTTGTAGATATCTGTGAAATTCGTGACTCTGGTGGCGTTGATAGTGAGATTCTTGTTCAGAATGGTCACAGAGGATGATCCGCAGTAATCCTGAGTGAGTTTTTAGAGTGGATTGCGTCAGAAATAAACGTTACATTAGTGTGGTAGATAAGAGTTGCATGGTGATTTGCTGCGTTAGGTCTGTGAACAGTTGATTGATCCTGAGAAGAGTAATAGTAGGCATCACCGAGGGCTAAGTGGATTTGGCGAGGCTTGCAGTCCAGAGAGAAGGAGATGCTTTAGTTGAGGAATTAAAGGAAAAGATAATGAGAGCGGTAGTTTACCTCGCCAATGAAAGAAGGATGAGAACACAGAAGGAGAGCTTCATGACAAAATTTAACTCTTGATCCAAGTAATTATAAGCTAATTAGATAAAAACCGATTCAATAAAGATGCGTTGAAATCTAATACTAAACCTCAAATCTCAAACAAATCATGTATATACAGTGGAAGTTGTTTTGCTGAATAGGATGGAGATGAATAAAAGTGGGGGATGGCGCTAACTCGTCGCATAAAACGTGATCACATCATTTTCTGCATCTTTTGGTTATTACATAATAAATTTTGTATGATAGCTTGCTCATTCATGTAAATTAGAGAAGAGGCATCGTTCTTGGAGTTAATGGCTATATAAAAACTTCAATCGAGAGAGAGATGATTAAAACTTCATTAGGTCTATGATAATAGAACAGATTTTTTTTGAAAAGAATGACTATATTGCTCCCATTTCCTTTATATTTTTAACGTAGAGAATTCGCAGACTTCGAGTACGAATTGCTCTAAAATTATCGACTATATTGATTAAATAAATTTTCGGAGTACTTCGCAAAAAGTAAATATGAAGGGATACCAGAAGGAACCAATAACGACAGACTTCAGCAATCGAAATCCTCAAACTTCATACGAAGCTCTTACACAAGGAGGACAGCGACAGAAGGTATTCCGAATTAATAGCAGAAGTCCAGGCCAAACGAAACCATTTCCTTCAAAGAAACCATCTGTATCCCACTCTCTCTTCTCTCGTCACCTATCTTACATCCAAAACCACTAGAGCGAAATTCCTACGTCAATTCATCCCCAATATCAGCACGACACTCCTGCGCCAATGAACATCCCAAATCAAACACGCTATAGCAACGCCAAACCTTCTCTCCAGATGAAAAACGATCCTCAAAACTCTTTCGAGGAAACCGATATGATCCCTAGGTCAGTTTATGAGGGCTTGATCAAAGATTATGGTGCTTTTGTCCGCAGAGCAGAAATGGTAAAGAAGACTGTTTCATTTATTTTCTCAATCACGATGAATATGCTCAGGAATTCAAAAATCGAGACGAGAGAATCGTTAAACTAGAGAAAATTATCCGAGAAATGAAGGGGCAAATGGACCAGCTAGTCGAACAGAACATGGCATTAATTCGCGAGAATGAAGAGCTCAAACGAAAAGAGCAAGAGATGAAAATCAAAAAATCTGCTCCAACTCGGAACGTTACCTCTCAGGGAGGGTCAAGAAGAATCACTTCGAACGCTGGAAGAATGCAAGAGCCAGAGGGAATCATAGAAGAATATAGTAATATAATAAATAAAATCAAAATTAAAGGGGCGTTTGTTGCTAGAACAAATGGAGAGACCGGAAGGAATGCCGGATGACGAGTGGCAGAGTTTGCAGTTGGCAATGCAATTACAGTACGAGGAAACGCGCGCTCACCTGAGACAGCGACAGAGAATGATGATGGCGCTAAATGATATTCATATGATGAGAGCCGTGCACGAGTCGAACAATGATAATGGTTTTGATCCGAATCGGTCGTTGAGCTCGTTGAACCCGAGCCAAATAAATCCAGACAACATGACTTATGAGGTAAAGGATTGGAAAGCTATTGTGAATAGTAACACGATTGGACGTTAAATAGCAACTTCTGCAGCTTGGAGAAAAAATAGGACATGTGAGTAAAGGGCTGTCAAAAGACGAAATTGATAAGATTAGGAAGGTGAAGTATCGTAAGATGATCGGGAAATCGCAAGAAGATAATCAGTAATCGGCTTTAGTTTGTAAAGAAGATGTAATGGCTATTGCTAGGTGTTCGATTTGTTTCTGCGAATATGAAGAAGGGAATGAGCTCAGGAGGCTGCATTGCAGGCATGAGTTTCATTCTGAATGCATTGAGAAGTGGTTGAACGATAATAAAACATGTCCTGTTTGTAAAAGCGAGGTAGTTCAAAAAGATTAGTTCGGAATTGGATGATCAGGCTCAAGTTGTAAGGATTCTTGTGAAATTTGCTTTGATAACTGTAACAACCATTAGGACGAATTCTAAAGAAACTTTAGAGAAAAGGAATGATGAAGAGTATAATGTTATATAATTTTTTTCAAAGATGAAATAAATTTACATTTCCAATTTATCATTACTTATTTTTAATGGAACCTGAAGCAAAACTTTTCAAAAAGAAAAAAACACAGAAGAGTTCATAGAAATATTCACAATAAATTAGTTGAAACACTAGCAAGCAGCATTATTATAGAACATTAATGCCTCTATGATAGCTAATAAACTTGAAAAATATTCAGTCTACTTGATTTTTTATTCTCTAAAGAGAAAATTGTCATTGACTATTCTATCAAAACAATATCATTTTTAACAAAAAAGAGTCAACATTAATCAATTTCAATTAGATTGTATATCCTTATATATTATCTAAGAGCACCTCAACTTATTTTGAAGAACTAGCACTTTACTGGGAAGGGTTTGTATGGATATTGTCTCTGAGAAAATGCTCAATTATTGGATTAGAATTCTCTCAATAAAATAATTTAACAATTTATCAAAAACTCTCAGAAATGAAAACCACTGTGATCAAAGTCCTCAATGCCAAACTAGACAAAGCCACCAAACTGGGACCCACCTCCTCTCCTTACACAGTCTTAAAAGTCGGAACTAACCAAGTAGTCACAAACCCATGCAAAAATGGCGGCTTAGAACCCATGTGGAAAGAAAGTTTCACTTTCCAGCCGAGCAAGGACGCCATTCTTGATACTGAAATCTGGATAAACGACCCTGCGGGAAAAGACGTGAAAATTTGTGCTAGCAGAGTCTTGCTCGGTAACCTCATCGGAATAGGTCCATCACAAGTCAGCTTACAAATGGCAGATGGGAAAGAGGTTGGGTATGTGATTCTCGACGCCACAGAGATCGCTCCAAGCACTAAAGACTTGAGTAAAGATATGATTCAGCCAAAGTCCTTGAACTCGATTAAACAGTTCTACGATGAGCCAATGCGCAGCAGCACGAATAAAGACCCATCTAAATATCAAGGCGTAACGGTCAAGGAATATTATGACGACACGAATCTGAATCAATTGCTTATGCGAGGATTGCAAGAGGTTGCCAGACAAAGACCTAAAAACCCTGTCCGCTTCTTGGGAGAGTTCTTGGCAATGAATGCCACTGACGACTAAATATTTTTTTAATCGTTCTTATTGCTAGTTTTCATGGGATTTACTTCAGAGCATTGCGCTTTCATAGCTTGGGTAATGAGAAATTGGTTATTATTGTTATTTTAGATCTTTCCTTGTTTTATCATTACACTCCTGCTATTGAGATCATATAATGCTTAACCCCATAACATCGCGCTTGTTTCCTCTTATAATAATGGTAAGAAAACTAGTTTAATAATATTTGAGATAGAATTAGAGGGCTTTGAGATCGATGGGAGTATGAATAGCGCATTGAGTTTCTACTAGGAATATTAAGGGCGTTTAAGACACCCAATACACTTTTACTGCCATTGAATTTTGATTAAATATCTCTTTCATGTATCATAATAATATTCAGATGTTGGCAGTTAATGAAATATGAATAAGCAAAATTCTTTAGCATCAACAAACTTTAATTGAGGTATCTGAACAATGGGTAATCGAGGACTCTGAACGATTGCATTCTGAAGCTAGTTTCATTTCTGCCGTAGTCAGGCATCGTGCCACCGCAGAATAATTTCGTGACGAATGGGAGGTCAGCATAATACACGTTCTGATTGACAAAGAAGGTTTTCAACTCTCCAGTTGTCTCGTTTTTGTAAACAAATCCGTTAGGGTACTCTCCATTGTTGAATTTTCCATGCATAATTTTGCTATCACAAGCGCCAGGAATCGTGCGGTTCTTTTTGATTTTCTCAACGAAAGATGACACTAGTCCCCAATTGTAATTCAGAGAATATTTAGTGTTTTGGAGTCCATGAACATGAGCTCTGGTCGAAGTCGCAATCGAGCATTTGTTAATGTTTCCATTGTTGATACCCGTTCCGCATTGACACATGCCGTTGGAATGCATCTAGTCATCAGATCGGGTCATTAGTTAAAAAAGAATAAAGGAAGTTTACCTCAAGAGCATAAAAATCGCCGTTTTCTCCCTGGATGACCTTAATGAATGGCTGAGAGCCGAAATCAAGGTGAGTGTTAGCACTAACGATGTCCAGATCAAAGGATTGAAGGTCGAAATCGAAGTAGGAGCCTACAAGCTTGCTCTTATTGTTGAGCAGCGTTTCAGTGATGATTAATCCAGAAATTGTGGTTGTATTGCGCTGGAAGACTGAAATATCGGCAGATCGAACTGCTCCTTGGAAGAGGATGTTCTCAACTACAGTTTTTCCTGAACTGGATACAGTGAGCAGAATGTTATTCCCAAGGAACGTCTTCAAATCGAATAAAGTGTTCTAATTCAGTTGAACTTAAAACGATTGTAACTCTTAATATTTCTTACTCCGATAATCTCATTGGCAAGGAACGTAGAGCCATAGCTTTGGTCTCCAGTTTTGGTGAGTGCCAAGGTGCTCTCGTCAATCGTCAAAGTCAGCGAGGTGTAGTTATTCAGGTCAGCAGTTGACCGAAGAGTGGCCAAGATGGTGTTATTATGAGCTTTCAAGCTGAAAAGTGTTTGATCTGGGTAGTCGTTCCTCTGCTTGATTTCCAGGAAATTGCTGGTGTTGAAGGATCTCGTCTCCAAGTGAGTAACCTGTTTCATTGCAAAAAAAAAATAATTGAGATTTCTTGCATCAATGAGAAGTTATCACGTTGTTTTGATCAGTGTAGCCGAAAACTACCACGTTGAGTTCCTTGACAAGCTCAATGCGAGGATAGCTGACATTTGTGAGGTTGAGCCCGAAATTGTTTAAGTCGGAGCCCCACACTTCCAGCAGCTCTGGATCGATATTACTCGTGATTCTAAGCGTTTCAAGAGGAGGATCGGCAGTACCTCGCTTGCATTGAGGCGAAGTGTATGTATCAACAATCTATTTTAAAGATGTTTTAATAGGTTGAAGTCCAAAGGGAGGCTGAATGTACGAATTTGACGTCCGTTTCGTGAGCAACTTCGTAGAAAACGTATGGGGTCTTATTGTAATCATCAGAAATTCCCAGATCGCAAAAGCCTGTGATGTCCTGCAAAGATGTCAGAGACAGTCAGGAATATTTCCTTACAGGGAACTCGGAGTTAAAGTTGATCGTGCGGTCGTCCCCGCCAGCAAACCTTGAGCTTTGTCTGTAAAAATCTTTAAACTTGGCAACTCTTTTCATTTGGTCATCGCATCCTTCAGTGAGTTTGAGTTCTTTCTTGTGGCCGCTCTTTGCGGAAGTGTAGCAAAAAAGATCGTAGTATGTGATAATTTCGCTGAACTGTTATTATTAAGAGTTATGGAGAGGCATGAGAGCGTTATTACGAGCCAGATATCGAGATTTCGATCCTCTATAATGCTGATGAGGTTGTAGAGGAATTTTTTAGACATGGCTGTGGTGGGATCAACATTTTGGTAGTTAATGGCGATTTTAATGGAAGAGTTGTAGGCAGGGTCTCTCTTGTCTCTTTTGTAGATAAAATCAAGCTTGGTGCTGTTGACGAGATTGACAAGATCTGTAGTTGTGTTGAAGTGATCGTTGAGGAAAGTCATTGATGAGCTGTCTCCTCTGAAGCCAAGGCAGCAGTACTAATTATGAACCAAAAAAAAAATTGATAAGCACTGCCAAACGCAAGAACTTACCTCGATGCCATTAGAAACGAGGCACTCATCATCGCCTTCTTTCCAGCTGGAATACTTGAGACAAGACTCTTTCGAAACCATGCTGATATCAACTTTATAGAAATCGATTCCTAAAAAGTGGGGATGGGTTGGTATTATTCTCAAAGGAAAAATATGATGTCACCTTTCACTAAATGTTGAACGATGTAGTCCAAATCATTGAAGCTGTGAGATTGGTAGTACGGAGGCGTTAACGCCTCGATCTGTGGAGCCAAGAGAAGCAAACTTAGGACAAAGAGCTTGAGCATTTGATGTCTAACACTCGTATTTAACTCGAATTTAATCTTCGATTGAGCCACTTTAGGAAAAACTTTACCTTAATTAATCCTCAAGGTCGAGCGTCTCATTTTTCTCTATACTCAACAGAATAAATCATGCCTACTGTCAGCTAACTCAGATACACCTCGTTTATTAATGGATGAAGGCTTTGATCAAGAGTTTTATATGCAGAGCTAAACGATATTTATTTAACGGGATGGCAATTTTACGCAAAACATGCAGTTCACTGTAGAAATTAAGCTAATTTTCCTCGTTTTTAGCCCATTTTATAAAGGAGAATTGCGAGTGGGCCAACATAGAAAAATATGTAGTGTTTGCTTTCGTGAGAAATGTAAAAATTGAATGATTTGCCTATCGTGAGGGATGATTAGGGGAGGGATTGGGGCTTTATAAGTTTACCGACGAGACAGTGCCAATTAGGTCCGTATTTCGCATCGAAAAACTTCTTTAAGTGCTCGGAAATTTTGTTCTCGACTTTGATATGCTCTGCAGCGTACTTTGCCTGGAAAATGTCAGATTGGAAAGGGTACGGGAGAGTGGTTACTTGAGCAATGGCGTCGTTCTTCATGTCACCGACGTCAGGCATGTCGACGGCCACTTCTTTCATAGTTTCAACCATATTTTTTGAAGTCGATTGGAAGGTATACTTGATTTAAAAGAATTTATTGTAACTGTTTGGAATCTCCTCGTAGTAATTTAGATTTTGATTTGAGCTACAGCTTCTTAAATACAAATCAAAATTGCATGGAACGATTGATGCAGACTTTGATGACGAGTGCAAATGGAAGAAATTGAAAAATATCGACTAGAACGCTACTATCTTTGAATATTTCTAACCTTTATTAGAGAGCAGAGAGATGAATTGTACAGAATGATTTGAATTAAACTTTGTGACTTTATTTAATGACAGGCTATGCACTCTTGGGATTGAAGCGGGAGCTGCTTGTTTCACTATATTCCTATAAATTCTGGCGAGTTCCGAGCTTAATAAGGTTATTTTGGTGTTGCATACTTAATTACACAGCCTTATCTGTTATTATTCAATTATGATAGGGTGATCGATTGGTGATAGAGTATTTGTTGGTTTGAAAGAAAGCGAGGCGACGACTTGCCTTAAAGAGAATTTATTAGGCGATACAGTTCAATTTATTTTCTAACCTGCCCGATGAGAAACTCTTGGAGATAGTTTCGCTTAGAAACGATTTTTCTAAAAGGTTACATGAAAAACGTTTTGTCTGTTTAAGAAGGCTTAGCAATTTAAGACTGAAAGAATATTTTCAAGGGAAAAAAAAGCATGCTTGCATTGGTTTTTTTTTTTATTTTTGGGAGTTCTACCTTCTTTCTCTCTTCTCGTTTTGGAATACATTCAAGGAGCCTGAGGCTGCAGTAAAGCTGATATGATACATGATATGAATGTTATGATTGAGTTACTGCTACTGAAGAAAGGTGAGAGGAAAGAAAAACATTAATATTGCTGTAAACATTAATCGCCTGAACGGCTTGGCTCTACAGTTAGTTCTATCTGCAAAGGACTAGGACCTGTTAACCTAAAGCACTCGCACAAACTGAAGACAGCTTTTTTTTGCTCCAGCAACGAAATCTCATGACTTCAATTAAAAATGTCCAAAACTTCCCGAGAGAATAAGAATTTTCAGAAAAATACATTAAAATCACCAATAGATCCCAGCTTTTCCTAGTGCTTCACCTCAATTAAATGCAAAAAAAGGGCCTAAAGGTTCTAGCCACCATGGGCAATAAGTATTTTTTTGCTATCGACTGAGAAATTTGAAAGATTATGTCGTTCTTACATGAGAAACCAATAAAAATATAATTGTCGGTATAACTTCACTGCGTAATACTTGTCGAGAGCTTCCTTAAGGAAAGCCAGTATTGAGTTCAGGAAAATAGAATGAGAGAATCGCTTCTTATGTTCTAAATAATAACTAAGTTATTTTTAGAAATTCAACCTTATGTTAAATAACGCCTTTGATTGCAAAAAAGTCCCACTTTGCTCTTCATTGTGGAATGACCTGCAGAGACAAGAGGTTCTTATGAAATCTACAAGCTTCTTGGCAGTATTTGCTCGAATAAGACCACGTTTCCTCTTGGAGATATGAGTATACATATATACTCATGATTATAAGCAGAAATTACTGATTTAATTAATTCATAGTGTATTACTGGCTATTCAGCTATTCTTTATAAATCAGTAAGGCGTTACAGTGCTAACAGCCACTTGACTATCATAAAAGGGTTATTGCAAATACTGAAACAAGTGAATTTATTCTCGAAAAAAGCCCCCGGAATACGCCAGCTTTTCCTTAAATTAATAAATCCTAACTACTAAAAAACTACCAACTATACTCCTATAATCATCACCAACTTAGCTCACTTTAAGCTTCCGCGTTCTTCCCATTAAAAATTTGGTATTCTTATGCAAGCAATTCATGATCTCAAGACTCCTAAGATCTCGAAACAACGAAGCAACAGCTTATGTTCCGAGACACACACAGTAATCCTCGCTCTGAGAAGTCCAAGTCCATGTCGAAAGCTCTGCTTCTCTCCTTCCCTGAGTAGAAAAATTGAATATGACAAAACCATTAGTATTGACCAAATCATCGAATATAAACTCCGAGCGTTGAAGACGAGTAAATGCGAACAAAGACAGAATTCCCAAAACTGCGGGAATGAGTACAATTGCAACCTGTTCGAATCTATAGAAGCTTTCCTCGACGAGCATCAGCTATTCATCGTTTCTCCGACTCCAGTGAAGCGCTTCGCTTACTCTAAAACGTGCAAAAACCAAAACAATGAATTTGAAAATTTCGAGGAAACAGTCAAGCATTACTCCGAAGGAGACTCTTGCTCTCTTGAGGTCAAAGGACTCGACCTATTTCATTCGAAGTCGAACAATCCCCCAATCTATGAGGAAAGTATGCTGCTGAAGAAAGTGTCGACTTCCTCGTTGCTCCAACGTCGGATGAGGTTTAAGACTGAGGATTCCACGACAATGTGAAAAATGTGACAGAGTGCAGGAATTTCCGAGTCACGTGTATATATAAAGTCTTTACAAAATTGCAGTTTCTGAGCACGAAGAGACCCAGTTGACTTTGAAAAGAGGGTTCAGAGTGGCAGAGAGGACATCCGCAGGATGAGAGAGGAGTCAGATTAGGTGTTAGGAAAATTTCTTATATTCAAAATTATTTTTTTCTTGTATGGCGAAACTATATTATAATCACTTGGTTTTATCGTTTTTTCTTCTAAGTTTAAGAAATTAACTAAGTTTAAGAACTAAACCTTTTTAATATTTGAGTAATATATATATGATAACTTTTACGATAACCCCCTATTGCCTTCAACTGTCTGCACAATGGAAAGTAGATACTTTTTATATATTTTTTTTTAACAAAAATTGCCATTCAGAAGCACCTTTTCTTCGCTATTGATCAAAGTTTATTTTTGGGGGTTTGCAACGCAAATATCAAGAGGGCTTTTCATTATTCAACTCAAAGAAATCATGAATTTAATCAAGTTTGTATGTATCCAGGACTAATTCAATTGATTATCCTCCTTTTCTTTGTGTTTTCTTCATTGTAGACGAGGGTCGAAGACAGAGCTAATTCTAACACGTTAATTATCTATGAGTTTGCTAACTGTGTCAATGCACCTCCAATTATCTATTTTTGACTTTATCTTTGTTTTTGTTAAAATTTAATTCTGGTTTCAAAGAGATGAGAGCGATATTTCCCAAGACACCGTCCCCATTCATCAAAGACCCATTCAAGAAAGCTGTCCAATCTTCATTTAACGTGGTCTCATTGTATAATACGCCAAAGTTTTTCTATCGGATAAAACTTCAAAGTCCCTATAAAGAGAATGTGTTTGATGTCGCCAAAAACGCCGAAAAATTGACTAAAGCAATCAACGAGATCCAGCCATGCACAGAAGAAGTGAGCTCTGAGCAAATTACATTGCAACTTAAAGAGCTCGTCTCCAACAAAGACTACACGTCTGAGACTCTGAAGCAAGTCAACAGCTATATTTTGACATTGAAAAATAGGGATGAATTGCACTTGCTCGACAAAGACTTTTTACACCAAATTTTATATTTTGCTGAGAGCTGTGGAAACCTTTCACTTGGAATTCCGCTCAATTTTGAAGAACATCCTCAAGATCTTCATAGGTTTAGGGATGAATATATGAAATTCAAGCAAGTGTTCCAAAGCTGCATAAAAACGTTCTTCGAGCGCGAGGTGATGGACGATAACCTTTTCCTTGAGATCATTTTCCAATTCCAGAGCCAAAGCACCTTGCCCACCGACTACTCAGAGCTCGCCTTCGAGTATCTCGAGAAAAATTACGAACAAATGGATCTCTCTGTATTGCTCTTCTGCACTTTCAAGTACATTCAAGTCATTTCGAGACTCCCACGAGTCAATTTTCTCAAATACTTGCTTCAACACTATGACAAAATCACTCAGAATTACTTCGATTGGGCTCACTATATCGCCCTCCATCAAAGCATCTTCTCCAAATTCTACGAGAACTCACGAAAGTCTGAGCTCCCATTGCTCTTTGTGTACGACAGAGCACAGCTGAATGCTGAATACCAAAAAATATTTGCAGAGTACCTCGAACTGTCAAATATTCCGCTTAATAATAATCAGGAAAGCGCAGAGACATTCATCGAGGCAACAATGGAGGCTTTCTTCGAGAAGCTCAGCGACACTGAGGCTTTACAAAAGTTCATCAGTGAGAGATCGTTGACTGAGCTCCTATACTTCTGCAGTTTGGCTGCTTACGTTAGTATCAAGAGCCCTGCAATTCGTATAATCCTCAGCAATCTGAGCGATCTATGCGGAAAAGATGTCGCTCCGATCCATCGCATGGCTCTTTATCAGCTGATTAGAGTGAACTTTAGAGATGATGAAGATCCAAGGAAGAAGATAGAAGAGGAAGCCATCAAATTAGGCATTCCCGAAATATACGAAGACTTCCTCACAAAGATAGAAAAAGAAGAGAAAGTGAGAATGATGCATACAGGAATCCAGATCCCACAAGAGCTAGTTAAGCATCTATACAAGGCTTCAAAGAGAGACTTGCTCTCTTCGAATAAGCATTACACTGACGTCGAGGACTACACGCTTACCCTCCCAGAGTTCCAGGACTTTTTCTGGCTGGTTGCTACGAGCTCGAACCCAAAGCTCCAAGAATTCGCCGCTACGACGATGGACTCCCTCGCATATTATATCTCAAAGTCTGCGAAGTTTGAGGCTAAACTCGTTATTTTGCATAATAAATGCCTGATGTACTGCTTACAGCCTGATGTTAAAATCCGTGGCGTCGTTTCTATAATACGCTCAATTGCAGGAAGGTTAAACAAATACGAAAAGCATCAGCTCTTTGAAAATACGAGCTCCATTCAGCTTTTCTTCTTATGCCTCACCTATTTAGAATTGAGAATGAAGCAGAATCTGCTCAATAAATACTTCTCGCCGAATGCCATCGCCTGGCTGAGATCGACTTGGGACCCTCGAGGGACAAAGCCAGCGGATGGTTGGAGACTGCAAGATCTGCTAAAGCAGGTAATGAGAGAAAAATCGCTGGAAAGAGGATTCGAGGTCGACAAATTTTTGCACTTTATGTATTGCGACATCTTCATTAAGCCTGATGTCGTGGTGTTTGTGACCAAGAAGACGAGAAGCCAACTGAAAGACCAGCAAAAACTTGTATTGCCGAAAAAGATCTTCGAGTTGTTAAATTACAAGGTGAAAACAGTCCAGTTAGATAATATTTTAGAGAAAAAGAGCAACCTCGAACGCATGGATGAGCTTTACGAACAGCTAAAAGACGTATTAAAGTAGCTTGTTGATTTTAAAAACATTTATAGAGATAAAATCGTTCTAAACTGTATAAATTTTCTAGTTCTTTTTTGTTAAAGAGTTGAAGATGGTCATTGTTTCATATCATAAAAACAAAAAAAACTCTGAAGAAATAAATCAATAAATTGACAGTAACCAAAATTTCAAAATTTACAAGAGGAGGATATTACTTGTCCTCTTGAAAGTATTAGATATCATCAGGAAGGATTTTATCCTTGAACGTTTTGCTGGACCTTCTTCCTAATAAGCCTCTAACTGAATGGCTGATTTCTCTGAATGAAGAAACACCCAAGCAAGATCGGTTTCCGAATTCGACTCTCGAAATCTCGATTTTTGTCATGTTGTGAGTGTTGTTCATTTGTTGCAGATGGCTTGGCGCGTCGAGGGTGGATGATAGATCCATATTAAGCACCTTGAAAATAGAGCCGTCTCTAAAGTGCTTGGTCTGCTGAATGAAATTTGGAGTCGTGAGGCCCTGTCTGCTTAGTTTGGCTATTTTATGCATCTTTTGTTGGACTTGCTGATGTAAACTTTGAAGCGTAGAACGTTTTTCCTTGAAAAGATTAATTTGGTGTGTTGCACTACAAAGGGAATTATATGATACGTGAAGTAGCTGCTTCCAATCAGAGAGGTCCTCAAGGCAAGTATCGAGTGATTCTTTTAAAGTAGCCTGGTGTTCTTTAGCTGTTAGCAATTTTTGCCGCAGCTCCTGTTCCTCCCAAGGAAAAGGATCCAAATTTTCGCTAGAGCGATGCGAATAACTTGCTTTTGTACTAGATCTCATAGAAAGTTCGCCGTGAGCATCTAAAAATAATTGCAAGCAATTGCAAGGACAGAAAGCTTTACATTGATTGTCTTTTGAAAACTGTGTTGAGGGGAATGAATCTGGCTTTGCAAATTCAAGCCGAGGTAGCTGTTGCTCGAAATATGGTTGATATTCTTTCATCTGTTCGTTCAATTGATGGAGTTTTGTTGTCACACTTTGCAGTTTCTCACTAGAATAAAAGTAAGAAGGCTATTCAAGGGGGATGCTGCTTACTTTGTTGATTCGAGTAGGTGAATCCGTAGTTTTAGTGGACAGCTCATTTGCTTGATTTTTGCTATTCTATCACTAATCTTTCGAAACTCCTTGACGAGTTGCTCCCTTTGCTCACAGAGCAGCTCAAAGTTTTCATGTTTTTCCTGCTCCTTGCCGCTTTTTACATTGAATTCTTCAAATGGTAGGCTTGCGTTTGGCAGTTTTCCAGGAAGAGAATCAATGGGCAGGCATACATTGAAATGCTTAAAATGCTTTTCGAAGAGATTCGCTTTCAATTCAAGCTTGTCCTCTCGGCAAGGGTCAGGTGAGGGCAAATTGATCTTATTGCTATTTTGGAGGACCTTTGACTCTTGCAGCACTCTCATTGTTATTATGTTTTTGATTCCTAATATACAGCAGTTCAAATTATATCCGGTAAACTTCAAAAATTATTTCCCATCAGACATGTAGAGACTCGTTGAGTCTCTACCAATATGCAACCATACAATTAAATTTCAGAAAAGACCTCATCTATCATTGGTTAGCTGACGACCCATCATATGGGAACTGAAGCATCGTTTGCATGTGCCTTCGTAATGATTTTCAACTAGAAGAGATCCGGATTAATGAAGCAGCTCGTTAAATTTGCACTTTATATTTCATATAATCAACTGTTGAACCTAGCTTGGCACTAAATTCTCCTTTCTTAGTGATCTCTTCATATTGAGAGATTTATTATCATTATTCTCATCAGCATAGAAAATTTAAAGGAGACAATATTTTACATCAAGAACGAGTTGATCTTAAGGAATTCTCCTCACGTATCCATTGTATCGACCTCATGGAATTTCATTGAATATAAGTCCATTATAATGAGCTAGTTATCAGAATTGAATATAATTAAATTTATTAGAATGGAAGTAGAAACCTATAAAGGGAAAAAAGTCCAAGTAGAAGGGGAAGAGAAGACCACCAAGCCAGGTGCCAACCCTTTCCTTGGATTGCAAGAAAAGCGCCAGAGAAACCGTCAAAAGAACAGGCGCCTGAAGGAAAGGCTTCTCAAGAAAAAGAAAATGAGTATTGAGAAACCAGCTGCCACCAAAGATTTCAAAACGATGCTGTCAGACAAATTTGATGTGATTAGAAGCAAGACGGGCGATGAACTCGCCGCTTGTATTGCAAGAACCTTTAAAGAACCAAATGTATAGTGCCAGATTCCTTGCTTTTTTGTGAGTTATTGGCATTATTTAGAGAGATCTCGTTTATAAAGTCGTGAGGGAATTAGGAGACGCAAAGTCAATAGAGTTTGTGAAAGATACAATGCAAATCTATGCCTCTGGAGGATTAGAGCGTAAGGAAGGATCTGGAAAGAGGACGCTGGGAGGAATATTTTTCAAAATCATCAAAGATTCCCTTGAGTAATTGTATTATTGAAATTGAGGTTAAATATTTTCCATCTGTAGCATCACTGATCCTATGAAGAAAGCGTTCATTTTTCAGAAAGATAGTGAGACGAAGAAGGCACGAAATCTTGTCAAGACGAAGAGAAGAAAGGAGAGAAAGCAAGTGACTGCAGCGATTAAATCTGTGTTTAAGTCGAAAAACAAAGAAGCTGATGAGAAGAATCCAACAAAAAATCCATTTGCGGCTTTAGTATGAGAATTCTGTTACCAAGATATTTTAGTATAGTAATTGTGTCTGCTTTCATCATGTCATCATCCTTTCGAATTATATTCACGCAAACAAATTTTGAAGTGCTCTTAGGAGGTTGTAGTGAGTGATTTTTCTTTTTTAGGTTGTAGGCTGGTAATAATATTTTATAGCTAGTTTGGTGTTTCTAATCTGAGATGACTGCTCTTGGGTTTTAAATGCTGAGCATGGATTGTAATAATTGAAGACCGCTAAAAGATGCTTAAAATTTTAATATTTCCATCTCAACTACTTTATCTGTATAATTGAACCTTCTTATGGAATTCGTAAAGATTTCACTAGGAGCCAGCTTTTCCTAAAAGCTGATACAATACCTTATTGAACTGACTCCACTGTACTGTTTTAAAATTTCTATCAAATAATCGACAAATGCTGAACAAGACTCCAACCAGGCCAGTATAGGGGCGGATGCTATTTCAGTTCGATCGCAATTCTTCTGAGCTTACAATTTAAAAGAGAAACACTCATTAGCCAAAGATAGATCAATGCCCGATTCATTATGGAATTTTTCCTATTCTATCGAAAGAGACCTAAATTTCAGATTTTAGCATTTGCATAAGGTATGATCGCTCACGGCGGCTGATCTAATAACAAACTTAACTCATATCAACGAAATACTGACTTATGACGCATTTATTCCACAAATCACGATACGGTCTCAATTTCCATTTTCCAAGCACGAGTTTGAAGGCTAATCTGCCGCTGACTCTAAGCTTTCTCTAGCTCAAGCACAATTTTCATAACACTCATTGATTTCTTGGAGAAGTTGCTCGAAAAGAGTCGATGCTCCCTTTTAACTTTTTTTGAGAACACTTCAGAGTTCTAAATTTTTTATAAGATATTCAAATAAATGAAACTTCTTAATTCGAAAGTAGTATATTACGTCGCGAAAATTAGCTCTGATCCAAGATCTAAATTTATCGCTGAATTATTTCAAAGAAATAATTTTCGTAAAGAGCCAATCCTCAATAATAAATTTATCGGAAAACCAAAGAAAAAATCAGAACCTTTTTCGAATTCTCAAATAATTCAAATAAATCCAGGATCTCCTAACAACCGAAAGCTCATCAAAGATAAAAACTAACTCTCATTCAGATCATTTACTGACTTCCTAACGCCCTGAGATTTCATTTTTTATTCAAACTTACTGGTTTGCAGGCTCTGCCTGCCAAACACAAGCCAGCCTCAACTTCGATTTTCTTTCGTAGTTCCTCTTGTTTTATGACTTAGATCCAACTTTATCAATTCTTTTCTCTGTTTCTGATAGTTTCTGACGCCACTGTCCAATCTATGCGCTGTGAATGGGCCTTTCTTATTCTATTTCAAGGCTACCAGACTAGTCAAGGACTCTTAGCATAGTATAGAAAGAAGAAGCCTGAAAGCAGGATTGTCACCATAAAACCCAATCCTTACTATGCTGTTCTAAAAATTTATTTGATTAAAACAAATCACTACAACGCTTAATGATCCGACCAGTAAATTTTATTAGAAGCAAATTTTGTAATTCATTTTAGAATCCAATTTAACCTATTATCAATTAAAACTTCTGAATCCGAAATGGAATCGGCCAGATCTTTCTCTCAGGTCATGCCAGACGATGAACTACAATGCCCCTTGGCAGGCTTCAAGAACCTGCGATGGGTCCAATCCAAGAATAACCTCTCTTCCCTTGTTGGGATTAGCCCCAGAAACCAAAAGGAGCTCTCGATAAAAGTTATCAGCGCTTCTACCCATGAGGAGCTCGACACTTGCGAGACGACCCTCAAGTCCCTGCAAGGCCTCGACCACCCCAACGTTTCCTCGGTTTATGATATTCAAACGAGTTCAAATGAGGAACCATTTTTGATCTACTTTGGAACCGACTTGAACGAAAAAACCCTCGCTGATGAACTTAAAGAAAAAAAAAAATTCACTCCACTAGAGGCTTTGGAAGTCTTATACTGTCTTTCCCATGCGCTATTCAGTGTGAAGACGAGGCTCAATCTTTTCCATGGGAAAGTGAACCCATTCAATATCATTAAAATTAATGAGAGTTACAAAATTACAAATTTTGAAACGTTACAAAAATTGAATAATTCCCAGAATGACCTCAGTCCAAAATCCCTCTGCAGCATATCCTACCTCGCGCCTGAGCAAAAGGAAACAGAAAGCGAGGAATTCGCTCCTCAAATTGATAACTTCGCCTGCGATGTGTTCAGCTTGGGCATGCTTGGGTTCGAGCTGCTTGGCTTGGATGCTCATGTGTTAAGAATCGTATCTCCAAAGACGAAAATTTACGAGGAAGAAATGCAAAAGCTTATCAATACTGTGAACCAAACGATCAACCCCCAACTTGGAGCTCTGCTGCAATCGATGGTTGCAAACAACGCAGTATGTCGGCCATGCATTGAGAAAACCACGGAGAGTCTAGCTTCGATCATAGAGAGCATGAGTAAAAGCCGACCGTCAGAGAGAACTGTTGAACTTGAACGAGCCTATAGATTCATCGAAGAAGGGGAAAATTTATATGAAAATTCTGATTTGCAAAACGCGTTGGAGTGCTTTGATAAATTCCTCTCAGCCGTCCAAAGACTCAACGGAAAACCCTCAGACCTAGCTTGTGTTCTCCTTAAAATCGGCATAACTCAGTTCGCGCTGGGGTTAATCGAGGAGAGTTACAAAAATTTGAAACTTGCGCTTCTGATATCAACTAATCTTTACGGGAAATTCCATGCTGATGTTGGTGACGCCCTGCTAAACATTGCGAGAATTCAGTTAATCAGAACCAACTACGACGACGCGCTCAAAAACGCTGAAGAAGCCCTTGCGATTTGGAAGGAAGTCCAAGGCGCCGAGTCAATTGAAGAAGCTCAGGTTTGGATACTCATCGGCCATATCTACAAAGCCAAAAACTGTTATAATAAAGCGCAGGAGTCAATTCTCAAAGGCATTGAAATCTTGAAATCCAGAAAATTGGATGAGACCTCTGAAATCGCGGACTCACTCGAGCTGTTAGGGATGATCTCCTGCGAGTTAAATGAACCGAAAAAAGCCTTGTGTTACCACCAAAACGCACTGGGGATACGAATAAAGACTTTGAGTCCAAACCACTCGCGTATATCAAACAGTTATCGTTGCTTGGGATTTACTTACCTTCTTATGAATGATGTGAACACATGCATCAGTCTCTATGAAATGGCGCTCAAGACATTGAGACTTAACCTTGGGAAGAACCATCCAGAGGTCTATCTGCTGCAGGTTGAAATTGGGCAGGAGTATTTGAAGACAGGGAGAGTCAAAAAAGCTATTGAGTTGCTGGAGAGTCTTGAAGTGGGAATTGCCAGGGAGAGCTCAAGTTTGAGTTGTAAAATAGCTCATAAGCTCTTTTTGAACTTGGCGAGTGCTCATAAAGCAGCAGGCAATGGGAAAAAAGCGGAATTTTATGCACAAAAGGCGAAAAAAGCCTTTAACAGAACAAATTGATTTATAATTTATGTGATTATTGCATCTTATAATTAGTCCCTTTATTGCAATTTTTTTAATCGTTTTAGGTATCCTAAAATAGAAAGTATTTATCCAATTCGACAGTAAACAGATGTTTGGCTGGTTGTAATTTTACCATTGTGAGTCATCCAATTATAAAACAAAACCAAATCTAACTCTTTCACCAATAGAATAGGAATTGATCATGATTGTTTCAAGTTTTTTCTTTGAGGATTTTACTCAATTCAGTTTGAAGAATTCAATGAACCTAATATTTTTACAATGTACTTCCTAGGGCTTGCCAATAGACATCCAGCCAAAGCAACTACAATCAATCGCTAAATGACACTTGGAGTCCTTGAATTCCAAAATTAAATCACGAACTAATGGATATGTTCATTTACTCTGCCTCTGTGAAGTTAAGTTTTGTACTCTCAAGTAATGAAGGCTGAAACCACGCATATTCCTTTCTCTTTCTCAAAACAGAAAGGGAATTTCCTATGAAATTTCGAAAGCTTTGTCTCTGAGCGAATAAAGCCTCATTGATAATATCCTTTTTCCCAAAATAAAAAATCTGAAAAAATGGTAAACATTCCAATGGAAACAACTTCAACTCATATCTGTCATTAGAGCGCCGGACTTAAAAAACAAAAGTTCTTTTGTGAACTCTGCAAAAAGCAATGCGCTGATGCTGACGGATGGAAGGTTCAACTCCCCAAACCAAAGTCTTGACTCATCGATTCATATAGTGCCACCAAAGCTCAGAATCTCACAAGAGGATGCTCCAAGTTTTCTCAGAGGATCCAGAAAGCTTCACCCAGAAATACTCAGATAAATTTGAAGATGAGTTCTTGGAGCTTCTGAAGGCACGCTATTATAATAAGAGAGTCTTGGCAAACAAAGTTTATCAAGACTTCATTTCGATTAGAAGTCATACGCATATGAATGCCACCCGTTGGGCGAGTCTCACAAGTTTCATAGATGTATACTAATTGGCTGCAGCCGTTAGTTATTGACGATTTTCTTTGATTCAATCAAGCATTTAGCACAAAAAGAGAAGATCGAGCTTGATAAGGATGAGAGTGGACAGCAGATTATCAAATATCTCGAACACCGGCCAGAAGATATCCAAAAAAAGGTATTTATTGCAATGTCTCGTCTTGTTTGAATACACACCTCGTTTCCCAGCTGGAAGAGGAAAAGAAGCGGAAATTGAAGCTGGCGAAAGAAGCAAAGGAGAGAAAAGAGATGGAGAAGCAAATAGAACTTGCAAAGAGTGTGCAAGAGAAAGCCCAAGAGCAAGTGACTGAGGAAGCGAAAGAGCCTGAGGAATCTAATCCTTTGAACCAAAATCTGTCATTTTCAATGAGTTTAAAAAAGAAACAGCCACCAATGCCAATTAAACCATCGCTCTCTCTGAACGTGTTTTCCTTTGCAAAAAAATCATCTGATGCGGATGATGTCCCGAAGGATACAGTTGAACCGAGTGGGAAAACAAAACCAGTAAACTGAAAAATGTAAATTGAAGAGTGTTTAACGCTGGGGCGTAGGTCATGGCTA
>ENA-UOTZ01000572-UOTZ01000572.1-compost-metagenome-genome-assembly--contig:-NODE-572-length-30628-cov-8.990671_pt1 | contig 30628 bp, 15 predicted proteins | sample MGYA00238144_ERZ746983 | MGnify/ENA primary metagenome ERZ746983 (study PRJEB28759, sample SAMN06268863) | compost metagenome | isolation source: single cell | place: USA: California, Emeryville, Joint... | reverse complement strand
AGACCAAGAGCGTTCGGAGTTTTGCTATGAGCAGGACTATGAAAAAATTGATGCGATTTATCAGAAGAGACTCGAGTTGAACAATCGTTTGAAAAAAAATATTGCAAGAGAGAACGAAGAATTGAACCTCAGAAAGAAGGCTATTGAGGAGCTGCTCGAAAGGATTAACCACAAGTAAATTCCTCGTGATGAAATTGGCATGATTAACTGTGAAATAACTCAGTTCTTTTGAAATAAAAGCGCAAAATACGAGTCTAAACTATAAATTGGAAGAATACAATCATCTGGCTGGAAATAGCCCAAGGCCTGATAAGGGAGTATATTACTTGCACCTCTTTAAATGTTAAACTGTTTTTCTCATTGTTGAATAGAGGGCGCTCACAATTCCCACGGAAATCCTACAAGACAACGAGCTTCGTCATAGTGCAGAGAGTTTCAAATCAGAGCATGAAAGAGATTCGAAAAATGTATTTGAAGAGCATACTAAACTATTCAGAAACACGCTCTCAGTGCCGCTTTCACAAGAGAATTTAGTAAAGGAAGAGGACCGTCTTCCAGGTGAAGTTATGAAGTATTCTGGAAGATTTAGCGCTGTTCTCAATGAAAAACACCAAAATATGAAAAAATCACCAATACCTGCTGCTTCCAACGGACAGCAAGGGAAAACGAAAAAGAAGGAAATTGAGAAACCAAGCGTGATGCAGAGTACCCAACAAAATTTTTGTGGAAGTGGTGGAGGTGACTGCTCAATTTTTTAATTGATTTTGCATTGAAAATGTTTTTGACTGGAAGTGCCCAGTTTTCGTAGCGTAATAAAAAGCCTTAATAATTTATTCTTTTTACTTTTTTTTTTTAATTTTGGTCTGCTTTTTATGCTTTCGAGGTAATTTGTTCATCCTTAATTTATAAAGGTTCGAAGAGTTTCTTGATAATGTTAATTATAAAACCACTTACGCTTCTGCTCTGATTCAATAATCTAATTCTTGCTTTAATAATGGTTGGCCTTGCATATCTGAGGAAGATAACATTCCTCAGTGGGCTCTTCTTTCAACAGACTTCATAAAGAGAATATTGATTTGGGCCTCTTAATCAAATTAATTAAGTATTTCAAAGCGATTATCTTTCCAAATTTGAAATTATTTGCGGGAATGACAGTTTACAATTACAACCGATAAAAAATTCAAATAAATTAAGAAAAAGTCCCAATATGTCGCTAACAGAAGATGGGAAAATATTCGAAAATCCAAACGATACCGAAGACTTGCTCAAGGATCATTTGCTGTCGCAATTGAATGACAAAGAGCTTGAAATAGTAAAGAAACTCCATTTGTCTACAGTGAATTATCCCGATGTTTCAACAGAAAGGACTTGAAGAAATAGTAATGGAGGTAAAAAGCGAAGCCAATGAAAAGGAAGCTCTCGTGGTGAACGCTGTTAAGATCATTGAAGCCTTGCAGCAACAGGTTTGACTTTCTATCACGCTATTGTAATTAATTTCCTTGGTTTTCAGCTTCAGCAAGCGAATAAAACAATCATGCGCCTCGAAAGCGAAGGGGAGAGACTTCGAAGGGAAAAGAGAGAGGCTGAGAAAGAATTGAGTGACTTCCGAAAGGAGTGCAATAATATCGACGTGTTGCAGAAAGCCAGGGACAGATATCAAGAGAAATCGAAGAAATTCAAGCGAGAACTGCAAAATCTCACTTCCAGCTTTGAAGCTAAAGAGAAAGATTACCAGAGCAGAATTAGAGAGTTGCAAGTTGAGAGCAAGCGGTTAGCTGGCTGTTTAGGAGAGAACGATGCGAGAATCCAGGAGCTTAAGCGGCAATTAAGTTTAAAAGACGAGATTTATGCTAAGTCGGAGGAGAAAATCGTGAAGTTGGAGGAATCGCTAGCAAAGGTAAAGGATTCGCGTTGGGTTTTGTTGTAATTTCATCATCATTCATATAGGCAATTTCCCAGAGCGCTGAGATAGTCAAGATGAGCGAATTAAAGCAGCGTGAATGCGAAAAGGTCATTGGATTTGTGAAAAAGGAGGCAGAGTTCCAAATCAGAGCGTCAAAGACCTCACGTTTGTCGAATATCAGCACGAGCAGGATCCTCGAAGAGAAAGAGAACGCTGATGATATAGCGAATCTTTCTTGCATCGATACCATCACGCCGAGATGTAATTTTCCATTTGAATGTCTTCTGAGATAATCTTATTGTTAACGCTAGCTTCTGTCCCAAGCACTCCTCATGAGTCCAGAGCGAAAACCATGCTTTTTCCTCAAAGAAGTTCGATGCTCTCAAGGACATCCACAAAGAAGGATATAAGCGTCAGAAGAAAATACGAGACGCTGAGCAAGCCAAAAGTCTCCATAGCAGCTAGCGCCAGAGAAGAACTTTCTTCGATCATGGTGAATCCATCAGATTTATTTGAGTCCACTGAGAAAAGGTAACGCTTAACCAATTGATGAAATATTAATATTCCCTGAAGAGGAGTCGTAACTTTGACGAATGACCTATTGAAAGCTGGCCTTGCAGATTCCATTGAAAGAGAGAGAGTCTTAATTGATGGAATTGATAACTTCTTGAACGGAGAGGCCAAGGTCGTCAACAAGATGAGCGAAGAATTCTTTAAAAAAGAAGTCGAGCTTGAGAGCTGGGTCAAACGATGCGAGGAGCTAGAGCAACGAACAGCCGAGTCAGGCCTCAGAATCGTGAGCCTCGAGGAAACCCTTGCAGAATTGCAGATCAGTCTTAATAAGCATCGTGCGCAAAGAATCGAGGAGAAGGACTTATATGATCAAAAGGAATATCAATTGAATGCGGTCATCGACGTTTTACGTAGCGAACTGGACAAACGAGACGAGCTGATCCGAAAAGTCATAGCTGATGCGAATAAATTCGCCCCGAGCAGTCTCGTGGTCAGCCAAGAGAATATCAAGCAATTAGAAAGCTTAATCCAGGAGTTGGAGTCTGAAACTAAGGCTACTAAGGAGCAGAAGAAAGAATTGCTGCTACACTTTGAGGATCTGAAAGCAAAGCACGGCGAGCTGCTCTTCAACTATATTAAACTCCGAGACAGCTTCATGCAGATACAGAGCGTCCTGCAAATAGGCCTTGACTCGGCTTCAAACTCCCAAGCATCTGATATTCAAGGCATCGAGTATTTATCACTCAATAACCTTGAGACAATCCTTTCGAGAATTCAGGAGCTCCAAACCACTGGAAACAGCTGCGAAAAACTCAAGGGCGATTCGATTCAAGAAAGACAAAGGTTAATTGATCAATTAAAAGAGCTAGAGGCGCAATTATTGAAGTTACAGAGCGAGACGGGTGAGTTGAAGAAGGAGGTGGAAGTCAGAAGAGGAGAAATCGAGCAATACAAAAGAGCGCTTGAAAATGAAAAGGCGAATACGGAGAAGGAAAAAGAGATGATCCAAACACAGGAGGTGCAGATAGCGGAATATAAAAGCAAGATCGAGAGCTCTCAAAGTGAGATTGAGAAGTATAGAGCTGAGATCGAGTCATTCACAGCAGCGATTGAAACATTTACAGCGGAAATAGAGAAACAAAAGGTGAATGCAGATGCTGAACTCGAAAAATGCAAAAATGAGGCAGAGAGATGGAGAGAAGAGGCACAGGCAGCGAGAGTAGAGACTGAAAAACGATTTAAGACCGAGTCTGCGGCATATATTGTTGAGATTGAAAAAAATAAAGAAGAAATTCAAAGATATCAAGCGGAGATAGAAAAGTATAAGGAAGAGATTCAGAGACGTCAAGCTTTGATTGAGAACTGCGAAAAAGAAATTGATAATGCCAAGATGGAGGTTGAAAAATACAAAACAGATGCTGATAACTATAAGATGGAGGCTGAAAAATATAAGACGGAGGGCGCTACTCAGAAAAAGGAAATAGAAAAATATCGAACTGAAGCTGAGGCCTGGAGCGCGCAGACTGAAACGCAAAAATTGGAAGTGGAGAAATATAAAAACGAACTTCAGAAAGCCAATCATGAAATTCAGAGAGCCAATAATGAAATTTCGAGAGCCAATGAAGAAATTGAGAAACTCAAGGCTGAACTAGGAAATCTAAAAACTTTATCTGCAAGTGCCACGACTGAGAAAGACCACCTTGAGAAGAAGATCAATATATTACAGGCCACAATAGAAGAGGTGACTTTCGCGAGAAATAAGGCGATAGCAGAGAAAGATAGTTTGGTCGTTGTGATTAGTACGCAAGAAAAACAAGCGAGCATCCATGAGAATACCATTCAAGAAAAAGAAGCCGAGTTAACTAAACTAAAGCGAGAAGCCGAAGAATCTCGCTCGATGATGGCCAACTACACAGCTCTGATGCTCAAAAACGAAGAGAGGACCATAGAACTGGAAGAACGCCTTAAGAGAAGCAACGATGAACAACTCGCTCAGCAAGAAAAAATCAAAGCGATGGACGCGAATGCAGCGGGACTTGCTCAGAAAATCTCCATGCTTGAACTCGAGAAAGAGAAATTAGCCAGCGAGAAGGCTATCCTTCAAGAGAGCAAGGAGAAACTATCTTTACTCACTCAACAGTTGCAAACTGAAAGCGAGCAGTTGAAAATCAAAGCGATAAATCTCGAAGTAAAGGCGAAGTATCTTGAAGAAGAGAATGAAAATCTGAATAAGATGATTAAGCAGGCAAGCGAGAGCAAAGAGACATTGCAAATCGAATACCTGCAGAGCAAACAAGCGCTGGCTCGAAGCGAAGAAGGCAACAGAAGCTACAAAAACCAAATTCAAGAGCTGCAAAATACGGTTTCTTTGCTCAAAGTCGAGATGGAAAATCTCAAAGATATGCATACGAAAGAAATCAGCCGAATAAATGAACGCTTAGCTGAAAAAACCCGGGAGTTGAAACAACTTTCAGAGGACATGTTACGAAAGCAACTTGAACTCACACAAGCCAAAGAATCTGGGGAGAAATTAGGGTTGAAGTATGAAGACTTGAAGAAAAAGTACTCGGAAAAAAAGAAAGAATATTTGGAGAAGGAGAAGAAAATGGAAACGCATCTTATCAATCTCGCTGAAGATATTAATCAATTCAGCCAAGAAAACGAAAAGAAGGAAATTATTCAATTTTTGAAAATGCGAGACAAGCAGTCAGGGGCAAAGATAAAGAAAGGCAATGTCGGGTCTGAGGACCCAGAGAGCTTGGTACAGAATGTTACCAAGAGAAATCATCATAATAAGCAGGTTTTTGAGCGAAAAGGGCAGCAATATGAAAGAATGCTTGAGTATCTGGAGACTATGCTGATTAAACTCCATGATAGCGATATGAGATATTTCGATGAGGGTCCGCTTGCAGAATGGAAGCTCGAGCAAGGGGAGAACCAGGCGAAACAGGTCAGCATATTCCATGAGAACCTTAAGAAGCTCCTGAAAAGCATTTGTAATAAGCTTGACAAACAGCTTGGCAATGAAGTCGATTACGTTAAGAAAATATTCGAGCTGCTCTTGAAGAAAGCCGCTCTTTCGTCTGACGAAAAAGTGTTGATTGTCCGCTGCTTAAAAGGGTTTTCCGAGAGATCGTACATGGAACATAAAAAAGAGACTGTTGAGCGAGTCGCTAAAGCGAAAGAACTTATTAAAGAGATCTTGGAGAAGCAGAAGAGCTGGGAGGATTTAATTGGAGACGAGCATAGATCCGTTGATCTACAGACGAAACCAGGCCTTACAGGAACGACAGCCATGCAGGGAAATAGTGTGAAGGAGTTTGAACTGCTTACTGCCTTGATAAAGGATCTTCAGAGTATTTTATCTGATGATTTTTCTCTTCTAACACCTTTTTTCCGCAGATACCCTAAAGATTGGGAAAGAGTATATCTCTTCGCTTGGAAAGAAACGCTCATCGAATCTATCTATTTTGGGTCTCGATGACGAACCCCAGACCATTTACCACGCTCTAACCGACGCGCTTAACTCGCTTCAGAAAATATTTACTCAAGAGATCGAGAAAACCTCTAAAGAATGTATAATTTTCGAGTCTTGAAATTCCTCATCCTTAATTTTTATAGCCAATGACCAGAGCCTGTATCCTTTAACCAAGCATCAAAACTGCTCCATCTACAGAATCAACACAGTTTCAATCACGAAACTGCAAGACGAATGTCTTGCTTTCCGCAATGCCTTCAAGTACTTGGATCTGAACCCACTGTTGAAGGTAACCTTTACTATTTTCTCTCTCTTTTATGAAGCACATCTACAGGCTGCCAAAAAAGAAGAAGCAACCCTTCCTCTTGTCGAGGCTAGAGTTTCTGAAAGCAAGAACGCCATTGACAAAATCCTCTCTGCATCACAGCAAATCCTGAACTTTTCAAAGTTCTTTGCGTTTGATGAGCCAACAAAAAATGCAATGGACTCTGCACAGTTAGCCACGAAGATTAAGAGCGTGCAACAGACAGGAGAATTCAAAGAAACCCGAACCGAGCTGAAAAGTGATATCCGAGTGCAAATGATAGAAATGCTCAAAGAGCTGGGAGGATTCAGGATCACGATTAACTCCCTGATGTACATCTGCGATAAATATGAAAGACTTATCGGAGAACTCAAGAATTAATCTGCAATAACCTTTTTGTGTTTGTAAGATATAACTATATATTATATATGTTGAATATTTTTTGAACCGCTTAACCTGTAATTGAGGTTAGCTTTATACCTTAACCTGATATGATATATATTATACATAACTCATGAAGATATATATCCATATTTTATCTCCTATGCTTCACCATAGGAAATCACTAGAAGTCCTTTGAAGCATTTTTTTTGGAACTTAAACCTCGCGTTTTAAGAACAGAAAACTTTAATTGCCACGAATAAATGTTACTTAGAACCCTTTGGACTCAGCCGATGATGCTCGAGTCGATAGAGTAACGAATTCATGTTCAAAGAGTTAGATTCAAGCAATTTCTTCTTGTAGTAAAACGATGAGGTAGTTATTTTTCTTCGCCTTATCCTGCGTTAAAATTATTCCGAAATTACAAAATTTGAACGAATTCATGGAGATTTTATTCACATTGAAAATTCTGGCACTTGTTGTTCTAACGGTGTACTTGATTTGGCATTACGCGGCAAAGGATGTTTCTATTGGAATAAAATTGACGGTTTTCATCTCATGGTTTATGACTTTCTCTCCTATCGTGGTCCTGCCAGACGATATTTATTATGTAAATAAGCTTATTTTTTTCAAAATTGTGATCAGTAAACGCAGACGCTGTCTGATGATGACCCAGAGGGTAGGGAGAGACACCTGAACTTCTATTGGATCTGGTGGAAGGTGGTCTATTGGACGATATTTGCGCTTGCTTGGTAACTTTTTGTCCATGGAAAAGATTAATCTCTTCTGAACACTCAGGGTCATTTTGCCGCTGATACAAGAGTATGTCGATTCAGGAGAATTCACTGCGATAGCTAAAATGAAGCAGTCGATTCGATTCAATTGCATTTTCATTGCAGTGATTTCCGTAGTTGGCATTATCTTCGTTGCTTATCTTGTGGCAACAGGAGAAATTACAAGGTAAAATGGCCGATAGAAAATTCGTCTAATCCACTGTTTCTTGGGGATTTCTAGTTCTAATTTCCAGATGGTCTTTAAGGCTTTAGCAAATTGCTTGTAAAATTTTCTTCAGTTGACTTTGAATTGAGCGAATTTCTTATTTCCAGCGGAGTCTTTCAAACGATCGTATTAATGGGTTACGGGTTGGTGACTATTCCGAGACGTGCTTTGAGAAGGCGAGATAAGAATTTATTATTAAAGTATATCGCCACAGCTTCAATAGTCCTCAAGACTAACTCGATCGCCTTCAATATAGATACTACCAATTCCAAGCTGCTGTCAATGACGAGCAGAAGCTCCAGACCATGTACGAGCTGGATGATTTAGTCAAAGTAACAAAATCTAAAAAATTGGTTGTTAATGCGAAATATTAAGATTCTCGGCATTATTGAGAAAAAAAGCGATATTCCTCAAGACTTGAAGGACAAAGCGCAGACTGTCCTGACCAAAGTAAACGCAAAACAATATCGTGGAGTTGCTAATAGTGCTTAGGTTCCAGGGCGATTCGTACAGAGAAATAAAAGAGGAGGATCGGAAAGCAGCAGCCAGTATTTGGCTGAGGAATTAGGAAAAGTGGATGCGAAGAAGTTGGTGCAATTGCATACAGATGTGAAACGCAAAGTCAACGAACTTCGGCGACTTGAATGCGAGGCAGAAGGAATCGCAGACGATGCGTTCTTCCTTGAAGACGTGATTAATAGTCGCAATTCTCGAGATAAACGAATCAGATCGAGTTTTGCTCATCCAAGAGAAGGATTTTGGAAAGCATTTGAAACTTTGAGTAATTACCTAGTGTTGCTGCGACGAACTAATTGACTGTTATTAGGATGGTTTTGGTATACCCGACTCGAATCTCCTTTGATTTTCGCGTTTGGATTTGTGTGCGTTGGCTTTTCGGTGCTCGTGGTGATAGGAGAAATCACGATTTTTCAAAATTACGAGTTCAGTGTTTTTAGCTGGATCGCTAAAGAGGGAAACTCTTACCTCGTGTCTGAAGTACACATCCACTAAATCCCCTGAACTAGCAACTTTATCTTTCTCAAATAAATAGCTGTTCTGCATGATCCCTCTCATATACATCGCAATTTCCTCCTTCATCGGGCTGTTTAACCTCAAATTCGCTGGACTTTACGGCCTCTACCCTCAACAGCTCACAGATTCAGGCAGTTTGATTTTCTCCTCAATGTAAATGAATGCAACGTTCTTTCATAATCACTTCTCTTTACAGGAACTTCTCAAGAATTACTTTCGGTCTTGTCTACAATTTCTTGCTACTTATCAGAGTGAAAGGCACAGCTTTCCATGCCGTAAGAAGTCATACACCTAATCTCTGCCTCTAATGAATTGCACTGGCTAGTCGCTCGGCGATTTAAACCTCATACCATTTCTGGGCATCAGCTTCAACTCATGGTTCCCAACAATTTTGGTCATATTGTGTGTGTTCAATCTGCTAGACATCTACGGGAGAATCCTTTCTGCTCTTGGACTTAGTCGATTTAAATTCAGTGATAAATTCTCAGATGAAAAGATCGAAGATGGAGCTAAGCTACTTGATAAAGGTACAAACCGATTCTAATTAGAATACCCCTAACAACGCCTTTCCTCAACTAGTACGTAAAAAGAGACTCGATGATTTTGCTTCGCCAGCGGCTACTTCTCCTAAGGTATACTAATCACTATTACTAATTGGACTTATCATTTTGATTTTCAAAGTTGAAATTGAAAGATTATGACGGTTATGAATTGGGTAGCAGCAACATCTCAGACGCGTAGATCGAAGCGATGTTGAATATGCTTTATTTCTTGTATGAATAATTGTAAGAACGCAACACGCTCTATGGCATAGAAATAGATAGTTGCTCAAAAATTGAAAAGTGATTCTTATATGAAAGAAAAATCCTTCAAAAATTGGTAAATTCCATAGCTGTTTCAATAGGATTAAATAATAAGACGATAAATCAACCTCGAACTGCCAAAGAAGGGTTTTAATCAGAATTGATTGCAGCAGCTTAGCTATTTCGTTAAATTGGCATTGATTTTTAAAATATATTGCGTTTGCAAGAGTCTATTTTCTGCATATTGAAATCCGCAAAAGAAAATGAACGAAACCTTTCTCGACACCGACGAGGATTTGATTAAAGTGTTAAAGGCGAACAAATATGACAGTTCCCTTGTCAAAGCGGGCATGAAAACAGCTTTCATGCACCCCACGCTTGTTCAAACCAAGCTATTCGAGCTCAGTGAAACCAAAAACGAAATCATTCTGAAATCTCAAACTGCTACGGGCAAAAGCTTCGGAGCAATCACCGCGCTGGTCAACAAACTCGTTAAATCAATCAAAGACTCTGCCGAAGGAGAACGCAACCACATCGTTATCCTTTGTCCTAATAAGGCTGTAGCCCAAAAGAACGTAAAGACGCTTGACTCTGTCTTGCTCTTCGCGAAAGGCGAGTACGGCCTTCAAACGATCAATCTAACGGAATTCCATTTTGATTTGCTGACGAATGAAGAATATCTAGATCAAAAACGTAAGCTCATTCTGGTTGGGACGCCAACTCAGTACAAGAAATTCCTGATGGCCATTCCAAACTACGCTGCGTTCCTCGCCAGCAATAGAGGCACATTCGTCGACGAGTTGAACTACATGCTGGCTTTCGGCTACAAAAGCGACCTTGAAGACGTGTTTTTGCACCTGAGGAAAAACGTCTCGGAGCCGTTTGTCATCGTGAGTATCTCCCAAGAAGGCGATGAGAGGCTTCCTGAGTTGAGAAAGGCTCTTCTGCAGCGTCCCGTGACGATTAAGTTTGATGAGAAAGATCTTGAGGAAATCAAGGAAGAGAAGGAAGCAGTTCAAAAGTCGGGACTTGCGAATGAGTATTTCTATATAGGGGACGAGATGGCAAAGTTCATGGCGCTGTATTTCATCATGAAACTGAAATTCATCGCTGGAAAGACTCTGGTTCTTTGCTCCGATGTCAACCAGGCTTACAAGGCGTACGCCTTCCTGGAGCGTAGTGAGATAAACGTCGCGAAGGTGTATAACCCTGAGTGGCCATTGAACATCCGTAACTACCTTCTCTCGGTGTACAATTCTGGCATCGTAAATATTTTGGTTGCTCCACTGGAAATCCTTCAGGACTCTGAAAAAGCCAGAGGAAAATACAAGAGCAACCACCAGCTTAGAAACATCACGAATATCGTGCTGTTTGACTTCGACGCCTGCCACGAGCACTACTCAGACCTTGCCAGGTACCTCGGCTTCACCGGCGCTGTGCCTTGTATCATCTCTCTGCTTGATAACTCAGACTTGGACAAAGACAAGCTGTTTAATTTAGTCGAATCAGAGCGTGAGACCCACGGCAAAGCAATCATCACTCAACTCCCAGTTAAGCAGGGAGAGATCGAGAACTTCAGATACAGAGTTTCTGACGTTGTGCGCTCAATTACGCGCAAACAAATCGCGAAAATGAAGCAAATCGATTTCAAGAAACAGCTCATCAAGTCCAAGAAGCTCAAAGGGTACTTCGATGAGCATAAACAAGAAAGAGACATGATCGTTAAAGACATCGAAAAGAGCGCTCAAATGGTCTCAAAATACGCTGTAAAACTCAATAGCACCGTCCCTCTCTACCTCTTACCCGAAGAAATGAGGAAAAAGATCGAGGAGAAGGAAGCACAGGAAGGCCCTAAAACGGTTCGAGTGGCTAAACAAGAGCTTAATGAAGAATTCAGCAAGAGCTTGGAAAAGCGTCTGAAGAATAACAACCTCACGATGGATGACGTGAAGAAGAAAATCAAGGTGGACACGAATAAGTACATTAACGTCAGAGAAGATCTCGAAGATCCTACGATTACCGACGAAAGTCGCCTGACGATCTTGTCAAGCCGCAAGCTTTGGAAACTGAAGCACAAGAAGAAGCTAAAATCGAGAAATAGGAGACTTGAGAAGAAAGGTATTTTCGATCCTTCAACTCTATAGTAGTGTCTCTATTTAGGTCATTCATTTCTCTAAAATTTGTAGATATAGCTATATTTGTTCAATGAATGGTACGCGAGAATAAATATCGATCGTCTATATTGATATATAGTAGCTAGCAGCATTAATCATAGAGAGATGCGTACAAAAATGATCCTTTTGACTAAGGCATATCTTTTTAAAAATGTCTCAGACCTTTATAAGGCGCTTGTGTGACTTAGAAGCATTTAAGTGGCACCTGTTTTCCAGCTTTTATGTATTCATATTGTTCTCTGAGCTCATCGAGCTTTCTGTCGACTTCTACAACCTGGTCCTCGAGGGCGGCGGCCTTCTGTTTTTCACCATTGGATTCAGCCCAGTAAAAATGTTGCTAAGGAGATGGGTAAGGGAAATGGTAGGGTTGAGAGAATTACAAGGAGGTCTATTCTGTGTTTACGGAGTCTTTCGTGAGCTTCTTCTATTTCTGATTTCTTTTTCTGGTTACGGATGAATTTGCGGCCCATTCTGAAGGCTGAGAGTGTGATGAGCACACCGACGAGTAGTATAGCGGTGTTAAAAATGTAGAATAACATGGTTTTGTGAGGAAGGGCTAATTCCTGCTTTCAATTTAATTAATTTATTCTATCTGAGCTGCTGCAAAAATACACTGTTAAGTTTATTTAACAAGTCGAGCTGAGTGCATTTAAGTGTGTTGTTTGCGAACGGATAACGCCCAGTTTGTTTGCCTATATTTAACGTATTTAGCTGACGGGGAACGACAATAAACAAATAATTGGACTTAGTCATTTTTTTTGTTTTCTGAAAAGAAAATATTCTAACAATTATTATCATCGTGCTTTGGATTGGTGTTGCTGATATTAGCAAACATTCACTGGTGAGAACTGTATCAAATATTGCACATGTAAATCGTCTCTAAAATCTGATATCTCACACTGAAGGATTTTTTATTTGTGATTGTAAGCGAAAATTTTGAGAAAAAAACTCCATTTTCTCCACCTCCAGGCTTTTTTAATCGGTATCTGAGGCACTGAGACATTTAACACCTTGCAAAATTGGTGTTCATTTGCAGATATCGTTCTCTCACGTTTTTTATTTTATCTCTTTATCATAGGCATCCATTTTCATTTGAATACTGAATAAACTTCCTCTGAAATAAATAGTATTTTTTCAAAAACGGAGCCTAAGCAGATCTCTTTTAGCCAGTGTATTGTTCTAAGCTAAGATCTGCTCATAGACCATCTGGTTCAAGAGAAATTGTCTTAGACTAATTGTGTTTTTGCTTTTCCTTCTCTAACCTTTCCACTCGAGAAACAAAAACTCATCTATCAGAGTTTTACAACAAAGGAGCGATTAAACAGCCAAACCGAAAATAGTGGAATCTTAGGAAATACCAAATTAACTTTTAATTGCGTAAATACATAATTTAGATTCGCAGGAAAATTAGTATACAAGTTAAGTTGTGCGACGATGAGTAAATATTCGGTTCTCTTCAAATATTGACGGAAATCTCAAATAGGAAAAGCCAGCAACGACGCAATGAACCTCGTAGAGAGTAGGAGAAAGCCCGACTCTGGCGCCAACGACATAATTCCACAAATTTTAGACGAGCATAATCTAGTTCAAAAGAAAATGCCTGCAGTACTTTCTAGAAAATCGCTTATCATAACGTCTTCACCCTAGGGGCCTGAATCACTCATGATGGCGATAAGCGACGCATTGTATTTCACACCTGCTCATCACGCTGAGATACAGCAAATGTGCATCCGGCATCTCAATCATCTTATCTCGATTGATGTAACTATTTCCCACGAACTCTTGCAGGACAATTCTCATGCATATTAGAAACTGATACCGAAGCTCAGTATGTTCAAGGGCAACACCATCCTTTACAAGGATTTCGTCGGGAACCCGAGCATGCCAGGATTTATTAAGGTAATAGGTTTTTTCTAAAGGTCTGCTCATTTGATAATGGATATTTCAATAGATTAACCTGGAGCTGGTGGCGCTCGTGTTCGGCGTGAGAATCATGGTCTATCACATCTCTGAAGATAATTACCTTAATGCGTCTATTGTGAATTACCGCTTCCAACGCACAATAGAAATCATCCGCACGCATGGAAACCACTATGACTCTGTTCATTCTAAGCGACTAATGGAATCAGCCGGGTTTTGCCAAAATATTGTGCTCAATGTAACAATCAATTCAACTTTCTATCATCATGTCGTCCTAACTGCTGTGATGATATAGTTAATAGACCATGCGATTAGCAAGAATCCTGATAAACCTTTCCAATGGATCAATTTCAATAATGATAGCTACCTCACCTCTGGACAGGAGGTAAATTATCAAAATTTCTCTTGGTGTGTGCTTACGCGTATTTCAACTTCAACAGGCTAAAGAGGATTTGAATAGAGAGAGCCGTAGAGCTCATCGAACATCCCATAAGCGATCACTCTCAGACTCGAACAATTTCGACACGGGAAACATTGAAGACAACCTCCGTATTTACAGCATGTTCATGAACTCCGGTCCAGTCGACGATTTCCTTCATATTTTCAAGACTCGAGATCACCTGCCTTCCGAAGACATCGTCATTAAGCCGACCCTGAAAATGATAGAGGAAGACATCAATGGCAATGATTACGCGATTCCAAACTACCCCGTCTCGAACATCTCTTCTGGAGGGAACTCGCCGGTCGGCTTCAAAGAAAACACGAATTTCTACCAGCAGCAATACCTTGCTAAAGCTAAATCTGCTGCTGATAGACCTACCTTCGAAACGCGAGACGACAGCACGATCACCAATGACAAGTCTGCCTTCGCGTTGAAGAAGCTGCCTAGCCAACCGACGAGCACCTCGACTGCCGGTTTCAATCCCGTGACCTTCTTCAACCAGACCAACCCTCAGTTCAGTCCAAATCGCTTCGACCAGCCAATGTACGATAATGGAAGAGGACAAGAAGGTTTTAAATCTGAGGAGAAGGTCGATCCATTGAGGAATCTCGGGATTATACAAGGAGGGTATTCTCCAGATTTCAATAACAATCCGATGGCAGGGCAGAGGGTATCGCCGTATAAGCAAGGGGGTTTCTCACCGTACGGAGGCAACCAGTTCCAATCTTTCGATCCTTTTATAGCTCAAGGGATGAGAGCCTCTCCAGACATGATGCCAAAGAGAAAGCCAATCATCCTTGATGAAGGAGCGCAAAGATACACAGGAACTCTGAAATTTTTCGATGAGAACAAGAATTATGGGTTCATTATTATGGATGATGACGGCAGCGATATTTTCGTGCACTATGATGACCTAGCGAAGGCGAATATTGGAAAAGAGATGCTAAAGACAGCGAGATTAGGGAACGTGATTCGGCTCTCTTTCAGTTGCATGCAATATATCGGGAAATATAATAAAAGCCGCAAAGCTACTGATGTTGAGATGTTGATTTCTTAGTGAATGACTTGGATAGGCCTATGGGCAAACGATAATAACTTAGATAGTGAGCATACTACCTGACTTCGACTTCTACCTGACTTCTTTACTTTTATGATGATGAGGGATAATATTTTTATATTGTATGCTTCCCAAAAAAAAAAACTAACAGAAAAAACACTCCTAATAAGAATCAAACTTTCATTCTAATATTCGATTCGCGGCAGCTCACTTTCACATCTAAAGGAGCTCAAGTGAATGCGAAATTGAGTTGAGAAGAATACTTGTAGAAAGTCCTTTATCATTACGGAAAGATAGAGGGGAGAAAAGAGCCATTCAGTGTTCTCTACGAATGTGAGGAGAAAATGTTTCATCTAACATTCAAGTTACAGCATGGGCATTTATGATTTTTCATTCATTGGAGACCCTACAAGCCCATTTCAGTGGAAAACTCACGATTAATAGGGTATAAGGGAATAAAAGTACGATATATAAGATTATCTTTTGTGAATACCTTTCTTTTAGCTGTTATTTAGGTGTTAGTTAGGGTTGTGTGATGGCCAATTCAGCAGTAACTACAATCAATCAAACAATAATCACATTAGTGCTTTTTCTCTTCTTCATAAAGTTTGAAGATGTGAGTTGTAGATGGGCTAAAGACCCGACAGCTAAGAAGATTATCAGGACAAATTAATTTTCGTATATTACAGAAAAACCCAAGCTATTTATTTATTTTATTGAAGAATCTTTTATTCCAGAAAAGATATACCAAGAACCCACGATCAGTTATCCATAGCAAGTCTGTGAATATGAGATTCTAATCCATTACCGCGGGTTTTTTGAAGAGCAATCTCCTCTGAATGATTCAGCAATTTCTCTAACAACTCAAATTACCTCTATAAGCCCTCTAAGACCGGTTATCTTGAAATAAACTGTTTTCTTAGCATCCTTAACTGTTTCAAAGAAGTTTAACTGTTTCAAAGAGGTTTAACTGCTTCAAATAAGTCTATGCAGTTTCTCGCTAACAGGAAGACGAACTAAGCGCATCTGATAGTTTGTTTGATTTTAAGTTTGCTAAAACCCCATTAAAATTAAAAGCTCTGTATTTTCGAAATTTCAATAGAATCGAAGCTTTTTCATTCAATTGCAGCGTTGCACATAGTTAAATTTAATGATTACTCCAAAAAATTTAAGTTGGAGTGATTACTCAATTGAAATTCTAAATTCACCCTCAAAATTTCTTTGTGTGTGAATCTTTAACCCCGATAATTTTTACAAAAACCTTATTTCAAACAGAGCTGAATGTCGGACACTACCTCTTTCACAAAATCGAAAGGCTCTCAGCCCAAGAATCCAATCATCATCGCTAGGAATTTTTATTTTTCGCTGCTGAAGACCCAATTTGATATAAGCGAAAAATACACTCTTAGCTCTCCTTTTCTCATCCTCCTCTTAATAACATGCTTCTTGCAGCAAATCTCTCTATTGTATCAACTGCCACGCGACACCACGTTCTATCCTGGCTTTAATTGGTTCTTCGTGGAGGTCCTGAAATACTCTCGCTTTCATTTCTTGGATGCAACTTTTCTCTTTGGTATTCAAGGAATACTACTCGCCTGCAACTGTTTACTCATCATTTGCATTTTTCTCTCGCATTGGTTCCGGATATACAAACCGCAATCGAATCTCTTCACCAAGAGCTTCAGCGATGTCGTCTGCTATTATTTCTCAGATATTTTTTTCTGGGTAGGCATCATCCCTTCAGGGGAGATCTGGTTGACAGGTATACTCGTGCACTGCGGTCATTCTAACCTGAACATCTCGGGAAGTTTTCAAGGAGAGACTAAGCTTCCATTGGCCATAGCTGGGCTTGTCACCACCCTCTTAGTCGCGGAGTTCCACACAATCTTTACTCCAGCGAAAATATACTTTAATTCTTCGAACGGGAACGCAGCGCGCAGAGTTCGAAGCCATCTCGAAATGGCAATGACGCAAATACGAGGATTAATGGTGTTTCTTCGGATAATGACCGACTACTATGCAATTTCTGATGTATACGTGCTGATCTTTGTGTTTCTCATCTCAATCGTTTACTGGATCGACTTCGTCTTGTATGGAAAGTTCCAAGGCCGCTTAGAATCCCTATATGGGTTTTTAGTCTGTTATCTGCTTTTAAACAGCGTGTTTGAGACATTGGCGCTCTGCAAAGTGTTCCCAAAATTTGTTCTTCGGGATAAGTACTTCATCATAATAAACTTTCTCACTGCGCCGCTCCTATTGAAACTCTATTTAAATCTCAAACCGTTTCTTTACAACATAACATTCGGGAAAGGGCTGCTTGCCAAAAAGAACATCAAGTACGAGAGCATCGACTGCTATTTGAGGAGGGCTCAAAGTTTATTAGCGCACAATTCAATGTCCCTAACGAATGGCTTCCAGCTGTCATCGCTCATTGTCTCTATTGTTAACGATTTTCTGCGAGACGCGACTGCCCGTGAAGACCTGCTTTCATTCCTAAGCAAGAAAGGACTCGATGGGATGGAAGTAGAACGAGAAATCATCAAAAATCACACACTCCTTCAAGATTTCATCATGTTTTTGTATTACAGATTGATAAAACAAGGGTTTTCGAGAAGACATCAGTCTGATCGTCCACCTGTCACGTTTTTATCATCTTACATCGCCTATGCTTTCTTTGAAGCAAACAAATGGCAACAGGCCCTAAAGCACGCTTACTACTTCGCAGGAAGGCTAACACCGAATACTATCGAGAGCTTGATCATGCATGAAATCATTCGAGCACTCCGAGATCACCAATTGACTCACCTCGAAGCCGACCAAAAACAGTTCCATAAGACTGTCTACGTCGACGTATTTGAACTCGAAGAGCGTCATGAGGCTCTAAGAACCGAGCTGGAAGCTATTCGCGTGCATTACATTAAATTTTACTCGCTTGTTGGCAGTTCGGTCATTGATTTGAATGAGCTCTATGCAAGAGGAGTCCAAGTCCAAACTGAACTGAATAACGTAGAACAAGAGTTTGAGAGGCTGTACCAAACAAGGCCTGATAACCTGGACCTTGTGTATGACTACGCGAATTTTCTAAGCAAGGTTAAACTGGCTCCATTGAAGCAATATAAGTTCTTATTGATAAAGAGTGAAGAGCTGATGCATAGGAAAATGGCGTTGAGGAAAACCATGAGTGGTTATGTCAATATTGGAGATTTCATCGAAGCGAGTAATAGATACGTGGTGGTCGTTGATGCTGACAAGGAGTGCGGGAAAATAATCAAAGCGACCCAAGCGCTCGGGAATCTATTCGGGCGGCCAAAACATCAGCTTGAAGGGCAGAACATCAGTGTACTTCTTCCGCCGTTTCTTCACAAATGTCATGAAGGCGCAATTGATGAGTTTATTAATAATGATAAAGTCAACAACATATCTGATCGACAAAAGAAAGCGCTTTATGGTCTAACAAATGATAAGCTGCTCATTTCCGTTCAAGCTTTCTTGAAACCAGAGCTCTTTGGCAATAGACTATGCATTACAGGGCTTATGCACGAGAGAAGAAAGACAATTACCACTGGAATACTCCTCACTGACCTTGATGGCAAAATTTTGAATTATAACCGCGAGCTCACAAATATTGTTGAGATAACAGACGAAATTCCCACTCTTGAGGAACATTGCATGTGGCTGATGGCGCCAAAATTGATTTCGAGGTATTATCCGAACTTTAAAGTGGCAGAGTCTCCGGCGGCTTGGCGAACTAGAAGCGCGGTAATGTCGAATCTTTCGATTAAAGCGGAAATAATCGGCAAAGTTGAAACTGAAGAAGAGCTAAGAGATGAGAAAGAGCAATGGAAGAGTCCATCAATGGAATTTGAGGGCGCAGAGTTGATTAAGATCTATTTCTTTAAGCATCCAAGAATGAATGAAGAGTTCTTTAAAAAATTTATGAAGATTATCGTCTCGCGATTTGTAGCAAAGAACCGGTTGCCTCGACTTACAACTGGTGGCGAAATGAGTTATTTGGAGATCGAGGATTTCAAAAGAAATTTTAAGCGTGCTCCTATCGATTTCAGTTACGAGGAATGCGAGATTTATTTGATGCGAGTCTCGCTGAGCAGTTTGGATTACTTCAAAGGAAGAGCTAAACTCAAGCAAGTGGAGGTCTTTTCGTATAGAAAATTGACGCAGCAGTTCAGAAGAGACCAAATCTTCTCGCTGAAGAAGGTTCAAGATGTCGGTTTCGCTATCAATGAAATCGTCAGAGAGCTCTGGGAAGAATGCGGATTAGTCTATCGAGATAAGACTCGAAAGACGACTGTGGCAAGAAATCTTGCGAAGGAACAAACGAATACGAGTCTGTATGACGGCCTGAGTTTGGATATAACGACGCCGAAGTCGACTGATGATTTCTCGAGAAATCTTTTATATTTTTCACAGCAAGTCGCCAAGGCTGAAAAACGTACTTTGTTGAGGGCTGGAACAAGGTTGCAGGAGATGAAACCAGTGGATGCGGAGGATAAAGGAAGTGATAGACAGAATGAGGACAATAATTCAAATGAGGACATGGCTTCAAGGATGAACGATGGACGTAATTCGAGTATGAATTTATCATCGATGCTGGAAATACCCGAGGAGGTTATTCACCCCAATATACACTCATTTTCTAATATGACCGCTCAGAATGAGATCAGAACTGAAACTTTTCGTGAGGGTCTCTTGAAACTCCGTGATGGACTGCAGCGGAACCCAGAAACCGACAGAGATTGGCTGCCGTCTACCAATAGAGGGTTGTTGACCGGTCGAGAAGGCTATGAGACTCCGAGGGAGAATAACTGGAAAATCACAATAGACGATGGGAGCCCGACCCAACCACCAAAATTAGACAAGTCTCATCAATCTCAAGGAATCTCGCAGGCAGAGCGTCCGGAAACGATAGCAAATTATCAAAATATCATCCATCAGTCTCACCTTAAGCTGATGTCACCGTCAGCGAAACAGACACCTAATGGGTCTTTTTCGGCCGAAGTTTCAGTAGATCAGCCATTAATACGTTATTTGGACAGACTGAGGTCTCCAAAAGGGCAGAACGAAATCCCTGGTGGGCATGGCTTCGATCAAAGAATTACTGAGCAAGAAGACGACTATGAAGAAGGAAATGAGCACCGCAGATACACTGTTCCTCCTAAGGTCCTCATCCAACGACCCGATCCTGTAAGCCGGCTCCCGTCTGCAACGATGCCCCAACGTGGAATTGTCGTCTCTCAAAGGGCTTTAAGGCAAGTTTCTTTTGAGGAAAGTCAGGCAGAGCTCCGTTCTAAATCCGATAACTATTTTCACAGCAGTGGGAATGAGTTTTCGATACCTAAGAACGATTTCTTTAGAAGAGCGTTTTACGAGGGAGCGAACTTCTCTGGAAAATTTGTGCATGCTTTCGAGAAGCTGAAATCAAATACAGACGTGAATAGAGGACAAATCCAACAGATTGATAAACCGATGATACAATTGATCCCCGGTGACGCTGATGGTATGAGTAGTCGTGGCAGCCAAAGCTCTCATACGAGTTTTCATATCTCCGAGGTGATCTTTGAAAAAAAATTACCGAAAAGTGTCATTCGGTACCAATACTTCGGGCTCATCAGCTATTTGGTTGTGATTGCCGTGATCTTCGGCGTGGCTTTTGAGTTGAGGTATGTTTTCAATCAGCTTACTGATATGATGCGAGCAATTATGGACCCGCTCCAAATGACAGTAGAAATCAATCTGGCAATGAAGGAAGCTTCGATGATCTCTTTAGTGAACGAAGGGAGATATTTATCTGCAAACCAAACGATTGCTGATGCTTATATTGATCGAGTGTCCAGCGAGATGCTAGGAAATTACAATAACATCAAAGGGAATCTTTCGCAGTTTATGATCAATGCATTTAGGAACACGGTGCTTGAAAAGCAAAGCCTTGTGCAGGAAGTCGCGGTTAACATTCCTGATAGCGATACATTTAATACGACGAACCTGCAATTCTTCACCTACATACTCTTTGAGCTTAACACAATGGTATCCAAAGTCTCAGCCATCAATAACGCCAACTACGCCTTTCGCGTCATGAGATCTAACATTGCTCAGGTCACCGACGCGCTTTATAATATCATATTGCCTCTCTCACAAGATATCAAAAATACTCAAACACAAAGTCGAGTCCTAGCAATGGCAACTTTCGGCACCGTGCTGGGCGTCGGGTTCATAATCGCAGCTTTAGTCGTGCTGATTTATAGACGGATCCTCTCATTGAAAGAAAAAATATTATGTCTGTTCTGCACAATCAGTAAGGAGAGCATGCAGAAAGAAATTCAGAGGCTCTCTCGATCAATAGATATGATCTTCAATATCGACGATCTTGGCCGACCAGAACACAGAAGAAGGACTCTTGCTCAGATTCGCGAGGGGAAACGAGCGATTTCAAGATTTAGGCATTTGAAGAGACCCTACGGCAGAGTTATCGCTGCACTGATCTGCTTCTATGGCGTTATAGTTATTTACTTTACGATTCTCACGGTCGTAACGGTAGACAGCATTAATCACACAGTTGAAGTTTATCAAGACATCGTCGATATCGGTCCCATTTCATTTTTTCTAGGGAATGCCGTGGGGACAATTTCAGCAGCTATTTCCACCGACATGAAGAACATAACCGAACTACAAGGTCTTATTGCAGAGTCATCTTATGCTCTAGCCACAATACACAATCAGAGTGCAGGGTTCACCGCTTTTCTAACTAAACTCAGCGATCCAGCTTCTTCCTCATTGTTTACAAAAAAAGGTCGGGTGGAGATGTTAGGCATGGTTTCTGGAGATTTCTGCCCGCACGTCACGAGTTCCCCGGAAGAGCTCTCATTGTGCCAGTCGTTAGCAAAGCACTCCTCTCAGACCGGGATCTGGAGTGCTGGTCTAGGCTGCGTCAATTTCTATCGCGGGTTGCTGACGAAGCTGGTGGCAGCCAATTTGAATGTCAATGCCATAGCTCCTATTATTGAGAGTCAGGAGTTTCACGAATTTGAACAGATGGTTAAATATGTCATTGAAGCGTTGAATGTAATGACTTATAAAATCTCGATAAATGTCGAAAGGCTCTGCACGGCGCTCGAAACAGCCCAGATATCAAACATGGCTGTGGGAGCAATATTCTTCGCTGTGCTTTTCATATTATCTTGGGGGTGGTTTATCTACAGTATGAGCAAGATTATCCAGAACGCGAAGCTTCTCCTCGGGCTGATTCCCAGAGATATACTGAATTCTAATGTCTATATTAAAGCATTCTTTAGAAAAGGGATTTAAAATACCTAAGTTTGGTACTGCTAACAAAGTTTTCTAGATATTTGATTGGTTTTTCTCTCATGTTCATATTGATAGTCACTTCTCAAATTTCTTTTCCTTCACTATTTCTGTGCATTTCAAAATATAAATTGAATGGATTACCTTGGTAATGAGGTTTAATTTTTGAAAGCTCATTAATATATTGAGGGAAATTTGGAAATAGAATGTCAAGTACGACCCATCGTTTTGAAAACTAAACAGCAATAGCAAAAACAATTAAAAAATAAACGCGTTGAAAATATATAACTCATATCATAAGTAAAAAAAACAAAAAGAAAACCTAATTATAACATCTCAATGTATTGGGAATCATCTAAGCTGCATCATCAATAGAGCCAACAAGAAGGCTTGGTATATTCAATGTATTTGGAACAAAGAAAGGAAATTCTGAAATTATATTCGAGGTGTTCGGTGAAAGGAACTTGAACGAAGGCGCAGTGGTTGAAGCGACTTTCCTCATGCTGTTTTTAGTAACCGATGTTGATTTTCTGGTATTAATACTTTTCTCTGGTATGTAATATTTCGATGAAATTTCATTACGGCCTAGGGAATGCATCCTGCTCTTAGGATGATTTGAGGTGATGGGCATTTTGGAGTCTATTATCGTCGTGTTTTCCCTCGAATTCGTCATGGTGGTTAAGATTGGGACAACTGGCATTCGAGCTTTTATTCTCTTTTCAGCTATAAAACACATTTAATGATTTGTTAGATAGCATGCGAGTTATTTACCTTTAGGAGACCGCTGGCTAGGAGACGGCGCATGGGAGAAAGACAAAATAAACTTTTTTGGCGTCCTGGGAACATAGTTCTTAATGCGATCATGTGCTGGATGAATGTCAGCAACACTCGAAGTTCGCTCAACTAAGAATAACGGTATATCATGAGATTAGCTCAATAAGATATTTTCAATACGCTTAGAAAGACGAGTAAGAAGTTTCGCACTCTCATGTATTTTCTTCACAGGATTACTTCCTGCCAACTGATTTTCAAAAGATTCTGTTCCTTTTAGGTAATTTCTCCGACTCGGTCCTTCTGCTCCATCCGGATTAAAAAGTAAAGCCAGTTTGATTCTCTCCTGCTCCTTTTTGATATTCTCTCTTTCTTCCTCCAAATATTTCTATAAAGAAGATAACCCATTAAACTTAACTCAAAAAACGCGTGCTTTTACTTCTTCTACTTCAAAACTCACATTCAATTTTTTCTCTGAAGACGGTACTTTCTCTCGATTACCAGCCTCCTGGATCTCCACCTGAGACGCTTTCCTCGATTGCGCCCTGGTGCCAACTCTGCTGGGGAAGAAGCGTGTATTATCCAAACTGCATCTAGTTGACCTTCCTTCAGGGGTTTTCTGAGCGGATAGCACTGGAGACTTTAGCACTTCTGCAGCTTTGACGCTTACACGGTTCGGCGAATCTGTTTGGTTAGAAGTTTCAGCAGTTTCTTGATTCTCAGCCTGCTTTTTAAAGAGCTGGCTATAAAGTTTGAATGCTCTGGTCCTCCTATGCTCAGTGAGCTGATTTATACCGTTCACGACAGTATCCAATGGCATTTTCCCAGTTTTCAAAAATTCTTTCTCACCATCTACTGGCCTCAGTCTCAACGCTTTTCTGGTTCTTTCCTTCGAATCTGCACCCTCTTGCGTTCTGCAGAGGTGATTTATTCTTTCTTTGGTTATCTGCTGGAGAGCCTCGCTCCGATTTCCCTTTCCAAGTGATGTTAGACTTCTCTGCGGACCAATAGCATTTATCAATTCTATTTTTTTTTTTGTGTTTAGAATAATAAATAATTGGTTCGGCCACTCTAAACAGTTGATACCTTCTGTCTCTTCCTTGAGAGTGAGCATTAATTGTTTTACTTTCTCAAAGAGAAGACCGAAATTCTCATTTAAGAGATGATAGCTGCCTTCTTTTAAAGAAATCAAATCTTCAACTGCCTTCTCCGGCGCTTCAGTGGCATCATACTCGGCCTTTTTTCGCTCAAGATAATCATCCAATGTGTCCGGGTCTACCACCAGAGGTATAATCAGATCCTAATTCGCAATTCATTATGCGAGGGCCTCAAACAAACTGTTACAGATCGGAGATTCTCTGCCCACTGATCAGCTTGCTGATGAGCCTCGGGGAAGTAACGCAAGAATCTTTCTCTCAAATTCGCTTTCAAAAGCGGAAGCATATGCTGTCTATTATTGACCCATTCGAATATTTGCTTTGCGAGGTCCTCTGGGTCTTCGTCTCCAAGAAGAATCAGAGTGGGTATTTGGCCTTTATGTCTTCCGTTTCTCTGTGTGATGTTCTCATCGTCAGTTACCGTCGAAATTTGTCTTGGAAGTTGCTAAGAAAAGCTTCAATTTAAGCCTGCTTACAAAATCTTACACCAAACGAACCGATAGTCGGCCGCTGCTCGAGGATTATGTGCTGTTTCCTTTTCAATGTGTTTATTCCTTCAAGTCTTTTGGACGAATTAAGCGAATTTTTCGTCATATTTGAAACAATGCCGATGATCTCATCGATCTCTCTTTGGAGCTTTAAAGATAGCTTCGCCGACATCCGAAACGCTTGCTTTACGATCTCAGGCATTCTAAAGAGATTAATGAGCCTTATTATACTCTAAACCACTACCTTGTCAGCATATCAATCACGTAGAGGTACCCGCGATAGAGAAACGCTTCGAATTTGTTATGGAGCAATTCATTTGACAAATGCGGAGCAATTTCCTTCATCTCAAAAGAAACTTGACTCGTGCTGCTCAGCTTTTCCCGGAAAGCGAGTTCAATATTCTGATCTTTATCGTTATCTGGGCCGGCCTCGACGATTTTGTCCTCAAGCTGTTGATTTTCATTAAATATTACACTAAAAGCAATAAAACTTACATCATTTAGTCTCAAAGCGGCAATAGATAATTTCTCTGCCTGTTTAATCAACTCATCCATGAGTACCTCCTTCCTAATTTTCTAACAAAAAGTGAGTTGACAATCATTTTTCTGGAAATACTTCATTAGTTAAGTCCTCATAACTCTGCTTCAAATCAGCTTCAAGCTTTAACATTCCCTGATAATGTTGAAGCAGGTTATTTGTTAGTGTTTCCAAGGAGCCTCCATGATCATCGAAAAAAGTTGTTATTTTCTGGATAGTACTGTGTCTCTCATTCGGAATAAACACCGAACTTCGATGAGTTCCTTCATCAGTGCGCTCTCTTCCATCGAAAGAGGAGGCCACGCTGAAGCTTCTACGGCGGTCGTCTTCAATGACTTTATGCAACGGGTTTTTTAGCAGTTTGGCGAGCAGGAAGTTAGATTTCTGGCTGGACCACAAAGAAACAGACCTCCGTTGTTTTGGTTGAGATTTTCGTGACTCCACGCTGCTTCGGGACTCAGTCTGTTCTCTTCCGATTTCCTTCTGAACGAAGGCTCTAGGACCAATGGTTAAGATGATGAAAAATTTGCGAGTTCTCACTTATGAAGTGCATTGAGGACGTCGATGTACTTAAGCACGAGATCTGAGTCGACAATTTTTTGAATAATCTGCTTCTCCTGCTCTTCTAAAAGCGATATTCGTCTCTCGTCGCTCTGAATTCGTTTTTTACTCATCTATAAATATCCTATAAGGCGCCTCGTCTAAACTGCTCTGGCATTACCTCTATGTCTGCAAGCATTTTTGAGTACTGCGCTTCTAAAAACTCTATATCTCCCAAATTATTCTCCTGCTCGTCTTTTTTCTGTTTCAAATATTCAGCTCCTTCCCTCCTTATACTCGAAACCTCTTCTTTCATTGCCAGCAAAGAGCTTTTCGATAACACCTGAATGGAGAAAAAAAATCACAAAAATATCCTCATTATTCTGCTACCATTTGATTCCTTGCAGTAAAACGAACTCGATCGATATCCTGATACTGTCTGCTCATCGAATAAATCAGATGGCTCGTCTCCTTGCACTTCAAATTAAGCATTTTCTAAGAAAAAATCATGCTGTTTGATTCTCAAGACATATCATACTGTTTCTTTAAGCAACTCGCTATATTTTGCTTTCAATGCCTCAGTGTTTTCATCTTCCTTGACAATTTCCGTTGAAACTGCCGTATAAGTATCCTCTAATATCAACAACCGCCTGTCAAGACCGTCAGGGTCATTTACATCAGGAATCTCTTTCAATAAAGCTGCGACTTCGACTTGTAATTTTGTCGTACATGACGAAGGTGCCATATTGATAGACATGGATAGTATTTTCTTGTGCTGCGCATTGGAATTGGACTTATCTCGAATAGTGCTTCGGTCAATGTAAACGTCTTGGTCCTCAATAGCCATTAGCTCGTCTAGCTCTTTAATCCTTTTCTTCTTTGCCTGGTTTTCGATCATCATGTTGTTCAAGAACATTGAAAATCGCAGCTCATCCTCTGAATATTTGACTTTTTTGATTTCGTCAGCGGTTTCTGAAGCGAGGAAGCTAAATTTGATTATTTCTTTCTTGTGGTTAACGAGATCGTTGTATTCTTGGAGCTTGCGGAGTTCCACGGGATCTTGTGAATGCTTTTTTTTCATTCGTGCGAAGTGAGATTTTATTTGTGATTTTCGTGGGTTTATGTGTGGCAAATCGCGAATAAGAACATCGTTACAATAATAAATAATATGAATATACACAAGGCCATTCAGTTGCTGATTGCTTTATTTATCTTGGATTAACGTATTAGCTGCCATTTGGCCTGTGTAAGATCGTGTCCCTGTCACAGAAAGCCGTATTATGAGCGGTTATAAAAAGTGAAAAAATCCTAACTTGTTATTTCCTCGTTGTGACCAATATTAACAGTATAAAGGCAGCAAACTTCTCAGCTCGAGAGGATCCGACAGTCATTTGAGCCTAATAATATTAAAACTGAGGGAGGCTGTCAAGCTGAATAGAGATTCGGGTATCTACACGTAAAAACTTCCGGCTGAATTCTTAAAACAATAGAAGACATTCCAAGGTGAATGTAAGAAGATAATCATGTCATGCAAAATAAGAAAGATTGATTGGAGAGAATGAGGTTTTCGCATCTGTGATATTTCAGCACTCTGAATCATTCGTAATTAGTGTACAATTTACTTAGATTCTCCACAAAGAAACCAAGATCTGACAATGAATAAATTGTTATCAACTATCCTAAATTTACTACCACATCAAAGTCCAGGCTAAAAATTCGCCGTTTCGCAGAATTCAAAAACAATTTTTATTTACAGACAATCATATTTCAGTTTTTCTCTCGATGTTCGAGCAATCCCCATCCAGAGGATCAAAATATTACGACCACGTCGACCAGCAACTACTTGGTCACGAGGCGTCAGTCCACAGTGAAAATCGTAAGCTTCTCGCAAAACGACTGCTCAAAGGATTTTCTGTGTCCTATTTTTACTTTGCGCTCAACAACCTAGGCTATTTCATCGACCTTTACCTCATCTCCCTCTTAAATAACCCTATCCTTATCGGCGCAGTAGGTCTCGGGAACACTTGGATAGAATTCCCGATGCTTTCCCTCATCATCAGCTTAAACTCCAGTCTCTTAACGCTGCTTTCCCAAGCCCTCGGAAAGCAAGACCACCAACTAGCGGCGGGCTATCTTCAGAAAGCATTGATTGTAAATTCAGCTATTTACATCATTTGCGCTGTGATCTTACTCGCCGCCAAACAAATTCTCGTCCGACTTGGCTACGAACCAGCGCTAGTCCAAGAAACTTCGCAATATTTGATTTTTATGACGACAGGACTCTTCGGGAGCTTTCTTTTTGATACTTTCAATAACGTTGCTCATGCTCATAAGATGCTTAAGGCTCCTATCTACATTCAGATACTCGGAATCCTCATAGAATGCCTTCTCTCTTACTACTTAATCATCGTGCGTAACTTAGGACTGACCGGCCTTGGCATCAGCAGGACGATTTGTGAGATTCTCAAGGCGAGTGCCTTGATAATGTACTTATTCCGCAGTAAGGCGTTTGAAAAAACCAGAATCTATTTCACTAAGGAGACTCTGATTCAGTATTTAACTAAAAAAAGACTTGGGGATGTTTGGCAGCAGTTTCTTTTTACGATGAAGACTGGGGCGCTGGCTTATTTTGAGTGGTTCTTCGAGTTTTTGAACGTGATGATGATGGCATCATTTGATGCGAAAAGCTATGCCGCCAGCGTGACCGCGTCGCAAGTGCTCACCGTTGTTTGGTGTCTTCCCATGGCGCTTTCAAATACGTTAAGCGTTTACGTTTCAGCGGCTATGGGTGAAAATGACACTTGGAAAGCTCAGGAATACATCAAAGTTGCTTCAAGGATTACGGTTGTAATGATCCCGAGTGTGATGATAGGGGTAGGACTGTTCGCTTGGACTATCCCACAGATATTTACAGCGGACGAAAAGATAGTCAATATCGCAGGCTGGCTGATTATTATTTATCTGATTTCTTTTCCATTCGACGCGTTTCAATATTTATATGCGAGTATTAGTCGCAGTGTCGATTTGGAGAGCGAAACGTTGAAATATTCAGTGTTTTCGTACTATGTGTTGGGACTGCCAAGCTGCGTATTTTTCGCTTTTGCGCTTCATTTCAGAGTTAAGGGGATCTGGGTTGCTGGCGTTTTGGAGCGGATTGTAAACTGTCTTCTGCTGAGAACTATGCTTAAAAAGACTGACTTTGAGAGTCAGGCGTATCAGATATCAAGGAGACTGAAGACTGAACACCAAGATTACATTTGCGCTTCGCCTCGAAAACAGTATCTTCATGTGCCGCTTTGGGAGAACGCGTTGAGAGAGATAGAAATGAGGAATATTCAAACAGATGGAAATGCCTGATGATTTCAATTCAGTACAAGAGTTATATACATATGTATGAGAAATTTTTTCAAACCAATAATACTGATATTGGAGATTATTGTTTTTTTTTCTTCTTCCAAAAGGATGGTAATTATTAAATAGGTGATTCGAAAAGAGCTTTACTTATTCCTAGGCACGAAATTCATTTCTCGGGCTGTTGAGGTCAATTATAATGCAATAATTAGATATAAAGGTTACTTTAGGCATAAATAGATATGTTTTTTCATTTATAATAAATTCATAAGCTTTGTATTATAGAAAAATTATAATCAAGGAATTAATTCAAGCCAGGTTTTGATAATACCCAGCACAAGCTGCTGGATTCGCTAATGAAGAAGTTGAAGAGTTTGCTTGAGTCCAAAACGAGTTCACTAATAGCAAAGACTGCGGGCCTTTTGTTCCATCAAGACAAAAGCCGATCCAGCCAGTAATGTTCTGAGTGCCCAAAGGTTGCGAAAGAGCATCGATGGCCACGGCCGGGAAGTGTAGCCCTCCCACGTAAACTTTGAGCGCTATTCTTCCGTTATTAGTTGCATTGGCTGAGAAAACTGAATAGAACTGATAGAAGAATGGCCCTGTCTCCGTCAGAGTGGCAGTCATGAAATCGCTAGAGGTTTTTCTTAGCTTAATTCCTTTGCAAAAAGGTGAAACTTGGGAAATGTCGCATCGATCGCCTTGCCCTGCTTCGAATGACACTCTAAAATCTGGCAAATCACCTCTGAAACGATCAATCGTGATGAAAATTTGATCATTTCGCAACGAGTTTCGTTTCGGGAGCATAGTCAATGTTAGCCGGAGATCCTCCCCAAGCGTAACTGCGAGTGTGTCGTTTCTGTCTAAATATTCTGAGTGCCTCAAACGCAAAAAATAGCTTCCTTTTTGCAGGTTACGGACAATGAGTTTGTCCTTTGTTGCGGATTCAAAGTCCGCTGTATACGCAATTTGATACTTCCCTTTTTCGTTTAAGAAGCCCAAGTCAAGCTGTGCATCGCTTATCAATTGTCCGGTGACTGCATTGACCACAGTAACTTCCAAAATCGGGTCTGCCAATGCTAACAGAGAATCACATGAGTTACTCGGGGGTTGAGATATATTCTGAGGGATAAGCTGTATCGGAGAATAATTTTTGTAGGTCTGGTAAGGAAAACCTCCAACCTGCAACACCGTCCGATAGGTCTGATATCCTGGCTTAGAAACGGTCAGCAGTGTCAGATACGGTAGAGATCTTCTAAATTGAGGCAGATCGATCGCGTATTCTCCCCTAGAATTTGCTTTTGTGCCATTTTCCGTGAGAAATTCAAGACCATAGAGCCTCTGTACAGTCACATTAACCCCGGAAGGAGAAATCGGCTCGAATTTCCCTTGACTGTTTTGAAAGTAAACGAGCCCTCCAACTACCTGACGCAAGGTGCTTACAAGCTGGATCGTGATAA
>ENA-UOTZ01000570-UOTZ01000570.1-compost-metagenome-genome-assembly--contig:-NODE-570-length-30735-cov-10.196849_pt1 | contig 30735 bp, 20 predicted proteins | sample MGYA00238144_ERZ746983 | MGnify/ENA primary metagenome ERZ746983 (study PRJEB28759, sample SAMN06268863) | compost metagenome | isolation source: single cell | place: USA: California, Emeryville, Joint... | reverse complement strand
CTCGCTCCTGAATTTCGAGACACATTTAATGAGGCTATGTCCTGGCTGGAAGAGCAATGGGGGATTTATGAGAAACAAGATTAATCGCCACATTATTGAAAATTTGAGAATAAGTTAGTGGTAGTCAGCGAGCATTAACTTTAGTACCCATAAAATTATTGCTATCGAAAAATTCATGCTATTACATCTCAAATCTTTTTACCTCATTAAAAAATAACAGCAAACATATCATGAAGAGATATTTGAACATGGAGTAATCAAACGAGAGAGAGAAATTGAACAACTTATGAACCTTTTTTGATGAGAGATTTTCGAAAAAGATTTAAAAACCTAGATTTTATTATTTATTCACACATACATGATAACTAACGATAACCTCATTACTTCATTTAACATATTATTATTTTTATTTGGAATCTTTCTGCCATGGAATCGATCAGCAAAATAGCCAAAATCGAAAAGATTCCAGAAACTCTCAAAACCAAAGTGCTGGCAATCCTCAATGACGTGAAAGCGCAAGCATATCAGCACATTGACAAGAATCCTGATCAAGAGGTTGCCGATGTATCTGGAATTGAAGAACCTTTACAAAAGGGACTCAAGCAACTTATCGAAGGGGCTCTCAAGTTCCTTTTTGACAAAGAAGCTTGGAAAGCTTTCGAAAGAAGTACAAAATCTAAACTTGTTCATAGGCTTAGAAGGAAGTGGAAAGACTACTGCATTCTATGTTGTGAAGCTTTGAGAAATTTTAACTATCCCAACGATCGGTTTTGCCTCCGAATTGATTGAAGCAAACAAGTTCAATCTCAACTGTTCTGACCTTGCAGGGCAAACGAAGATTCAACTTATATGGCCTCACTATTACAAAAAATACTAATGTCATATTATTCTATTTTGTTGTTGGCAGTGATTATGAACGAATCTCAGAATCTGCTGAAATATTTCGAGACCTCCTTCAACGGAGAATCTTAAAGACGCTTCGTTTGTTATTTTCGTTACCAAATCTGATCGTTCAGGCTTTGATATGCAGAGAGTTAACAGTGAGTTCGGTATAGCTACAATGAGCAGGCCACATAGGATCTATGGTGTTAATGTATTAGATATACCCGCTTTCAAGAGTACGTTTGATGAAGCATTGGAATGGTTAGAAGAGCAATGGAGCTATGAAGTGAATCACAATTAATCGGTTTTCTGGAGTCTCGGTTGGAAAATGCTAACAGCAAATGATTTAAATTACATCATTCCAAAGTATTCACGAACTCTCTTTTCCAATGAGGAAATCAGAGAGAGCTTTGAATATTTTTAATATTCTAATTTCATTTATGTAAATGAACTTTCATTGTGAGTGTATCACTTATAAGTCCAGCAACAAGCTGTCGCAAATTGTTATCTTGTCTGCACATTAAGAATAAGTTAATAATATTAACTCAATAGAGGTGGTTTTCACACACTCAATCAATCAAAATAACTTTACCAATAAAAAATATATTTCGATAGGTGAGTCCAAATATCTTATATGTCAGAGAAAGCTGCGATATCCCTATTGGATTCCGTTCTGTTGAGCACTCCTAAGAAGAGACCAACGCTTCGCGATTCAGATGCTTTGGATGACTTGCTCTCACGGTCTACTTACAAGGAACTTGACTCATTCCGTTCATATGTTGGAAAACAGGTTTCATCCGGGGTCTATGACTCCAAAAAAGCACCAGAAATTCTTCGAAAACTACACGATTACTCTCAAACTACTTTAGACACCTCCAGATTGAACTCCTCCAGGCTCAACTCATCTCGTCAAAATACATCCAGGCTGAACACCAGCCGACAATCAAGAACTCCGGACAGATCTCCAGACAAACTCTCGAGGTTCATACCAGATGAGTTAACTGAAAGTCCCACTCCTAGTGAACTCGCTGCTAGTTTCTCCCTTGCAAAAACTCTACAATTTGCTGTTATTCGCGCCGTCTTGTTTGCCTTTCGTAACATTGAAGATTATAGCGTTGGTAGAAAAGCTAATGAAGAGATGAGAAGGGCTGTTGTGGGAAAGACTCAAAACAAACATGAGCTCATCGGACTGAGGCTTAAGGGAAGGATCCTCGTTGCGATTTTTAAAAAGCAGTCTCGTTTAAATATTCATTCTGCGTTCTACCGATGGAAGGTCAAAGCTGATCCTCTCCTCGTCAAAGATGTCGTCGATCAGTTTGCTCTGTATACAAGAATCTCATTCACGAGCGCTTTTTGGAGGATGAAGAGCGTATTGCATGCTAAGAGGAAAATTGAAGCACAATTGAAGAGATCTGAGAAGCAGCGTCGAGCGGGACGAATATTAGAGGCGATTTTCTCTAAGAAGCTGATGAGGCATTATAAATATGCATATCATCAAATTAAAGACTATAGCTACAAGCGAAAGCTCCTTCTAAAAATACTCAACAGCTGCTGCCTATATCAGAGGATGGATCTTCGGAAATTTTTTGTGGCTTGGAGATTTGCATCGGGGGATAAGGTGCTTGAAATACGTAGAAAGAAACTCATAAAAGTTTTTTCAAAAGGGAGGGATTTACTGAGGATAGCATTTGAAAAATGGAGAAGCCGAGGAGCGTTCAAACAGTTGCGCTATGAGGCAAAACAGGGGTTAGGTGGGCAGCTTATGGAGGATTGTCTTGACCACTTGCTTATGAAGAGACTGCGAGAAGCCTTTGCAGCAATTAAATCAAAACATGAAGAATATAAACGATTGGAGAAGAGTAGAGAGCGCTTTAAAGAAGCCGAAAACTATGCTTTCACTTTGCTTAATATGATATTTATCAATAATCAGAAGATGAAAACGCAAATCGGATTCAGCTTTATCAAAGAAGCAAGTCATCAGAATAGATACGCCAAAACGAAAGTAATGCAAAAGTTGATTTTTCGCAACGAAAGTCGCATTCGAGAAGTTCTTCGACATTGGAAAGCAGTTTGTGACGTCGGAAGCATCATTAAATTGAATAAAACCATCCGAACTCTCTTTTCTGTGCTTAACTACTCAGTAAGGAATAGTATGCATCCTTTATTGCAAATCGAAACTGAGAATAAAAAGCATGGGGCAGTGAGGTAAGAAAATTTTTTTTGTGATCATAATAATAACCATATCTCTTGAATAGAAACATTCTCTATGCAACAAGGAACCGCCTTCAGGAAGCGTTTACAAGATGGCAAGCTAACTCGAGTGTCAATCATATTACAACAGAATATTTCAGGTGAGAAAATCAATTGAAACATGGGGTTACATCCATCACACAGGTTCCGTAACTCCACATTCCTTGGGTCAGTCTTGAGCAAGTTGGTCAATAAAAGAAACCAGCACAGTTTGCAGATGATACGAAAATTTGTGGAAGGGAATGAATCGAACAAGGTCAAGGCAGCTGCAAGATTAATCATATATAATGTTGAGTCTCTCAAGCATTATTTCCAAGTCTGGGCAGCTAATTCCCGCAGACTCACTTCTCAAATTAAGGCTATTCGTGTTCAAAAGGCATTCAACTTGCTTAGGGAGTTGCAGCGAGATAATGCGCTTGCTATTTTCGCAGCATCTAAGGAGCAGAAAAAGAAGAGGTCAATTTTGAGGTATTTACTCTTACTATTTTGATATTTGTTAATACTAATTATTTTCCTCTCAAGCCTGCTCGTATCTCAATTAGAAAACCTGAAAAAGAACGCGTTTTACATCTGGGCAGCTAGAATACACCAAGGAAAGATCCATCAGGAAATGAACTGGCGCAAACGACTCCAGATGGCAGATGTGTTGACTCTGATATTGGGTTTCATGTACCGCAACCGCTTAAAAGACGCGTTTGGAAAAATAATGACACAGAGCAAACAGAACAAGCAAATGATAAGAGCTCTGTTGGCAATGCAGAGAACGGTCTTCGACCAAAAGAGAGCAGCGTTTATGACCTGGCAAAACTACAAAAACAATCTCCGTCATGAACAGCGTCGTAAATTAGCGTTTATGCTCAGAGATTTTTCGAAAAGGAACCTTAGACACGCCTTTCAGCGTCTCAAGGACGAAATACGTCATAAGCAGTATATTATGAGAAAAACAATTAGCAAACTCGAGATTTCGAACACATCTAACACTAAATTTTACTTCTATAAGTGGATAAAAGCTACTGAAACACTCCGAGCTCTAGAAAGATTCCAAGCTACAGTTCGAATCTTTGAGATTGCTGCTGAATCATTCAAGCCACTTCTTTCAGTCATCGTTGATGTACAACCTCTGAAAAAGGAAAAACTGAAAATATTCAAGTAAATTTTGTCATTCGTAACGTTATATGACACAATAATCTTTTGAAGAAAACTGTTGTTAGCGACAAACATTCGTTTGAAGGACGCGATTCGTCTGTGGCATTCTAAATCAAAGGCCCTTAGCTGTTCCAATAAACTTAGAGAGGAAATGAAGAAGAAATTACTCGGCCGCATGAAACTACTACATGCAAATTTTTCCACAGAAGCAATGAGATATTACATGCGGAAATGCGGAAATGGAAAGATGCTTGCAAAGAGCACAGGTTGAAGAAACGAATACTGCTTAAATTCCTTCACTCTAACTTGGGGTTGATGAATATGGCATTTAATCGATGGAAGATGAAGGCTAGCAATAAATATGTGAATAAGATCGGTGCTGCTCACAGAATGGAGCTTTTTATTAAACATCTTCGACGAAAGAACCTGCAGACGGGATTCAGTCGGCTGGCTGAAAAGTTGCATCTAGCAATGAATATGAAAGTTAACGCAATTAAGCGACTCGTGGTAATAAGCCAAGGCGACTTAAAGAGATGTTTTAGAACGTGGGCAGAGAACGCGAAAAAGATTAAACAAATGGAGGTCTGCAGAGCCATGATCGTGCTTTTGGGAACAATCAACGATGTCCTGCGTAACCAAACTGAGAGCTGGTTGGTAGTAGATCCTGTTGAGCGAATGGAAAAAGAAAAAATTATGCGATTGATTTTAGGAAATATGGAGAGCAACCTTTTTGACGCTTTTCGAATCTGGAAATTGTTTGCACGTCAAAGCAAAGCCGAAGAGGCTAAATTTCTTGAAAATGTGAAAAAATTAGTTGGCACACTCAACCTTATCGACAGGCGCTGGAACAAAAGTTCTCTGAAAGAGGCTTTTGAGAACCTAAAATACCACATGAATATCCAACGCCAAAAGAAGAGATTGTTGATTAGAGTGCTTAAAACGACGTTTGGTTTGCTGCAGGATAGTTTCTCTCGCTGGAAGAGTCTCCCCAAACCAGAAAATCTCAAGCAAAAAGCTGCGATAGGCACTTGCAGCTATCACCTTGAAAAGTTATATAACAAAGCAATAAAAAGTGGGTTCGATGCGATAAAGAATATCTGGCATGAGAAAAATGAAAAGAAAAGAGCATGCATACAACGCTTGATCTATATAACTCAAAGTAATCAGAAAAGACTCTTCTCGCAGTGGAAAGCTGCAACGACCTTGCTCCGGAACGGTGAAATGTGTAAGAAGACCCTAAAGTTATTCGAATTATTGCGCTTCACGTTTGCTTCCAATGTCATATCAGTTATAGAGCCAGACAGCCAGAAAGTAATTAAAATAAGGGCATTGAACAAACTGAAGGACGAAACGCTTTTACTGATGCGTGTTTCCTTGCACACATGGCGAGAGGCGGTTTGGAAACTCAAATATGAACAAAAATCACGCCACCAGAAATATCTCGGAGGGATCATAAGACTCTCAAAATGGATAGAAACCAAAAGGCTTGCTGAAGTAAAGGTAGCTTATGGCAGCCTTATAGCCCACAAACTTTATATGAATAACGCAAAAAAGGTCATTCTGGCTATTTACAAAACGAAAATCGGGCAGATGTTAAGCGCTTTCCAGAAGTGGAAATCGATCCCTGGGCCAGATAAAAACGTTCTCAAAGCAAGCACTTTTGCCCTCACTAAAGTTCTGGATTCAATTTGCCAGCGAGTCTTAAGAGATTCCTTTGAAAAGATCAAGGATGAATGGATTCAAGATAACGAGGCCAAAAAAGGAGCTATTCGGAAGCTGATATGGGTAACTACTGATCGAATGCGCCACGCCTTTGATATGTGGGCTCGCTATTCAAAAACTGCAAAAAGCATGCAGTACTATAAAGCATGTCAGAGAATCTTCGATTGTAGCGCTCGCGTACTTGAAATGTCCATCAAAGATCTACGAAAAGGCATCATAATGGGTCCTACAAAGATTACTGCAACGACGAAAATCGTTAAATATTTCGTTGGTTTGAATCTTCGACCTTGGTTTCAGCGATGGCATTTGGTCAGCAAAATCCATATCTTCAAATCTAAAGTGCGAATTCCTAATCTTGTTCGCAATATAGATCGCATCAGGCTTCGAGCACTCAAAGAAGCTTTCGAGAAGTTCAGAACTCGTAATGAAACCCTCAAACTCAGAAGGTTCATCGGTATTTTCACGAAGTATGAGGTGTTATACAAAAAGGAGGCAATTGAAGCCATTAAACATCATTACCATCTTCTCATGCAGAAGAAAAAGCTGTTTGCTGCAAATAACATCATTCGCTACCACAGACTCTTGTCTCAATCTTCCCTCTTTAATTTCTTTTCTGCCTGGAGACAGTGGGCTAAGAATTACAATCCTTGGTTCAAACGATCTGCTCATCTCTTGGCTAAGAACGGTAGAATCAATCCACAGGTAGCTTTCTGGAGGCTGAAAGATTCTCTCAGAATTAAAGGGGCGCATCTTGATAAGCATAAAATGGAGAAAACAAACAAACTGTTCCTTGTTTTGAAAAAGAAATACGAACAGACTCTGGCTAAGGCTTTCTGGCAGATAGAAAGCCTCGGGAAAATGCACATTAGCATTGTTAAGGCAGCTTCTCTGAATACGAGCATGGAGAGTGTTGGTCTTTTGAATGGCAAATTTGAGAAGCAAAAGCAACTGATTCTGAAACTACTCGTGAGAAATTATACACTTCAAATCCAGAACACGCAAGAGAGGTTGAAAGAGTATTTTGGTAGATGGATGCTGCAAGCAAGGAAAAGGCGTCATGAGTCTCTCAATGCCAACATGGATAAGGATGATTTAGTGCATTTCGCGAGTTTAGGAGCGATTGGAGTGATGAGAAAAAAGCTGGAGAATGTTGTTTTGAGGATGAAGAGTGATGCCTTTGCATTGATATGCAAGCACATGGAATGAAGGGAAATGGCTGGAGAATTAAATGAAACCAATTAATTTTCTGAATACAGGGTGACTAGAAAATTTCATTATATAAGAAAAATCAATGATTTTTATTTGAAAATTTATGTATGTTGAGCTTTCTCATTAGAGCTATGACGGCATTTGTTTAGGAATGCCAGTTATTCTAAAGTTGTGCTTTAAAATATCAAATTCTTTAATAGTACTCCCTGGATAAAAGTGTGCGCTCTGACGCAGTGCAGCGTAGGCTTTAACTATAATTGATTATTTTTATGTAAGGAAAGAGTAATGGGTCTAAGGTCACTCAAAAAAATCGTTCAATGTTCTATTTCAAAGAATTGTTCTTTTATACAGAAATTTATATATAAAAAATTTGGTAGGCTAACAATTAGATTCTAGCAGCACTCAACTATAAAAATAAAGCGCTCAGAATAAAAATCGATAGAGCAGCATTCTCAAGAACTCTCAAGTTCACCTGTCAAGAATGCATCCATTTCATTTCGAGTATGCTCTTCCAGAACTCACAATCCAAAAAGGTTAGTGGCGAAATTCATCAGACCTTACATAAATTAGGACTGCCCAAAAAACTAGTATTTGGCTTGAAAAAATATTGTAGCGGCTTCCAAAATGATGACATTGAAAAAATTCTTGGCCAGAAGCCAACAGATGTATTATTGACTTTGTCACAGCAACTTCTCAGCTTGCTTGGCTCCCAAATGCTTGTGTTTCCTTAGTATGAAAGAAATAATTAAATCCCTCTATCATTGTGCTTTCTGAGAGATGGAGTTTAGCATTTAGTGCTCCACTTGATTTTGAACGTTCAATTTCCTCGCTAATCCTATAAACTGTGCTATTTACAAGATCTAAGATCAGATTCATATTTTCCCAGAAGCGCTTTTTGACAAGCTTTTCATAGAATAATCACGCTGAAAAAAATCTCTTCAAGCATACACAAACCCCATCCGTTTTGGTCTCATGTCTCTTTGCTGAAATAATAGTGAGGGATAAACTAACCGGAAAGATGTTTTTTTTAAGTTATTCACCATATTAATTTATTAGTTAATATTTAATATTTAGCTTGCAAAAACATTCATGAAACTGCAAAAACATGTAATATCACATTCAATTTTTTTTCCTTTTTAATAGAGCTTTCTTAGAAAAACCCAAAAAATTGATAAAATTTGCTTAACTTTATATATTATGATTATATCGGTCAAACCAGAATTGAGGTAAGAAAATTAGTTTGTTGCCTTCTTTATCGATAATTTGTCTCACTTGGAGATAATACTGATTATCCTCAGTACAACGTTTGCATTGGGCAGTTCAGTGTTAATTTCGCTATAAGTCCCTTTGAATATTTGGTAGTTATTGACTGGTTCTCTGAGGCGGACCCCTTTGAACATAGAGTCTTTTTCGGATAAGGAATATGCTTTGTTTTTCTTGATGGCTCACCAGAACTGAGATAAATCCCAGCCATCTCCAAGAACAGATCCGCTGCTTCGTAACAAGCGTTATAATCCACCTGCTCTGATTGATAATTTGACTTCACAATAATGTCGTCAGAATGCTCGCAATCCAATGCATCTGCTACCCAATCCTTCGATGTGAAACTTCGTACTTGGGTGTTGCTGTCGAGAGTAGAGAGTAAAGTCATTTTTTCCATGGACTGTCTAGTTTTTTCTTGCGTTAGGTGCCCTTTGTAAGTTTCTTTGAGCTTTTATAAATTTCTAAAGTCTGTAATTCTGAAGAACACACTCACTCTGGATATTAATTCGTTTAATTAAGAACCTTTTGATCGAACTCTAATACATGGTTTATATAAATTTGAACATCTACCGATCGGAGCTAATACAGTTCTAAGAAGCAAAGTGTTCATTCTGCTCTGCCAAATTTAGAACCTTCACAGCAAGGAAAAACGGAAACAGTTCAATGAAAATTGTCTAGACCCCACGACCCTTAGGTCAAAGACTGCCTGTTTATATAAAATTAGAAAAAAGTCCATTCACATCTCAAAATGCAATCTGATAAAAAGAAATGATGAAAAATTCATACGAAACTAAAAGGGTTCAAATATGGCTAGCGCTTCCAAGGCAAGTTTTCTGGACAGTTGGGCATATTTTACAGCATAATTAGATTCAAATATATATTTTCTGTTGCTCTGATAGGCTTCCCGGCAGGAGTATTTTCAAATTTTACCGCAATTCCGATTTATTATCTTGTTTTCAAATACTTTTAGCTGTGAATTTTACATCTTTTGATTCAATGGTTAACAAGCTACAAGAGGCTGCAAACAAGACTTAATAAATTAATCTAATCAACCACTGCGCCGAGAGAAGCCTTTGGAGTAACAGCTTTGTTGCGTTCTCCGATGAGTATTTCATTCACAATGAAAACAACAGAGAGTAATATGTGCACCATTAGCAGGGTTTTAACAAATAATGAAGACGGTCCTATCAGAGAGAGGGAGAATTGATCAATTGACTTGAAACCCTTAGAATATCGCCTTTTTTTTTTTATAAGACAAAATTGATTGGTTTCCGAATAAAAAAATTATCTGTCAGTGTAAATTGTTAGAATAATTTTCAAATTTGAATTGTGTTTTAGGGAATGATTTTGGAAGAGCAGGGTTCTGACTGAGTCTCTTGCTCATCATCAATTGAATGTTGTAATTTATTAATAAAGTACCCAAAATTTTACTTGAAAGTTTTTATAACTCGATTCTATTCATTAACCTCCTATATGACAAAGAAAGAGAGGGGTGGTTATTGAAATTGGCTACGAGGGCAATTAAAGTTAATTTTCTCCCTGAGCCATATTGAGAATGATAAAAACCATTTTTAGAACTCTAAGACTCCTTTATGAGAATAATCTCAACTATTGATTTCGGTAATATCTAAAAGATTTCCATTTGCATTCGACAAGAAGTTCTGAAATAAACCCTAACCGCAAATATAATTCTTAAGGTCCTTTAACGGAGTTTTGGAATTTTTTTGGTTATTTTTTTGTTGTTGTGGAAAGTCATTTTCTTTTCAAATAGATTCTTCTACAAATCTGATATTCCAGAAAAATGGCTCCTTTACTACATCTCCATATTTTCGAAATAATATTAATATCAATCTTTCAAGAGGTTCATTTCTTTTCAATGAAATAGCATTAATTTCCTCAAGGATTCGTACTTAAATAATATAGTGAAACAATTAAATCAAAAATCAGAGCTCCCAATAGCAATGAAGACTAATTAGTTTAAAACTGAATTGCCCGAGATCTAAATTTTTCTATTGCCGAAATTTTCCTTGATAATTCCACCAATTTGTTCGTACAAAATAGAAGGTACGAGCTTATGGGTATCCCAATTACGTTCAGCGTCAACACAAACGAAACCAAGCTCACCACACAGATTATCTGCAAGACTGTGAACAGCTTTGGTGAGCGCGTACGGTAGGCACGAAAGGCCAAATAAACAACTCCCAGATAAAACAAATCTGCACAGATAAATAGCCCAGTCAATCCCCAAATTTTTGGTTTTTGGATAGCAATGCATCTACTTCCAGTAATGCACACCTTTCCTTCATTCTCGTCCCAATTGATCCAAACATAGGCTGAGATTAATGCTCCGAATACTGCAACATAAAGGAATAGTACTATGCTTAGGAATCTGAAAAACTTTGTGGAGGAGTATTCGTTGATGTACTCTGTTTGTGTTTTTTGAAGGCCATACTTCGTTATTTTTGTTGCGAGAGTGACCAGTGCTGCAGGTGAGAGATCGTTTAGATCACTATCAATTTGAATGTCAGCAGGTTTAGAGTGATGAATTTTCATCTCTTTCAGTTTTAGTAAATATTCACTGGCCTTGCGATCTTCGTCATTAGCGGGTAGTGCATTGGGGGATTCGGTGGTCTTGTCGAAATAGAGATGATAGGTGTCATCTTCTCCAAGTAGATCAGGTTCTAAGGTAGCAGTGCTCTGATCTCGAATTTTATTCATTGTAGTTTGATTCTTAAATTAGAAGATTTGAAATCAGAAGGACTCAACAACTGAGCTCAGGCTTTAGTTTAATAAAGTTTAGAATCAATCTTTAAAACCTAAGAAATAATAGCAGCCTTTGTTTTTTGTTTTTTTTTTCATTAGAATGAATAGCATTACAGCTATTGAAGTCCACTTATGCTTCTGACGACGAATAGAAATCCTTTTGCTCAATTTTCTATTTTTATCAAGAAAAGTTGAATGACGTTTAGAAATAATTATCTAGAACAAAGGGTGAGCTGATTGATGTGTAATGATATTTTACGTGCAGGACTACCGGTGAGGGGTGCTTCTTTTTTTTTTTCATTATTATGATAAAATAAGAGTTCAAAATATTCGTTCTAATGGCCTTGATTTTGGCATCTTGAAGATTTCTGGTATACAACAACTTTTGCGCTAAGATAATATAGCCCAGTGAAATGTAAAGAAAAGCAATGGGCTCTAGAATAGCAAACACCAAAGAAATCGCACCACTATTTCATATTTATTCTCTCAGAGTTATCAATTTTAACATCCACATACTAATATTATTCAACTAACTTGAGCAATGGATTCTCATTGAATAAAGGTTTGGTTTAATGTTTGATCTATGGTTTGATTCAGGTATGATTAAATAGTTATTATGCTCCTAACTAGAATGTCTTGAAATGCCACACATTATAGAGCTTAGGCTTTCAAATAAGACGTAAGTTCATATTTTTCGATGAACTTATCGACTTCTTCTCGAGTTGGCATCGATGGCATGGCTCCCATCTTCGTGATGCACAAGAATGCTGATGAGCATGCAAACATCATACTTTCCTTGTACAAATTAGTGTAATTCACTTCTCCAGTAGTGTTTTCTATAAAGAACATTAAACAAGATTAGATGTTTCAATTTTGTGATAATTTACTCAGTATCTCAATGTATTTCACGAAAAACGCAGCCGTGAAGCAGTCACCAGCGCCGACACAATCGACTATCTTGTTCTCTTCCAAAATTTTTGGGTTGATTCCTGGTGCTGATGGGCATTGGATTTCAAGGTCCTTGGTAATGATAGTGCAGCCCTTCTTTCCTTGCTTGAAAAGGACATTGAGGCCCGGATACTTCGCGATGAGATTATCCCTAATATATTTCGGGCTCAAAACGCTGGCATCTTTCTGATTCATAAGAGCAAGAACCTCGACCTAAAGAGTATTATTCTTAGCTCGTGGTCTATGTTTGATGAATTTACGCTGTTGGGTGACACGAAGTCCAAAAGGCTCATCAATTCTTCAGTGACAACATAGTCGTTTCCTCCGCAGTCCAAGGCAACCAGCTTGTCTAATTTAATTGAATCCACGTGAGAATTTTGTTGTTGCTTATGAGATACTTTGTTTCTTTGCGTATTTCGCTGCGAGGATATTGACTTCCAGAGGAATTTCCTTTTGGAGCAACAGCAATGAGGCTAATGAGAAAAATGTGTCTTTAAATTGTTAACACGACCAAGTCATACATTCGTCAATCGCTTTAGCATATTCAGCAGGTAACACATCGAACGAAGGGTAATGCATGTTTGCTCCTCCAACGATAATGATAAAGTTTTCCCCCTTTTCGCTCACACAGATGACGGCTTGGCCTATCAACCGAAGTTTATACAAAAGCTAAGCTGGTATGTTACCTGAAGCAACGCCATCGAGGGTTCTGAGGTAAGTGATGTCAACGCCGGACTCTTTAAGTTCCTTTGAGAGTTCTCTTCCATTGTCATCGTTTCCAACTTGGCCTCCAAAGAAGCTCTTCTTAGCCAGTCTCGCAGCAGCTACAGCCTGGTTTGCTCCCTATTTCATAGAATATCAGCGTGAGGATAGCAGCGATAGAGTAGCGCTACCTTTCCACCGTTTTTCATGAAGTGATTTGTTGCTTGAATGGTTTCATCGTCACGAGGTAAAGACTTGACGTTGTAATAGATGTCTCTGTTAGCAGAGCCGATAACGCAGATTAATCCTGATTTTGTGGTTTCCATGGCTGAAGGATGAGTTGATTTTATAGATCGATGAAATAAATATCTTTTTAATCAATACGTGTAGAAAAAGTTAAGAAAGAGACTAATCAATTCACGAATATAATTTTGCCAAGGATTTATTTTGATAAAACTTCGGAGTTTCTCATCATGCAATATGTACAGAGGAGTAAGCAAAATATTGCTGATTCTATAAGCAAACAGCTGCTCAGTCAAAGAATCTGAATCCTTAATCGCATTTCTGCTATTAGTGGCTTTTTTTTTTTGAATTATGAAATAGAATCTAATTAGCGTTTCAGCTAATTAATTCATAAATTGCTTTGTAAACGCCAAAAACTGAGTAAGAAAAAATTTTGAGAGCAGAAGTTACACTCACACTAATCGTTAGAAGCAAAGCTCTCAATGAGAGCATACTCAAATCATTCACTTTTCAAATATAATGTTTTTATTGAGTTTTCATAAGATAGTTTAATCTCTTCAAAGTAATTCAACTTCTCAAAAACAAGTTTCAACCTTTACTTTGGTATGAGGAATCCTACAGAGAGGCTATTACAATTTGAAGGAATTTACTTTCTGGTAAATTCCCTTGCAAAAAGAAAGATCTATTTTGCTACTCGCTTACACTGCAGTTGATTCAATTGCTATTTTCATTAGTTTGAAAAAGAGAACTTTTTGCTTTTCTTAAACTGCGAAATGTTTCTCTTATTCGAACGTTTTTAAATCATCAAGTTGCAGCTCTTTTTCTTACACATTCCTGTGAAAAATCTGTGGTGGTCTTCGAGCATGAGACTCAAGAGACTCGAATTGATGTAGCTTGAGTTGAATTTTTCGGAGTTAGTCTATTATAATGCCTTTGGCTAAATCAACTTCTGGCAATCAGAAATTTGAACTAAGAACGCTATAGTGCTGACCTCAATCTAGAGAGAGTTTAATTTAACAATTCGAAAGCCTATTAGACACGTATTCCGACGAGGTCGAAACCATGATTGAACCAAATCAAAACCAGTCTGAGAACACTGTTCCCCGACACAAGACATCTGAGCAACTACATCCAACTGAAGACCATCTAAAGATGGCCTTGCAAACTGAACTTAATAATTTGAATGATCAATTAGACACAAATGACAATGGCTATGTACGATTTATCCCCTCTTCTATCTTCTTATCCACTTTTTCTCTATACAGGAAGGTCATGAGAATCTCGAGCACAGAATCAGCACCCTTAATGGTATGATATACTACTTTCTATTATGAAATAATATGAATCTTCGCTCTCAAGGTGTCTATGAGCCTGAAGAGGCTGAGATCCCTCACAGACGTGAACTTGCGAGAAGCATGAAGGCATTGGAATCGCTAAAAGAGCCCGCAGAAGACATTTACCGAGCACAAGATTTTGGCCGAGAGGACACTTCAGAACTAAAGGGTCAATCAAGAGCACATGATGGGAGTCAGAATGTGTATACTGAGGATAAGATGCTTGAAAGTGCGCTATTTGACGCCAGAAAACCCAGATCCAAGCACCGACTAAGAAAATTGAATGAAAGAAAGCCTAAGCTCGCTCAGCTTTCGAAGAAGATTCGACGGGAGACTGAAAGCGTGGGTTCTGATATTCAAAACAGATCTGTCGATCAATCTGCTAGCAGAATGTCTCCTCTATCGCAACTAGAAACTCCATACGAAGAGCCACGATCAGAAACATCAGGGAGTATAACAAGCAATAAAAAACTACGTAGAACAAACGCTCAATCAAAAGGAGCAAAAGCTACTACAAAGAAAAAAGCGTCTCATAAAAGCCAAACTGGACCGAGTTATTCCGAGCTAGTCGCCAAACTGAGTTATTTGGATAAATTTGATTGGCTTGATCCAGCCAGGTACAACAGCAAGTTGCTGCCAAGTAAATTTTTCAGCTTTAGTTGCCTTTTATTAAATTAATTTCCTGCAATATAGTGAAAAACTTGACTCATAACTCATTTTGGTTTCTAATTTGCTCACAATACTTCCCACGATTGCCTTTCTTGAAAAGCCACCCTCAAGATCTTTGGAATGAGGTGAAGAATAAACTGGAGTCTCTTCCAAATCGAGTCCCTGTCAAAATTCCTGAAGTGTTAGGTCAAAGCATTGGAAATAAATCTCATGGGCTCAATGGGAACGATAAGAAATCATTAGAAACATTGGAAGCAGCAATCACTAAACTGAATGGAAGTCGTCCTGCTAAAACTTCGAAAAATGAGATTGAAGTGGAATATATTTCTGAGTATAAGGCATCAGATGATGAGTGGATTCTTGAAATGAGGAATGTGGTAAATGAGTTTGCATCGACAGAACTCTCTTGGGATGAATCTGAGAATCAGAAAGTTATTAAAAAGATCGATCTGAATAGCCTTATTGCGTTGCACGAGCGTCAGTTCAATGAAAGGAAGGAAAGAAATCAAGCGCAACTTTGGAACCTCGAAACGAAATTCATCCTGCAAAGTCAACAAGAGAGTTGGATCAAAGACCATGCTCTTCCTGATCAGCATCCTCTGATCGATTTAAAACTCCATTTTGACGATGAAGAGAAATTTCTTTCACTGTTGGACCGAAAGCAGATGGAAAGTGCTCAAGATAAGACCAGAGAGACAATCATTAGCGAAAATTTTGTTTGTCAGATATGCAACGACCAAGATTATTCGAGTGGCGACTTAATCGTGTATTGTTCGGTAAGTAAATCATTGTTTATCACAGTGTTAATTTTGCCTTCTTCAGAAATGCAATATTTCGGTGCATCAGCAATGTTATGGATTAGTCAAAGTGCCTAAAGGAGATTGGATATGTGACCTTTGCTTGTATGTCGGTTCAAAGGGGAAATATCTCCGCTGTCCTCTGTGCACAAAACGTGGCGGGGCTATGAAACCGACTGTCCTATGGGCTGATACTCAACACTTTGCATCTCTGAACCCTGAGTTCCATGAGTTTCTTTCACAATATGCACATGAAGATAGGATAGCTAGAGCAAAGGCTGCTTCGACAAAGAAACTAGCTCCTTCGAAGGCGGTTCCAGAAAAATTAAGTAAATCGACTGAAAAAGCCTTCAAATCATGACTATTAACATGTTATAGGCTCGATACTCAGCTCTGATGGGGATGCAGATAAAATTGACTCAGAGATCAGCAGAGATTTCGATAGTTCTTTACAACAACCGGGTAATGGACATTCAGCTTCAGCTCAGGAAACACAACTATATTACGACTCGCAAAATCTGGACTACCAACTCACTGAGGAGGAACTCAAAGATGAGCCTCGCCCAGAAAAAGTATGGGCGCACATGACTTGTGCGCTTTTTATTCCAGAGCTCTATTTCTTGGACGCCACAAATGCCTCTGATATCGAAGGTATTAGTTAACTTGATGCTTGAGCATAACTTTTCTTCGTAAAGGGTTCATGTACTTGCCTGGAGACAGATTCAAAAATGAATGCAGTGTCTGTGGAAAAAAAGGTAATTATTTCTTATTCCTTCGAATTATAATGCTTTTTCTGTTCTTTATCAATCATTATAGGTGGGGCAGTCGTTAACTGTGAAAAATCTAACTGCAGAAAGTACTTCCATCCTGAATGTGCGAGAAGAGCAAAATATTACCTGGACATTAAAGAGTCTGACAACGCACTTGCGGTATGTGGATTCCTTCTATTGATCATATTCTAATCACAAATCAAAAGATGACTTATTCGATTTACTGTGACAAGCACACTCCGTTGAAGCTAAGAAGAACTTTGGAAATCAGCGAGAGCAAACAAAAGAGTGATATCTTCAAGTTCTGCAGAGCCATCGAACGATATTATCAATTGTATTCTTCCGAAGAAACCAAAGCAAAATCGCTACTACTTGAACCCAAAGCACATTCCTCGCTAGTAGAATCCTTAACGCTTTCTCAGAAACTCAAGAAATCCTCCAAAAAAACCGAAACAAATTACTTCGACAGCCCCTTTATGACTGAATCGAAAAGAAAATACCTCAGCTTAGTGGAAGAATGGCGCAAAAAAGTTCCTAGCATGCTTTACACCATCACCTTAGCCAAGACGAGATTTCTTGCAAAGGATAAAGACAACAATATAGTGAAAGAAGATGGTTACACTGTGATCGACACTCATACTCCACGTCGGAATCCTCACAAAAAGTTGGGCGCAGACGATGAAGTGTGGTTTTGCATGCCCTACAAAAACTTAACTCCCACTCAAAAATTCAAAAAATACAAGAAAATCATCAATTCTTTGAAAGCTCAAGAGCTTCAAAGTACTATCGCAAAACCGTTACCAAAGAAGATTCGAATAGAGCAAGCTTTATATGAAGAGGAAGAGAATTATGGGGGTAAAGTCAAATTTGAATGCTTAGTTACTAATATTCTTGTTTTTATGTAATCAGATGATAAGCTATATTGCATTTGCCAGCAGCCTTACCATTGGGATGGTACTGACGAAGAAATGATTGGTAAATTGCCAATTTTGAAATAAATAAATAAGCGTCTTTTTTCCTCCTATTAGCGTGTGATAAATGTGGAGAGTGGTATCATTTTTCATGTGTTGGGATAACAGAGTCTATGCGAAAAGCCAAGAACATGAAATGGCGCTGCCCGGTTTGCAAAGGAGAAATTCTGAAGCCTAGAAATGACTTTTACTCCACTACCAAGAACGAGCGATCTCAGGGCCGAAATTTGAGGTCAACAGGAGGGTCTGATAAAAGAAGGAATCCATATGTTGGTAAGACTGAAGAAGGACCTGAAAAAACCAAAAAAGTCAAACAAGTCACCGCATCCTCTATGAAAAGATAAAAATTCAGCATGAATTCACAGATGAATTAATTTTCTACAGAATTAATTCATCAAAGCCTATCCAAGAGTATATTTCCTTAAGCCACCAATTTTGTGTGAACATTTAATGATGATGTATATAGAATTAACTTGAGTTTTGCTAGTTGTTCATAAGAGTTTACTGGCATAATCGCTATCAGTTTGCACATCTAACTTAAGCCCACTCTGCTTGTTGTATAGAGACTATTTAAATTCCTAATGAAGTTACCTAATGAAACAATATGTCGTTTTTGCTCAGAGTTTAGGCATCGAGATAGCTCTATCATTAGAATCATGGACCTGGTCACGTAGGTTTCAACAGCTCTGAATTTCTGATTGAATGATCGAATCAGGCTACATTTTCAACTTCCTCAAACAGCTATTCTATGTTTGATTTAATTTTCATTCATTTATCACTTTCAAACGAACAAATAAAAACAAAAGCTTATTCTTTAAAAACCTTTGTTGATGAAACACAATGAAAATGCATACTTTAAGAACCCTGAACAATCGCTTTTAACAAAGAAAAGGTTTTATTCTTCTCTAAATTCTGGTTATTTTGCTCAATTTCTTGTATGAGCAAACCTGCTGCCTCTTTGAGCTTTGAAGCATCTGAAAAAGCATCGTAATACTTTACAAAATTTGTGCTTTGCTCCTTATCGATATACCCTCTGATCAACGACAGGATATTTTTCTCCTTTTCCTTCGTTTTGATGTTGTACACAGAGACTTTAAACTCCCTTTCTGTCCTTCTTAGCAGCGTAACGAGAATGAACGTCACATCGAGGTTCTTGCAAAAATCATGCTTCTTTTCCCAGAAGTTCGCAAAGCTCTCGGAATCAACCTGAGTTACTTTTCGACACTCTTGCACAAGGATTCTCACGTCATCTTCTCTTGGCAGCCATTTCTCAACAAAGCTTTGTAGCAAGTCGAAATCTTTGTTGCAAGCTTCGATGACTTTGATTTGGAGGTTATCCATTGACGCATAAACTATCAGCAGTGCGTAAATCAGCGTCCTCAGTAGTTTCTCCCAGTGGTCTAGGAACTGGTAACTGCTGTCAAGATAAGGGACGACAGCAACCGAATAGCCATTTAAGAAGCTGAATAAGTTTTCAAGGATAACATGATCCATTGCGGAGTTGACTTTGATGCTATTTTGGTAAAACTCATGCAGCTGGCCAACCAACTTGATAGAGTTTTCAAAAAAATTCTGGAAGATTACAGGCAACGAGCTCCTTTCGAAATTGGCTGTTAGTTCTATCAGCTGATCCACTTTCTGAACTGGAAGCTCGTAGTTTTGTCTCGAGGCCACTAAATTGGTCACCAACCTCATCAATTCTACTTGCGAGACCAGCAGCGTGAAAAACCGATGCAATATGAACTGGCTTTTATTGCTTTCGTACCGTTTGAGGTTCCGGTCAGCTGTCTCGTAGACTTGGTCGATGAAAAGATTCGCAAATTCCTTATAAATATGCTCAGATTTGATGTTATCTTTGATTTCGTAGTTAAGAAATTGCTGAACTCGAACGACCTCGGCATGCACCTGGTTCGAAAAGGCTTTCGTGTTGGTGCAATCTCCTTCGTATATCAGATTGAACACTGCTTCTAACTTCTGGTTAACCTCTTTCTTCATGATCTCGTAATATTCTAGAAGTAGATCCTCCAGGGAGTTTAATAGCTGACCTTGGAGAACCTGCGCTTCGAGTTTCTCTTCTGGGTCTGGGTTCAGTAGGGAATATTCAGTCAATGACGCAACAAAATCTTCAAACAGATGGTACAGCTTGGGAGTATTACGGGTTAATAAGTACTTATTAGTCGTGTATTTCTGATTTTGGTTTCTTTTGATGACACCGAAGCCTTGAGAGAGGATGAGGATCTGCTTGTCCCAAAACACTTTGAAAATATTCACAAAGTTCCTCTCGCGTAAATACTGTCTGAACTCTTCCAATGAATTAGAATCGCGGTTCTTCAGGCATGTTGATAGCATCCAAATTTGGGTGTTATAGCTCAAAGTTTCGGCAACTGTGGCCTTGAGGGAGTTTCCGAAGATCATAACGCTATTTGCCTGGTTCCGATCTAGTTCCTTGGTCAGACAGGTCTTCCAAGCAGAATTGATGTTTTTTAGAATTGCATTCACCGTCGACTGTATACGCTCTGAAAGCAAGCTTAAATTGTAGTAATTTTGGAGACAATGTCCAATTTCAAAGGCGTTTTTGGAGTTCAAGGCATCGGAGAACTTCTTATCATTTGCGGCAATAACATTATCTCGGATTTTGTTGATATAATCTCTCTCCTTCTCGTAAAACGGAAGCCCATTGAGATCGTTTTCAGCGAGAAGTTTCACAAGGTCTCTGATAATCAATGAAACCTTATTCAAATCCAAGATTTCGAGCTTTGGCCCTGTCACGATTTTGAGACTCTTTATGCTCTGAACAAATTTCAATGCTGCCTTTGCGAGGTCTAAGGCCTCATATGAGTTTTTGAGTGTGGGTGTCTTGTTGGCGATCATTTCGTAATAGACAAGGAAGTTATGGTTTATTTTGTTCAGCGTAGATTTCATCGAGGTGATCTTTGATTGGCAATCTTTCATGTTGAGTGATATCTCACTGAGTTGTTCGATGTCCTGTGCGATGCGGTCGTAATTCGTTGTGATTGAATGGTCGAAGGAGTTGACGATTTGCTGCTTAATGCTTGAGAGCTTGGTGAAAATATCAGAAAGATCTGCAGCTTTATCTTGAGATTGGTTTAAAAGTTCGACCAGGTATTCTTCTTGGTCAAACTGAGTATCAAGAATCTTCAGAAGTCGTTGGTCCTTGCAGAGAGCGATTTTCCAGTCCTCCATTTGCTTCTTTCTGTGAAAAGATATTTCTAACACGTAATTTCAATAAAATAATTATCCAAAATGAGAATTGAACCGTATCGAATATGTTTGCAGAGGTTCCAAGTCTATATCAATGCAGACCATACATTTGTTAAAAGTACTATGACTGTGTAAAAAGCTCGATAAGGTCTTTTATGATATTTTATTGCTGATAAGAAATTATTTCTCTTCTTTTGAGTCTCCTTATAGCCTGTGAAATGTTAAAATCAAAATTTTTTTAGCCATGTTGTCTGTCAGGTGTCTCCCGATTTCTCACATTAGTAGCGGCAGAGTATAATCGAATTTTTCATTATATTTTTCAAATACTAGCATTGAAAGATCTTTAATATTTTGGATATTTACGTTTATTTACAATTGTCAAAATTGTTCAGAAAAAAAGGAACTAGATCAGACCTTTTGAGTAGAAGAAATAGCACCGATTGAGCTTCTTGAATAATTTATAAGCGGAGTTAGAATGACAGCATATCAATAGTACAATTTACTTTTTTGGTCCACATGATAGCTTCACAACTACAAATGAGAAAGATATGAGTCAAGAGTTCATAATTCAGACAGCAGAATAGGTATTTTGATTATGATTAACATCCTCATTAGTATGAGATCAATAATCAATGCCTGAAAAGTTCCATCATTATTTCTAGATATTATTTGAATGGAGTAGTTTAAGTTTGAACGAGAGGAACATCTGAGGACCGGTTCTGCTGAAGAGAAACAAGCCCTTTAATTTATCTTCTCACCATCTGATATTTATAACTCCTCAAAATCGAACTCTAAGTTCTAAGAAACTCAGTATTTAATTTTTTATTCACTACACGTGCGTAATCAAAAATATTTTAAACTCGGCTTCCTCTTGAAAAACCTGGATATCTGCCCTTAAGTTATTAAAATAAAGTGAAAAACAGACTAACTATATGATTTATCCATTAAGGTCCTCTAGCCCTCCCCAACAATGAGCCAAATCACATATTTCTTAGTAATTAGCTAGATAAAAGTTGTTTGGCTGAAAATTCAATAGCAATTCCAAACCAATTTGGCAATGACTCACTTCCGTAAAATCAAAAGTGTCCCACCCTCTTTGACTAGTCTTCAATCAAGATTCCTTTAAGTAGGACCTTGATAGCATAATTATATAGCTTTAATTAACCTTTTAAAGGATTCGTAGTCCTTAATCTTAGTTAAATCTATAAAGTAAAAAAAAAAGACCTCAGGCATCAATCCCAAATCCAATGGAAGAAGACCACGAAAAAATTTTTGAGGATGCTAAAAGAACCGTCAAGGAGCAAGCTTACTTTATGAGGAAAGCAATTGACGAAGCGACTCTCCGTAACGCGCTCAAGCACGCAGCAAATATGATTGGCGAGCTCAGAACTAATCATTTGCCACCTCGTGACTACTATGTCCTTTTCATGCAAGTTTTTGACGAGCTCAGGTTGCTCGAGGGAGCTTTTAAGGAAGAGTACCGAAGAGGACGAAAAATGAAGGACCTTTACGAGAGTGTCCAACATGCAGGATACGTTCTTCCGAGAGTCTACCTCCTTATCACCGTCGGATCCGTTTACATCCAGACTCGTGATGTATCTGCCAAGTCAATCCTTGCTGATCTCTTGGAAATGCTCAAGGGTATCCAACACCCATTGAAAGGCCTGTTTATCAGATATTATTTCCTCAAAATGATGAAGGATAAGCTCCCTGACACTGGTAGCGAATACGAAGGGTAAGATTCATTGCTGAACCTGTTATAACTCATTGCGTTTAGTGAGGGTGGTGATATCAACGATGCTATTGCCGTTATCACCGAAAACTTGAGGGAGATGAATAAATTATGGATCAGAGTGCAAACTCAAGGTGGCAAGGATAAACTTAGAAAGGAACAGGAAAGACAGGATGTTAAAGTCACAATTGGAGAGAACTTGGTCAGATTATCAGCTCTGAACGGATGCACTCTTGAAGTGTACCAGAGCACAGTCCTTGACTCTATTATTCAAATTGTAAGTGATTTTTTCGTTGTTGGGTGGTTTTAATAGCTTGTTTCTCTTGCTTTAGATCACTGGCACAAAAGACGCCATGTCTCAACAATATTTGATGGATTGCATCATCCAAGCATTCCCAGATGAATACCACTTGCATTCCCTTGAAAAGTTGCTTCAAACCTGTGGACACATGATGCAAAACAATGTTGACGTGAAGACAATATTTATCAGATTAATGGACAGGTAACTCAGATCCTCTGAAGTTATAGTCGATTAATTCTTTAATAAATAAGACTTTCCGAGTTTGTTGAAAATAGCGAAGAAGTCGAAGAAATCAAGGCTCAAGTTGATATCTTCTCCTTATTCAAGAAGAATATTGACAAGATTATCGAAGAGCAAGCTCTTCAAATCGAGCTCGCTAAGCTCTTGGAACTCCAAGTCGCTTTCCTCAAATTCGTTTCTCAGTGCTACCCTGGAAACATCGACTATGTCAACCAAATCCTCAGCTCATGCTGCAACCTCTGCTCCAAGCGCTCAAGCACTGATATCAATGACGAATCTCAGAAAAACATCGTTTCTTTGCTCACCCTCCCACTCGAGTCCCTCTCAATTACTGTTCTCGGACTCGCTGATTATCCTCACCTCATGAAATTCCTTCCATTCAAAAAGAGGAAAATTGTGGCACAAAACATCGCTAGAGTAACATTTTTTTTCTTTTCAAACTTTACCAACGCGACGTTTCGCTTGATTAGGCTGTAGCTAACTCAGGAACAAATCTGAGAGACCTGAAGATTGTGAATCAATTGATCGATTTCTTGGTTCCTATTTTGAAAGACGACCCTGAAAATCAAGACCCTGATCCAACTGAGTTCGCTGCTGAGCAAACTTTGGTCGCAAGAATCGTTCATCTTGCTGTTCATAACGATGCTAATGAATATTATGCGATGTTGAATCGCTTCAAAGAAGTTTTTCTCGCAGGCGGCGAAAAGAGAATGGCATTCACAATCCCTGCTCTTTTCTATGGATACCTCAAGCTCGCAGACTTTATCCATTTCTCCCAGACCAGCCAGAGCGAAGAGGCCTACGATCCATCTACCACTCCTGCAAATTACAAGGTCGTCAACCATAGATTTATGCCTTTCAGAGGAGACCTTTCTTTTGACCTCGTTGCAATCTACCACGTCTGCAGAGAACTCCTTCAAAAGCTCGCCCTTACCGAACCTGCACAATGCCTTCACCTTAATTTATCTCTCATCCTTTCTATTAACGAGCTGGTCCCTGGACAGCAAGTACAACAAAATCATGTGTTCTTTGTGTTAATTAGAATCATTTTACCAGCTTGATGAGTTTACTTACGATATCTGCACTGATATCCTTCAGATTTATCAGAGCGAGATCGCTGACGCTGATGCAAAGGTACAAATTTTATTGATATGATCAGAGGAATTAAAACTTTACTCCTTAATTTATCTAGATTTCTGCTTTGACAGAGATCACAGCCGCGTTCCAGAGACTCACTTGCTTGAGCGAAGAGAACTTTGACACTCTTGCTTCAAACACCACCCAATACAGTGCCAAACTCTTGAAGAAGAGCGACCAATGCCTTGCAATTCTGAAGTGCACTCACTTGTTCTACTGCCCAGCTTTGGTAAGCAAACAGCGAGAATTTTTGATTTTCTAATGCATGTAATCTCCAAACAGAAAAACCAAAGTAGAGTCATGGAATGCTTCAAGAAGGTGCTCAAACTCGCTGAAGTCGTCAACTCCTCACAACCAACAAACAAGAATATCGGTCTCTATGTTGCTATCCTCAACAAGTTCATTTATTTCCTCGAAGATGACTCTTTCGATGCGGTATTACCTGAACTACAATCCGTCGTCTCACTTTTGCCATTTCCTTTATGTTTAGATCAGAGGTGAAGACGTCATGACCTGTGTTCAGATCATTAAGGACAAATCCGCGGCCTTGGCCTCCCAACCAGACGCTCAATGGCTCCAAACCTACTTCAACAACACCCTCGAGCATATCCAATACAAAAAATCAACGAACACTAGATTCCAAAACGTATTTGCCTAAGAAAATATAACCTGAAGAATTCATAATAAACATATGAGCATTTATCATTGATTGTTGCCTTTATATTTCTGAACAAGCGAGTTCCAGGATAAGACTATCTATTCAGCTCGTATTAGTTTGATCTGATGAAAAAAATCGCTTCAGAAACATGTTTCTACTCTCGTATTTCAACAAATACTAGCAAGTCACAATGATAACCTACTCGTAGTTTCTTTAACAGAGTATTTAAAAGCGAAAAACGATCGAGCATTGCCCGAAAATCAAGTTTGTTTCGCGAAGTGGCAAATAAACAACGGTTCAAATAATTTAGAATCCACGGGGTTACTAAAGAAAATGGGAATAAACAAATTAAATAGAAATGAAAAAAGAATTTAGCTTCTCTATTTGCCTCTGAAAATTTGATTGATGAAGAGAGGACTATTTATTTAGGTCTCTAAAGCTAGCATTTATTTAATTCTTTTTGTTTGTCAAATGAGTCGAATTTCGCTTTGTATCTTAAAAGCAGTTTGATAATTTCAGTATCCATCTCCATCTCTAATTTCTTACGTTCGCTCATTTTTTCAGTCACGTCGAGGTCTGCCATTACAAAAGTAGAATTCTGATTGAACCTTGAATCTTTTTGAGTATTGTCAAGGGTAAAACTGTTGATTTCTCTCCCCTGATCTCTTGATTCATGAAGCAGGTCCACAACAGACCGGTCTTTTGAATGCATAAACGATGCTGTTTTGAAAAGCAGTTCGTTGAAGTTTTTAGGCGGTTTAAATACCAACGGTGCTGTGATCCTCTCACTGGTATCCACAGCAACATCCGCGTTGGATCGAGCTGTTTCTAACGCGGTTTCATGCTCTGAGAGCTTCTGGACGACCAAATTAGCTATCTCTCTTCGAGGGCTCGAGTCCTGGCTTGGATCATCAACTTGAAACGTGAGTTCTTCCTCAGCGTCAGACTCAGGAACGTTACATTCATCAATACTTTCTGGAGATAGTTGTCGGTGACGCTTCACAACGAAATTACTCAGGTTGATTTTTCGATAACTCCTCTGTTGTTGAGTGAGAGTTTCTGACGCCGTTGACTGCTCGGGAATATTTCGAACAGTGAATGGTAAAGGTTTTACGAACTCACATTCTTTTGGGGTGAGCGCTTCTTTTTCTCTGCGGCTCATTGAACCGAGTTCATAACTTTCAAGTTGGTCTTTGAGCTTTTTCATAAGAAATTCTCTGCTCTGTTCAGACTCATAAGTCTTATTTGTGATGAAAGTGTCTGTTTTTGTAAATTGAGGGCAACTGTTTTCGTCATTTATCGATTCTAATTCATTCACTTGCTTTTGGAATTTGGTGAATCGTTTTTTCATTTGGAGCGAATCCGTGTCCGCGATAAAGCCAGAGTATTCAAGATCGAGTGTGTTACTTAGATCTCTCAAAATCGAGGTACGACTTCCCCGAGATTCGTTTTGATATGGCTTAGTCTCGTAATTATCTATGGTTTTTCTCAGAGGAGGCAATGCGGGGTGAATTGAATTTTTTTGGTTTTCAGTTTTCGACTCGTTGTTTTCTTCTCGAGAGAAGTTCGGGAGAACCTGAAACGCTGCGGCAGTTCTTTCAAAGCTAATGAACGATATTAGGTCCTCAAAATTAATATTCTCTTTGCTAGCCATGAGATCCTCAAGCGTGTTTCCGTGACTCAGAGTCTTGCCATTCCCATCAGCCGTAGATTTACTTCTACTGCTTTCAATATACCTAATTCTCGAAGAATAGAGTCCCTTTCTTATCCCAGCAAAATTCGATTTATGCGCTTGGATCAGGGGATGCTTGAGCAGCCCGGAAGCAGTAGCTCTCTCATTCGCATCAATTTTCAAGCACAGCCCAAGAAAATCTTTGAAATTCTCAGAGAAAAGCTCTGGTTCGCACAACATTGGTGTTTTTTTCCGGTCTTGATCTAACCCTTGTATCTCAGCCATTTCCAGGATACAGATACCAAGTGCCCAAATATCATCTTTAGGAGTAAAGTTTCTTTGAGGGAGAGACTGGCCGGCAAAAGTGGTATCAGTCAACGAATAGTTTTCAGATTGTTTGAGTGCTTGGATACCAAAGTCAGCTAGTTTGACGTGTCCCCAGTGATTAATTAATATGTTTGATGTTTTTACACGTCCATGAACTCGTTTCTTTGCATGCAAGTATTCCAATGCGAGTAAAATATTGTAGCAAATCGCGGCGACTTCTTCCTCCTCCAATGCCTTCTTAGTGAGAATGAGCGAATCAGCAATCGATCCTAATTGGCAATATTCAATCACCATCCACAATTCTTCATTATAGAGATAAATATCATAGGTTTTGACAATGAAAGAGTGCTCCAAAGAGAGCACGAAGTCGATTTGGTCAAAGTCCAAGTTAGTTTCTGCTCTCAACGTGGCGATTTTGACAGCGAAGAGCTCTTCGGTGATCAGATTTTTTGCTTTATAGATAGGACCGCTTGGGCTATGTCCGATTCTTTCGAGGATGTGAAAGACATCATTAGGATTTGTTTGCAAAATCTCTCTTATCGGTTTTGTTCTAGTAAAACTATGTTGAGTTAAAGTCTGTGCTTGCTTCATGACGAAGGGGTTTAGTTTGAATGTGATAGATAAATTTAAAAATACTTTCGTTAGGAATTAATCTTTCGAATTCGCTCAAAATTAGAGTTTAGTTTTCAACATGAAATAATCTTTCGATATAAAGTGCTTAGGAAGGAAGATCATAGGCTTTTTATTTGTGCCAGTTGTGTGTGTTTGATGTTTTAGATTTTTTGTGCTAAAACAACGCTTCTGAAAAAATTCTCATGTATATACTCATAAAATATAAATATAATGATAGCAGTATAAAGATTTCTGAGAGCTTAATTTCAACCTGTTTTTGGGAATAAAGAATATTTGGACATATTCAAGTCTTATTTTTGACTCGATGAAAACATACGGAGTTTTCTGAAGCTTGTTGTCAGAGTATCATTTTAGGTGAGTCCAGTTAAAAAAAAAAGGGGCTGGTTGTTAGAAATATGAGCAGTTATGTTAATTGTGAAACTCGCTTTTCATCCTTGCGAATTCCCTTCGAGTATTCAAGTTCTCTTTAATGGTTTTGAAATCAACTTCAGTACATTTTTTCCCAGTCTAGAAGGCAATGAGTGAATCATTTGCTGAAATTGAATATGTGAATACCTTAAACTTCGAGTCACTGTTACGACTATGATCAAAGAGTTGTCCAAGAGTTCCAGCTTTTCGAACTCTCAATTCCTCGCTCATTACAAACCCGGAGTGTCTTCGCGCTTCAATTGGAACAGGATACTCGTAGTTTAAAAGGTTTTTAATTTCCGAAGGCTTTTCGAAAGTTCTACATAAGATTGCTATCAAAACCGACAAGGGCCACAAGTCTTACGGTTTTCTTGGACTTTGTAATGTCCTATCCATTGGCAAGAGCGCTTTCTTTTCATTTAATCTCTTGGTGGATTCTGAAATGTATTGATCTATAATCCTTGGTCTCACTGGCTTGTCCTCTTCTCCCACTGTGATTGGATTTGGCTTATTTCTATCGGGTGAAGCAAGCGCCGATTTTAATTGCCTTCTCTCCTCAACCATCGGACTTTCAGTGTGGACTCCGAATGCATATGTTCTAAATTTATTATTATTAGCATTTCTTGTCCTATTTATCAATATTTATGATACCTGAGCCCACCGCTTGATGCTCGAGGAATTTCTTTGGGTCTCGAATTATCATTGAATTGGCCTTTTGCCCTTCCTCGCGGTTTTTCCTAATTTTTGGGTTAGAGCAATCACCCGCAATCCTAGAATACATCTTCAGTGAACATTGCTGTCCTGTAAGACAAATCAGTTTTCTTGATAGAAGATATCCATTCCTGAAGAGGTCAATTACGAGTTATATTACGAACGATTGTTAGGTGTACATTTGTAGGTTCTTCGCCTGCGTGAGTAATAGGGTTCGATTGCTTGTATCGATGAGAAAGAAGCCCATTTAAACTCTTGGCATTTTCAAGGAAATCGAAATTTAGAATTAAATCTGGTGATTTGGAAAACCGGAACACTTTTGATTCGTGTAAGATCTGGTTTTCTTTAATTAAAAAAATTAATTTCAGTTCGACCAGCAGCTCTTTACCTAGGCAGGGCTTTGACTCGCTTCGCCTAAACAGAAAAATCAGGTTTTTTGTTATGGGAAAAGAATTACGTGAGACTGATCTGACTAGAGCGGCGACTTGCACGTAGTGTATCAGCAGCTGTGCTCAATGACTGAGCTCTCTGTTGCAGCTTCGGTTTTTTGCCTGAGCCTGCAAGAGTTCCCTTGTATATTATGGAGCTAAGCTGTGACTTCTTATCTTTTAGAGAAGTTGTCCTTCGATGCCGATTTGCGTTTGGGTCAGGAGAATGCATGCTTTGAATGATGCTACTTCTTTTGTTCTTGAAAATATGTAATTTTATAAATTTATCCTTAATTAATTATTTAGCATTTTCATAGCATAACTCAACAACTTTTTTAATAAACCAACTTTTCATTATCTACCCATTCCAAATTTTCATTTGGCAAAGCTTGAAAATATTAAGATTAAAACTCCTGCTCCATCATATGTAGGGGTCTGGCTTCATGAACCTCATATTATTATTGACCACAAAATATCTCTGAGCACTCTCTTCGATAGATAATGCGCACTGAAAACGGACTTTTCTAATTCCTTAAACTTAGTAGAGCAGGAACATTCTTGCCAAACTGTGTTCAAAACATCAACTTATTGCTCTTACATTCGCATCTATCTTTCCTATCAATACAAGCGGCTCTGGTGCTCGCTCTTAAATAATCCTCAATAGAAATAAAAGAGGATAGTTTCGATTTAAAAAAATTTGCAGCTATTCCGAAATCACTGCTGCCGGATTACAGCTCCTGGTATAATATCTTCTTGCTTGCATCATTTTCAAGTTCCTTGCTCTGATTTAGTATCCCATTCATAAAACTATAGAGCAGCTCGCTGAGTCATATCTCGAGCCATTTGTGCATGAGTTGAGAATTAACCTTGTATCTTTGAAAGCGTTAGAGATAAACTTTCTTGAAATTACTGAATAATAGAGAGCAACATTTTATAAATTGTCGTTGGAAATGACAATTCCATAAAATAAATGCAAAGCCTAATAACAGAAAGGAGCATACTGCTTAGGATTTTTAATTCTGTCATCGAAATAAGATTCTTTGATGGAATAAACAACTTGATATTTAATAAGAGGGACTTCTCTCAGCTTATGGACAGCACAACAAATTAATATCAGCATTTTGGATGTGCTTCGTATTGAATCGCTACTAAATTTTCTCGAATCATCAAATACAACAGGCATTTTTAGCTTTGAGTTGTTTTGCTATCTTACCTAATTTATCCAAGAATTACCTTTCAGTGGAGACAGAGGATTTTTGGAAAATATTTTGCATCGCTTTCTCTAATTGTTTGATGAGTACTAACTTATCAAAAATCTCGACAATATTGTAGCGTTTTCAAGAAAACTTTTTTGGTTTAATCATGAAACTCTGCGATTCGTTGTGATACAAATTGTCTTTTATCCAACACAGTGATATGGACACAACGAATTTACTCAAATCAAATTTCAAACTATTGAGCATACTTTATCTATTATAGACCTGAACATACTTGGCAAGTCTTCAGAAGTTGGTTAATCCTGTTTCTCATAAATCCCCCATTGCTCTTCCAGCCAGGACATAGCCTCATTAAATGTGTCTCGAAATTCAGGAGCGAG
>ENA-UOTZ01000569-UOTZ01000569.1-compost-metagenome-genome-assembly--contig:-NODE-569-length-30735-cov-10.731652_pt1 | contig 30735 bp, 22 predicted proteins | sample MGYA00238144_ERZ746983 | MGnify/ENA primary metagenome ERZ746983 (study PRJEB28759, sample SAMN06268863) | compost metagenome | isolation source: single cell | place: USA: California, Emeryville, Joint... | reverse complement strand
TTAGTCGAAATGGATGAGGTACTTTTGCATGCATTTGCTCCGAATGAAGCAGAAACTTACATCAACGCTCCTCAAAGGTAATAATACCCCTCTACGCTGCAAATGCAACCTTAGCTGACGATAGAGATTATGACTATCTGCTGCATTTCAAGAAATATGACACGTATCTCAGCATTTACGTCAGAGAACATTTAGAGGCATTTTTAAAATATCTGAAAGACAATACAGAACCCGTGCTCTATTGCACCGGAGAAAAAGACTATATTGAACTAGTTATGGTAAAGTATTACTCTGGCAAACTGCCTAACTAATCCATCATGATAAGAATGAAATCGACCCTGGCAACAAAGTCTTCCAGCATCGCATTTACCAAGACGGTTGCAGCCGAGTGGAGTACGAGGAAGAGCAGGTGTATGATTTTGTGAAGGATTTAGACTGGGTAGGCAGAGATCTTAAACGTACTGTGCTATTAGACGCAAAACCATTTTGTTTTTGGCCAAATCCAAACAATGGTAATTTTTTTCATGGGCTTTATATGAAATTTAATGCGTTCCTCATGCAGGTATACCTGTGATTGAATATTTTGCGGATTCTGGAGAAAAGGACGAAGAGCTCTTGAACCTTATCTCTCAACTGGAAGAGTTGAGGGAGGCTGAGGACGTTCGTACTGTGCTAGCGGAAAGATACTCGATTCAATTGGCTTTAGAGGAGTCAAAGATGCTCTAAGCTTAACAAATTATCGCATTTTCAAAAGGCAGTTCGAACTGAAATTATTTCTTGCGCATACAACGTCTTTTCGTATTACTCGGCCGCTCTGTGTGTGTATATTGTTTATTTTTCTGAATCTAGGCTAATAAAAAGTGTTATCTTGCTCTAATGCATACATCTAAGCTCTGAACAAGCAAGGTATTTCCCTAACAAAATTTCTTTCAAATTAGAAATGAAAGCACATTATCAATTCACATTCTTCGAGGCAAATTATAGATTTTAAACCTACTTCTCTAATGGTAGATGGATTTAAAATAAAGTTGAGAATTTCGAGTGTATTATGTCGCCTAATCGCTTGAAAAAGCAGAAACTGAATCTTATTAATTTATAAAAAGATACTTACACCCATCCTCTTTTCACATTGAGATGATAAGATTTCTTCTTCGGTAGCAGCTGTGGATTATAATTCGTCGGTCCAAGCCCTCCTGCAAGCTTGCCAAACGGCTGTCTCATCGTTTCTGACATAAAAACAGCGCCGGACACTATCGCTTTCTCAGTCTCTCCTTTGGTCACGTTATAAGACCCGGGCCCAGGGATGACTGGTTTATCTGAGTAAGTTTGAACGACAGAACCGAATCTATCTAGATTCGATGGTGCAAACGCCGAAAACGGCTTGTTTTCATCCAAAGATCGTTTGTATGCGACGCGAGGGTCCGTTTCTCCTGAGAAGTAAGTCCCAGGCCCAGGTCTTGGGTTATCCATTGATCTGCCAAGAAGTTTGTTTACGTGTTCTTTCTCAGAAACTTTCTTCTGCGTCGGCGGCATGAAACTTGCATTGCCGAAATAATGCTTATATGGTTTTTTCACGAGCAATGAGCGAGGGATCTCATAGTTACCTGGAGGCGGAGTCTCTTCAGCTTTTGCAGAAAATCTTCGAGAGCGTGAAGCAAAAACCGATTTGACCTCTCTAGTTGTTGTGTTTAATTTGTCTGCGTTATAGTAACCCGGTCCAGGTGTGTCTTTCTTATAAATTGGCACTGTTGTATCAGTTTTTGTAGTTATGAATGATGAGGTAGTGGAGTCTAGCTTCGTGATTTGAAAGGGCTTATCTTTGATATTATATGCCCCTGGTCCAGGTCCTCCTTTGAGAGGGCCATCATAGAGTTTCCGAGACGAGCTAGACGCGAATCCGTTTCCATAGCCTTTTTGTGAGAGTGAGACGGGCACGCTGGAACCTCGCATTGACTGATTGAGGTCTGAAATATAGCTGCCGGGCCCAGGCGCTTGGTCCTCATGAGCAGTGAAACGTTGGGAGACGGTCCCGAAACCTTTGGGGTTTTCGTTTCGGTAAATGATTGTTTCAAATTTGTAAGGAATAGACGAGGAGGTGGTCTTTGTAGCCGGGTCTTGGATCAATCCTCTAACGAGTTTTCCGCCCATGTCGCGGCCGGCTTGCCTGTAGGAGACTCGATCAGGATTTAAAACGTGACTATCCATCATCGTTGCCATTTAATACACAATACAATACGCGATTATTTAATTTCTACGGTTTCTGAATTATATTTGAGCATTGATTAATTCATTGTCTCGTTATTTCCGCAACAGTCACTTATTAAATATTAAGAACTATATGTCGAAAGCATGATGCCACTCAAAGCTGATTCCTTGAACATAACCGACGGAATTAGATATTGAATAAGGAAATAGAGGTAGGAATACTGAGGAATCATCAATAATAAGTTTTTATTGCCAATTTATTTCGCGATTAATTTTATCGGCTAACAAATTTGAACAGTAAATCGCGTATCAGCACCTAAACGCAAAATGACGACTTGGCGGAAACTTCTTTCCCCTCAAACAAACAAAATTCTGATCGCGGATGACAACTCCTCGTGCCTGAGTCTTTCCGAGTCAGCAGGAGACCTCCACAACTATACAACTGATTTCGGAAAATCCAACCACGTTCCTAAAAGTCACTCCCAGAGCGAGCTGAACCGTTCAAAAGACTCTGAATGCAATCAGAAAATACGAGACCTGAAGTCTCAAATGGGGAAATTGAAGAAAGAGATGCTCAAGTACTCATCGAGTTCGTTTCATCTCTATTCTCCAAGTAAATTGGATTCTCAGCCATCTTCTCCAAAGAAAAAGGAAATCAACGAGGGCAGCTTGTACACAGAATCAAAGCCCAGAGCGGTTTCCAATGGCCATGAAACGAGAAAGATCGGGAGTAAGGTCAACTACGATCAGGAAAGAGCCACAACACAGAGAAGAAAGCATGGCGGAGAAGAGAACTTTTTAACATCACGAACTGATTACTATACGAAAAAAGAAAGACCTACTGATATGTATTATCACAGCGAACTAGACGAGGGTAGTGAGCTGGTTTCTGAGTCAAACGCTGAGGTAACTCGAGTTTCTTTATGCAATCGCATTCAATGTGGTTAGGATGATATTCGCAGTTATATCCAGAAGCTGTATTCTGAATTGCAAGCAGAAAAGCGGAAAAGAAAGGAGATTCATGATGAAATGAAGCATTCAGCGTTGGAGAAAGAGTCGTTGAGGCAAGACTTGGAGCGGTGTCGTGAGGAGGTGAGCGGATTGAAAAAAATAATTCTCCAATCAAGAAAGGGTATGAATTGACTTTGCGATGTCTCGTAAGAGCTGAATAATTGCCGATAGATTTAGAAGAAATGGCAAACAGGCTTGAGTCTGAGCGATGCAATTCAATGCAGCTTAGCGACCAACTGAAAAAACATATGAGCTCGAAATTCAAGGAGTCGCAGAGGGATATCCAGACGAATAGAACTCATAGGGCGATTAACTTTGATAATATGGATTATGATTTCGGCTCGAATAATTATTCCTTGCAACACGAAGACAAGAAGCTGGATATTGGGATTCATATCAGCAGTCCTTATAATCAACATGGAGTATCAATCGGCAGCAAACGAGAGAAAGAGTCCAGGAAAGACTCTCCATTTGCGAAGGGATTAGTGTCAAGGTTCAACACAGAACAAAAGGATTCTGCTCGGTCAGGGTTACGACAATCTGAAACCTCGCTCTGCGACAGGTCCGTTCAGTGCGATTTACAGCTGGAAGGGCTGATGAGTTACGATCAAGAATTGCTGAATGATATTCAGGAGCTCAAAGAGGCAAATTTGCTTAAGGATTTTGAAATTAATCGATTGAAAGTAAATGAATTAGGATCTGTATTTAATGGCAAGCTCACAATGATAGGAAAGTAAAGCTGCGCTTGTTTCTGCGGTTCAAGAGATTGTAAAGCTGTTGACCGAAGAGCCAGGTCCAAAGAAAAAGGCCGAAGTACCAGTCAAACAAATAGCTCAATATACGAAAGAATTCGTGAAGAAAATCCAAGGGATTGTTCAGGCTGCTACTCAAACGACGGGCCGTTCAGATAATCATTCTAAGGATCAAGACTTCCACACACGCACACTGGCGGAATATAAATCTCCTGTAGTTAACACCACATCGACTTTGTTTGGATCAAAACTAATAAGTCCTCGAAAAACCCCGGTCTTCCCCAAAGCCAAGTTTCCAATCAAGAAGTGATATTTAAGTACTACACAACATTCACTTCATCTATCCTTAAGAGTCCATTTGCTTCCATTAATTAGCTGAGTCCTAAACCAGTGAGTTTTCATATCTAATTATTTGTCTCTTCTGTATTCAATACGATTATTAATCTCTCAACGAAATAAACTCTCTTTGCTTACTTTCTACAATAGTAATCCTACCAATAGCTATGCTCTCAAGAGTCGCTGTACGTATTGGGAGAATTGGTTAAATGATACTGTTTCTGTAAATGAGGGGATAATTACAAATGTATCTTTTAAAAAATCGTGAAGCGGGAGACTCATCCATTCCAACTTTGAGCGAATAGCACGAACAAAACACGAATCAATTTGAATAAGCCTTTCTATAAAAACCTTTCTCAACCATGATGCCATGGCTCTCTTTCCGAATGCAATCTTGCATCTGCTTCAACAGGATCATACACGTCTTTGCGTCGATATGCGTGCTGGTCATGTCCATACAATACTAACACTAAATAAGATATGCATTTTCTCCTGATTAGCTTACTCTCGTTTCATCGTGCTTTTCCATGCAATATCTCTCAGCCTTTGAGTAAATATCCAAACGATTGTTCAACTCCTTTGCAATCCTCACTTCTGGAGCCATAGGCTCCTTTTTTTTAGAGGGTTCCGTTTGAGAAGGTTCCATCGAGCTGAATCTGGTTTATTAAAAAATTATTTCAGAAAACTTATTTTTGATTATAGCCTTTGAAATCAATGTACATACAGAGTAAATTGCCTAACTGATGTATCTGGCTGATGAGAAAATTCCTTTCTACTTAAAATATTGAGACGCGAGTATTTATAGACAGTATTGAAATCTTTAATGAAATCACCAAGACAAAATTCTACTTTAAGATAAGTATAGCCTCACGATTAGCTAATTAATGAGTAGTTAAAATCAGAGTAAGATTGTCGTTTTATCTAATAAAGCAAAAAATATATCATTATCTATTGTTGCGGCCGCTCCTCAGCTGTCTATTCAGAACGGATTCCAGCTCATCGAGTGTTTCTATCGAAGTGACTGAATTGATAATTTTAAATTTCGAGATCACCTGCGACATCTTATTGCTCTCAACAAGCAGACTATGCAACGAAGGTATCACGTCAGCTTTCGTCCTCAGCATAAGGAATTCGAGGCAAGTTTGCACGATTTCTGAATCCTCGCTAGTGTCGAGACCCCTCCGCTTGAGCTCGATATAATCCACCATTATATTCTTTATCCATTTCCATACTTGCTTCAAGCTGGGTTTCTCCTTCCAAAAACCTTGAGGAGAACATTCAACTACCATATCCGTGATTGAATCAACGAATTTCTGCATTGATTTATATTGATGCGCCAAGTCTCTATTATCGCAGTCATTTCCCAGCGCTTTTGCATCCAACTGTGCGCCCATTGAGTCCACCATCGATGTTTGGTTCGCCAAATGAGGGTATTCTCTTCCCGAGCTCTTCGGACGCTTTTTACCTTGGCTAGTGTCTTCGCCTCTTGTTTGTCTGAATTTCGTGTGGGATTCGGTGTCCTGAACTCTGCACCTTTCCTTCATCGTCCTCATCTCTTGCTCTGCCTTTTGAGTCATGTCCTGGTATTTCTCTATCTTACTGAGATATTTCTTGGAAATCCGGTCTTTTTCGTCCTTTAAACTCATAAGATCCCTCCTTAGCTGGGAATTCTCCTTTTGAACCCGTGACAGTTCGGCTTCGAGCTCATCTACATAATTGTGGTATTGCTTCACCAAATCTTGGTTCTGGAGGAGAAGATCGCTTCGTGCTTGTTCCAATTGAGCGAGCTTCGTATTGCTTTCCTTCAGGGTTTTTCTTATGCTGTTAAGTTCGCTTTGAAGAGCGAGATTTTCTTTTTCAAGTTTAAAGTTCTTTTCTTCCAGCACTGTAACTGTCGCTTTCAAATTTGCCATTTTACTCTCATTTTCTTTCTTTGAGGAGCATAGATCATTTCTCGGCCCATACGAAGAGCTTAGCGCTTCGTCACAAACCCGCTGTTTTGCTTGACTTGCAGCTTGGTCTACCCGGGCGGGCTCTTCTTTTAATTTATATTCATTCCCAGGAACAAGCATACTTTTGACATAGCGCGACTCATACTTCTCAGAGAACCGCTGATTACTAGGAGTCTTACTCCTAACGCTTCGGGTTCCGCTGATCGACCGAGGCGCGACGTCGAAATACCTCTCGCTGGTCTGAATCCGTTCTAGAGTAGTCCCAATTTCTTTTGGCTTGATCGGAGGAGGCTTGCTTTCGCCCATCGTTGGTGTTAAATTCCCTCTTGAAACCGCAATTCCGTCTCCTTTATAAGAAATCCTAGGCTGTGTTATTTTATTCCCAAGCGCTTCATCCACCAAAAACGTCCCTGCACTCTGATTCGATTTCGCTTTGTGATGATGCTGAGGGGAAATGAGCGCGGACATTGTTGGCGACTTTTTCAGTATCGAATGCGGCTGAGTTCTGTTTCCATCGTTATGCGAACGAGCCAAAATATCTCCAGTGTCAGCCTCTATCTGTTGAACAATAGTACATGTGTTCCTTTGTTTTTCTTTGATTTCTTTTGTCTCTTGCTCTGGTCCTGGCATTTTTCGGTTCGCTTTGTCCTCTCTTTGATCCGCCTGAGATGGCTTGAGTGCCTCCTGCTCTTTTTTCAATATCTTTGAGTTTTCCAGAAGCTGTGGAGACGCGAATCCCATCGGCGTCTTATTTTCGTGTCCATCGCGCAAACCACGGGATTTAAAATCAGGGAAATCATCTCGAGACATAAACGTGGACTCTGATAGATTCGTGATGTTTGTTAAAATCCGGTTGCTTTTCAGGTCATCGATGCCTCCAGGGAAACGGCTGATGGATTGAGGAGGACTCATGAGAAATTTGTTGGTAGGAGAATTGAGCGTGTGGAAATTAGACTGCATTTGAAGCGATTTCTCATGGAATAAGTACCTTGAGCTTCGAAGTATATCAATGCTCTTCTTTGTATCTGCTTCGAGATAGTCGTTGATGCAAATTACTTCTGAGGTGTTTGGCGCGCAAGTCTCGACGCTGCCTTGGGTTTTGTCTTGAAAAGAGTCCATTAAGCTATTTGCTTGTTCAAATTGAAAAGGGTTGTTGTTGTCGTTTTGGGTTTGGGTTTGGTGATAGCGGCTAGAAGATGGATCTGGTTCGAGATTTTCGTCATCGTCGAAATATTGCCTACCTTTAGTTGCTCGCATGTCATCGCCTGACAAACGAGTAGAATTTCTTTCATAGCGGTTGTTTGAATTCATCGCGGAATATATTAAGAAACTGATTTCAAAGTCGTTAAAACAATCAGCTTTTTATTTAATCTATTTATCGTAGGCGCCTTATTTACTTACAATTTATCCTAATTTCTATTGTGTTAAAGAATTGAATCGCAGTGTTTATTATTTCACCGTCTCCCTTGACGGTTCTCTGGGTTCTATGCCTTAAATTCGAATCAGCAGATGTAAATAATGGCTTAGCATTGAGATTTGAAACCAGAAGAAATAATTTCTTTGTGAGATTCAACTCGTGATAGCGAGTCGAAGCTGCTGCATTTCAGAGGTAATCTAAATTCGAAGTGGCTACAAGCTTTATAGAGGATAGATAAAGAAAACACTTAACTTCATGAAAAGCTAGCTCAAGTAATCAACGTGCTGGCTCACGAGGTAATTGGCCATCTCTAAGGCTGTCATCATCAAGACTCCAATTATGAGAACCATTCTGTGCTTGTTTACTAAAAGTCTGCATCCTGGCGGATTTCATAATTCTTTCGTGATCAGTCGGGTAGTATTTCTTCTTCACCTTGTCGAAAAACCAGATTGGAACCCAACTGATGGCCGTCAACAGCGCAATCTTCCAAACGAAATCGAACGTGAACGAGCTCACATTGACATAAGCAGGGAGAAGCAAGCACGAGCCCAAGTAAGTCACGAACGAAAGGATAGTTGAAATTATAAGCGCTTTTGTTAATTTATGCACCTAAATGAAATTACTTTTAAAAACCTGATAGTATTAAGATTATACTGTTGTGATAATGTTTAAATATTCGGAAATAATGAGCGCAGTGAACGTTATCGTGTTGATTTGCAAGAAAGAGTCTTTGAAAAGTAAGACCGCCAACAGCATTATCGTCGCTCCCTAAGTCAAAAGAGGTTGTTCAACTGTACTTACTTAACTTTCATCGTACCTGATACACGCTTTTCCAAACCCAGCTATAAAAGGTTTTTTGGTTCATTTCACGACCTTTTTGCAGCGTTTTATACAGCGGAGGGTAGATAAGCGCTCTTTCGAGATCGATATCCTCGTCGAAGATCTATTACAGAATGGAAATGGGGATAATAAGCTAAAGTTTTAGCAATGAGTGAATTTACCATGGCAAAGACAGGGAACATCGTGAAAATCGTAGCAAAGCCAAGCATAAGCATGCCACTGTAAACTGGTATCGAAACAAAATGGAAGAGACAGCTGAATACGATCTGGATGGACGAGATGATCAATCCTCTGTGTATAACGAATTGACTCAGCATTGCCGAGCGCTTGTACGACAGTCTTCCGTGCCAAAGGAGCAGCTTTTTCAAATAATTGAACTTTAAAATTGAATAGTCTGCAGCTAACGCAGCCTGCTTGCCTTCTTTTCCTTCAATACCAATACCTACATCCGCCGCTTGGATCATACCAACGTCATTACCACCATCTCCGATGCCGCAAGTCTTCATTTTCGTGTACTTTTTGATTCCTTCGGTTATCTGTGCTTTTTGGGTTGGAGAGCACCGACAGCATACCACAGCCGGAGCTTTTGTAGATGTTGTGAAGAAAGTTTCCTCGCAGCTTTGAAGAGCATGAGTCAAAGTTGTTCCGTCAATCACAAGCACTGAGTTATTTTTATTTGAAAACTCGTTTAGTTTTTGCCTTAGTGCGAATGGATCGCTGATCTCCTTGATGATATAGAATGACTGAGACGCGCTCTTGATTCCCGCACTAATCGAGATGCACATAGCTGTCTCGATCTTGTCTCCTGTCAGCATCCAGACCTGTATTCCGGCGTTTCTCAGCGTTTCTAGAGTCTGGCAGACGTCATCTTGAAGCTTATCTTCAACCCCAGTGACACCAAGTAAATCCATGTCTTTCTCTAGCATCTCAACCGCAGCACGGACCTTCTCTTCACGGTTTACCAGTGACACGGTCGCTTCCTCATAAACTTGCTTCCAGTTATTGAACTCGCTGTTGCTGACACTCCTTTGAGTCAGCACCAGTGTCCGCAATCCTTCTCGCGCGAGGTTCTCGCATTCGTCGAGGAGAAACCCTCGCTGCTTCTCTGGCACTTTATCCTTCATCACGGTATCAGCGCCTTTGAGATAAAATATGATTCTTCCAGTTTGCTCGTGCTCTAGAACGATACCCATGCGTTTTGTCACACTGGAAAAGGGGAAATTCGCTTGGATCTTATAAGTTTCGGTCTTCCCAACCGCATTTGTAATTCTAATTAGCTTTTCATCTCGTTGCTCAAGCACCATGCCAAGGGACTCTGCGATCTGCACGAGGGCCACTTCATCCGGACTTGCTCCTTGGTAAACTTTGCGGCCATCTTCTATAACTGGTGTGACGTTATGACAAAGAACCATCGCAGTTATCATGTCACGTACAATGGCTTCTTTTTCCCTTTTAAGCCGCTTCGAGTTCAAGGGCGCTCGGATAGAACCCGAATTGCTAGTAGTGCTGGTTCGAGAATTAGGAGTCGAGTTAGGCAGAGAAGGATTCGTGTTGTGTCGTTCAACCGGGAGGGCGTTCGCATCGGCAGAGGGTCTATTGGCTTTGACATCGGTGTCACCTAGCGGTCCATCGTATTTTTGACATTGTTTTTTCAATATATTAGCTATTTCTTGAGTCATCTCATGGGTATAGGTACCGAATTCCAGCGATAATCGTTTAAAGATCATATCGTTCTGGGTCAAGGTCCCTGTTTTATCAGAGAGCAGATACTGAATGCGGCCGATCTCCTCTGGGATGACTGAATTATTGACTTTCGTACCTTTGATGTCCTCGTCGCGGTCCATTGCGTACGAATAGGCTAACTTTGCGAAATCGAGATTAACACGCAAACTGATCGGGATAATAGTTGATAGAAGGAGTACAAACCTAGTAATGTCGATAAAGACCTTCCAGAAAGAATGATTAAAGCCTCCGAGACCAACCAACATCACGGAGAAAATGAGAAGAATGGTAAATAGCAGTTTCGCTAAGAAATTGATTTCTTGGTCGAGTTGTCCGATTTTCGTACGTGGAGCGCGAGAATTCATGATAATACGCAGTTCGTAACCTGTATACAGCACCAACGCAAGCACGCTCCCTGTTGTAAGGATCGTTGAGGCCCACATAGTGTTTTCCAAGCCCAGAGGCTCGACTACCTTTGGTTTATCGCCGGTCTCAGGAATTTCAAACAACCCCTCAAATTCGTAAATGTTGACAATTGGTGGCTTTGCTGTCACGGTTGCATTGGCTAATGTCAGCAATGTGTTGTGTTCATTATAATAACTATGAGTATAGCGTATCGCCTTCCTTTATGACGAAATAACAGTTAAATTCTGCAACAGGCGTGGCGATAATGTTTACCTGACTTTCCAATCAGTCTCTCCGTCTAATTGATCCGTTTTGATGAACACAGAGCCTGAAAGGTCACTATTCCGAAAAAATTTAATATATTCAGGATACGATCAAAGCTGACCTGGTCTGTAGGACGATACAATCAGCGGGAATCCTTTGTCCGCCCTGAATCTCGATGATATCTCCGACTTTTAGTTGGCTTGAAGGAACGTTTTTAAATCCCTCAGACGTCATCAATCTTTAACGCATTGCTCTTATTGATCGCAAAAGCAGCTTAATTTACCTGTAAATCGCGCTGTTTGCTTCCTTATCCTTTTTGTATCTATGATAATCATCAAATGCTTCTTTTATCATTGTAAGCGCCAGGGTCATCCCAAGCGGTCCAAAATACGTGAACCAATATCCTTAGTATCAGAGCATTAAATAAGTATACTGATATACAATGAAGGGTATTACCAACAACGAGAGGCGGATAGACTTGAGAGAGCGCTGTGATCAAGAAGAATAAATTGAAAAAGAACTTGAATTGATTGTAAAACACCACCGGAACGAACGTTATGAGATTGTATTTTTGATTTTTGATGGAATTTTGCACTCTATTTGGAGGATCTACTTTCCCAGTTGCCAGCGTGATCTTCCGATGGCGAGTGTCAGGTTTTCTTTTGAGACAACTGCAGAATCGATCGGAACATGACTTCGCCTCGGATGCCTGATCCTTTTTCAACTCAACCTTAGCCATTCCACCGCTGACCATCCTGGAATTCCTTCTGGAAGGTGGCTGAGAGTCGGTAGGGTTCAATGAGTTCCCTAATATCTTTCTTCTGGAGCTTGATTGGTTTTGTGGATTTTCATGGTCCTTTGAAATTGCCAGCGAGCGAAAAAGTTGAAAGTTACATAGTTAGGCTCTTCCGTGTCTAGCAGAGGAGCCGAGAAGTTTTGGATATTGTGGTTGTCGTGGTTCATGGGCGCTTTTGGCTGCTCTTACTTAAAAATTCTAATTAAGAGTAAAATTGAAACTCGAGTTTTTACGCGAGCAGAATCATGAAGTAGATTTAAATAATCATAGGGTATTGCCTTATATGAGCTGGAAATGTGAGATGGATAAATCTTGTACAATTTTTTCTCTCACGCAACGAGAAAATGGAAAATCGAAAGAAAAGTGTGCATTTGCATGCCATTGGAAGATCCTCTTCGAGAAAAATTTGCGATAATACCGAAATAAATGTCTTAATGATATCAATTTGAGGAAATTACAACCAGAAAAATTCAGCTTGGATCAGCGATTAGGATGGATGATTTCCAAAAAACAAAAAATTGGATCTCCTCTGATATTGAGAGTGTCGCCCTTGCCTTTAATTATAAAACAGATACGTTAGTTTTCTTTATCAATAATGGAATCACACTAAAACAGCAAGAACATTTTTTATTTCAAACTCTCTCTAAAAACTACAATGAGTTGATTTACCCCCTCTTTATGAGCATCCTTTTCTAGATTGGATTTAAACAGAACAAAAATAAGTTATTTCTAAAAAAATGAGATCGTCGTTTGAGACCTAATCAATTTAAAATTTGTAATTCAAGTTTGAAAGGCTACCATTGGCATAATTGTAAGTAATTAGCAACATTACCTATAGCTTGTCACAAAAGTTTAGTGATTTTCATAATGTTTTGTTTCACATCGTTCCAATGCAGACTACCCTCTTTATCTTACATGAACTCTACCTCTTGCATCCAAGTCTCGAATTTTTCATCTTAACTCGATTCTTATATCTGATCTCGAATATCCTAATAGTAGAGCTGAATAATCACACATTCATTCACATATAATCAGTATTAAACTTTCAAAAATTCACGACCCTAGACATCATGCAGCAACAGCACAATTGGACCGAGCTAAATTTCACTAAAGAATACGTCTACAATCCAAAACATTTGATGAAGACGAACATGTCTATTGTGTACTACGCAAAACACGTTAAAACATCAAAAATCGTGATATTGAAAGAAATGGAGAGATTAGAAAACAACACTCGACCCAACATCGCAAGAAACAAGGAAATCGACAGAGAGATCAGTGTGATGAAGGCCGCAAGCATCAGCGGCAATAACTACTTGTCTAAACTGCTGCACTGCGAGGACACTGGCAATCGCGTCTACTTAATCATAGAATATTACGAGAACGGCAGTCTCAACAATTATTTATCCAAAAAACCCGGAAAGAAACTGCCTGAGCAACCAGCCCTTGAGATATTCAGAAAAATATTGAAAGGCTACGACTGGTTTTATAAAAATAACATCGTTCACAGAGATCTCAAGCTCGAAAATATTTTTATGGACGGCGAGGACCCGAAAATCGGGGATTTCGGTTCCAGCAGAAGACTAGACGAAACCCAAGTCATGATTGAGGATCCCAATAACTATTCTAAATTAAAGTCGTTTTCTGGGTTCAATCGCGCTCCAGAACAAATCCTTGGAGATGACTACGGCAGTCCGGTAGACGTGTGGGGTTTAGGTCTTATATTATATGAAATGATCTACGGCACTCATCCTTTCGAGGGGGATTATGATTTACAAACTGAAACCAACATCCTCGAAAAACAACCGAATTATTCAAAGGAGTTTAAGACCACGCCCTTACTTCAAGCCATTTTGGAAAAAAATCCAATGAAACGAATCTCCTGGACCGAGCTACTCAACCACCCTCTGATCAAAATCAGCGAACAAACGACCCTACCGCAGTCTGACCAAAAAGCTCAGCCTAAGATTGATCTGAAACCCCAAACTCAAGTCGACACGAAAGCTCAGATAGAAGAAGTAACCACTCCTAGCATGAAAAAAAAGAGCAAAATTGTGATACTATCTGATGAAACCCTATTAGAAAATCCACAGATCGACCCAGATACTGAGAAGAAATTGATGCTGTATTTGAATTATGGAAAACTTTTTTCTCTATGTGTAACAGTCTTAAACAAATGCGCGAAACTTGTCGCCGAGAAAGTTAGTAGGAATTTTCTTAATTTCCCGAATTTTTTGGCATTGGCTTATGGTTTTACAAAGTTGGCAATCATTAAACTAAGGCTAGCGAGGTTTTTGCAGTCTGGTTGTGGCTCAACGAAAGCGACAGAGATTGAAGCTCTGAAGAAACGGATGGAGGGGTTTTTTTATTCGGAGGACTTCCGCGCTTTAGTCTTGAGGGTGACGAACGATCGATTCGTAGATATGACGATTAGAACAAAGATTTTAACTGTGTTGACCTCCAACGCCGAAGAAAGCGCTGCCTATGAGGCTGAATTCAAAAAATGGATCGGAGAACAAGAAAAAGTGCTTTTTCAAGCTCTTAATGCGTTTAGCGAGCCGTTAGGGGAGCTAGTGGGACCAGGCTATCAGCTTTTTTCCTTTATAACTGAGTTTTTGGATTCAGAGCCTGAGGATTTGAGCAGTGGGGCTGTGATACAATTGATGACTGTCATTAATGACGATTTAAAGAAAATAGAGGAAACTCAAAAAAAACCAACGCCGACACAGACCAAATCAAACGCGAACAGAATCGTAATACTTTCGAAGTCTTCAGGAGGGCTTTGAAATTTTAACGGGTTCTTCATTGATGTACGAGATCATTTCAGTTTAATAATCTTTTCAGCTGTACTTTTTATAGCATTTGCTGTTTCTTGTTAGAATGGATTGCGAGTAATAAAAATGATTATTGAATGAATGAAGCGTCTTAGCTCAATAGATAAATGCAAAAGGACATTTCTCATAATACAATGATGAAGTATCTGAAAACACTAGAGTGGATTAGTTTGATAAAAGCAAAGTTTCCCTTAGTTGATTGCGCCGTATTAAACGTGTGTTTATTTCACTGTGAGCTACTACTGAAGTATCATTGCATCAGATTTTCCTTTGAAAAACACTTTTCGAAGTAGCTTGTTAGATTGGATTAACGATAACAATAGAAGACTTTAGTGAAAACTTAGTCGAATGTATTAAGTAAAACAATTTTCGTCATGCTGTTAAAATACATGTTTTAACTCTTATCAGAAAACAAACAAAATCAGTGCATTCAATGAGTCATTGCTACAATATTTTTAATTCACATTCTACCCATTACTGTGGAATTTATTACCAAAGTTTTGGATGAGCAAGCCAATTTAAATACCATTACTATTGAATCAGAATAAGAAAATTTTGAATAAAAGTTTTAGTTTTCTAATATTTCAAAGCTGATTTTGAATTATTAAGAAATGAATCGAGGAGTGTTTGATCTAGCAGATATTTACCCATTACCTCAATATAACTCAAGTCAAGTTGTTTATTCTGAGAATACCGTTCATAAATAACCCAAAATAATTTTTGAATTCAATTTAATTTAAAATTATTATCTTTTTAAGCAAAATTCGGATTTAAAAAATCAAATTTCCACACAACATGTTTTTCATTGTTTCATTGTTCTCAAATGAATATCTTTCAATCAGGCACAAAGAAGGAACTCATCTAAATTAATCAAACAAACTAGGAAAGAAAAATAGCTATCTTTATTCACCGAATATAGCAAAATTAATAAATATTTGATATGTAAATTCATTTGTGATTGAAATGATGAGGCCCTGCAATATCTCAAAGGTTAATTATGACTGCTAGCTAGCATTATTAGCCGCTTCTTTCAAAAATAGTCTGCATTTCAAGCTGGAATATGAAAATCATATTTTACAATCTTATTATTGCTAAAAAAAAACTAATCTCTTAGGTTCTAGGCCCCATAGTCTTTTCAATGAGTCTGATAAATTACAGAAAGTTTGTTGCTTTGCCATCTACCCAAAGAACTAAAACATAAACCTCACCGCAGTAAAAGTTTTTTGGTTATTTTTTTGCGAATCAAACGAATAGAACAGCCAAAACCTTTTCAACTTTTTAACAATGAACGTCCCTCCTCAAGAAGCGCAATTGTCATTTTCAACTAATCTTCCATCTCCCAATTTTTATGTTGATGTGTAATCGTTGTATCATAGGTATATCCAATTTCGATTATGATTAGCTCAATGACGTACTATTCTCTCCAAGGCGAAAAAGAATTTTCGCACTCCCAGTTCTAAATTTTCATCATAATAATCATGCGATCAGTACATGAAATTCAGTAGAGACGTTATATCTAGCTTTCGAACAAGAATAGACAGCATGTATGATAAATTTTTCTGAAAAAAATAAATGACTTTTTCAAGACTTATTTTGTAGCTATATATGTGTTTTTGCACTTTCTTGTTGCAGTTCAACCCTCTCCTCTATGAGTTTGAGATGTAATTTAGCGAAAAATGAACATCTTTCCTATGTGACAATAATGCTATTATTTTGATAAGTTTTATCATCGCGTTGGATCTAACTATTGAAGAGCTGTCTTTGATTGCTATGTAATTTGTAGTACTTATCTATTAGATGAGAGGTCATCTTCTTTTGTGGTCTCATTATTTTTTTAAATTTCCTTTTTCTTCCTTGAATTTTCTTGATCAACTAAGCAACATTCACAGAGATCAAATTCCATGAATTGGCAAAAAAAAAAAGAACAGAAAATGAAGCTGTTCATGTCAAGTTTCCAATGCTCAAGAAGCGTGTCTTCTTCTTCATCTTTTTTCCCTCCCTTATACTATTCTTCAAAGCTTCTATATGGTTCTCTAACCAATCTCTTTATTCACAGATTGACAATATCAGCTTGATCCCGTTAACTTCGATCAAACGAAGTTCGCCTCAAATATTTTCCTACCCAGCAAGACCCTAATATGACCTTTTAGATATGGAATACTCATTATCGTAGATTCTTATCGAAAATTTTCTATCATCGCTAACGAAAAATTGAATTGTTACTTCAGAAAACTGATAAGCTGATCAAACCATATTCATCTCAGCATTTATAGAATTTCAGCCCGTCTGATCAATCTACATCCCTTTCCAGACTTTTTGAATTTATATCTTCCCAAGTTCATTGCATCTGATGAGGATGATCTCGTTCAAGGGCTAGATGAATCGAATCAACTAGGCAAGAGATCCTGAAGTAAACAAAAAGATGACGTATTTTGAATATTTCTAAAATTAAACCTTGGAAGGTATCATTTTTTTTCTTACGTATTAATGATTAAAGGTTTAATTCAGCTCACCCTAAGAAAACTACCTTATCTCAATTAAAATTTTGAAAATCGCTCAAAAAATATCCGTGCCCATCATCTATTTCTTTCAATAATCTCATGGAAACGTCCAATCAAGTGACCAAGCTAAGCAGGGGGTCCAGTGGTCGATCATCCACCACCGGAGACGCTCCCAGCCACAACAAGCATGAATGCAAAGATCATACTCACTCAGATTTGAAAGAAAGAATTAAGCATTTCATTGGTCTTCATCATGAAGCTCCAAACCACAACAGAGGCAATCAGCATATTAAAACAGGATACCGCGTCAACTACGATTCACTCGGAAAGGTGGTGAAAAGGTAGACATTTCTATTTTGCCCATCTTAGTCTTTTCGCTAGTTTGTTTCATAAGCATAACGAGTCCTACAACATCTGGTCGCATCTCATTGGCTTCGTTTTAGTGATCCTCTCAATGGTAGTCATCTATTACAAAATCAGCCCGGAACTGCACACGATCAACATATATTCTCGAGGCAACTGCAGCGAGCCCATCAGCCTTTATGATCTCTCGAAAATCTTCAGAGAGCTCCCTGCTCGCCAAAAAATTGAGTAATGAATCATTTTAACGCTTAACTTACCTTCTGTCTAATAATAGAACTGAGCTGGAAGAAGTCAAAAATTATATCACAGGGACTCTCTGTGACAAGGTAAGAATGACACTAATTCGAAGTTGGCTTATTAGAGTTTGCTAGCTTGACTCTGAAAGTTATGATTGGCTTGATGTTTACAAGTATATCGATAATCGCAATCATGCCAATGAAGATCGACACACTGTACATAGATGGCCAATCTTCGTTTTTCTATTTAGCGCTGCTTTCTGCCTGATGGGATCAAGTGTTTATCATCTTACCAACTGCATGAGCGAAAGAATTGGTTTGGCGCTGAAGAGAATTGACTACGCAGGAATCAGTATTTTGATCACCGGATCGTGCTTCCCTCCGTACGTGTATGGATTCTACTGCCAGCCACACTACGCTATCTTCTATCTGACATTGCTATCAATTGTGAGTTTAATCGCTTTCTTTGCGTCAGTTGGAGGGCTTTTCACTTATCCGAAGTACCATAAGATCAAGGGAATAATGTATGGTGGACTGGGGCTCTTTGCTGCTGTGCCAGGAATCCATCTCGTTTATAACGAGTAACTTAATTTGAAACTTCAAGTGTAATATCGATCATTGAATAGATTGCACATTGTGCCTGGAAGCGATTATTTACCAATGTTACCAGCTTGTCCTTGGTATCTAGCTATGGGAGCAAGTTATTTGGCTGGATTGTACCTCTATGTCCATAGGATTCCCGAGAAATTTGTGCCTGGCAAAGTCGATAACTGCGTAAGACCTTACACGTTTATCTGACAATGTTTCTAATATTTTTTTTGTTATGATAGGGTAACAGTCACAACTTGTGGCACACTCTTATCTTGATTGCAATTATCTTCCATTATTTCGGCTCCTTTGAGAACTATTACACAAGAATGGAGATTCCGTGCAGAGCTTAGAAGTGATATAGAATAAGGATTAAATTTTTTATGTGTATTGTCATTAGAGTTGAATTTGATGAATTATATGCATAGGTATTGAAGGAATTGAAGCAAGATTATACAATTTCATGTGCTTTTCTTTATGGGTTCGCGGTCTTCAATTTCAAGCGTTACGAAAAAATGATCTTATCAATACGTTTTTTTTCATTGATACTACGAGATAGACAGTAGCAAGTAGTGAAATTTTTCTAAAATACTATCACCTTAGAAATTCTCTCAGTAATTGTATTTATTAATGCATTCTCTCCATGGTGTTTTGAAGGTCATATCACCCTTGAACTCTATGCCTGTTGTTCTTGGTTGCTCTACCGGTTGCCTTTGGAGGAAAAACCAGTAGCGAGATATGGAAATGCTGGAAGCATTACCTTGATTAATTAGAGTTGTGTATAGTCTTTTCTAGTACTCTGTGAGTTTGATTTAGACAAGACGTTGGACTCTCTCATAGTAATTCATAGTATTTGAATTCATTAGAAATTTAGATACGTCTGATAATAAACGCAAATATTATTACTGAGAATTATAATCTTTATCTAAATTTGTTAATAATTTCAAATTCTAAAGATGAACAAGGTAAAGGGTTCCTATGCCAACACTGAATATAAAAATAAACAAGCTTAGCATAATAGTTCCCTTCTTCGTGTATCTGTAAGTCTTGGAATTTGAGTTTCTTCTAATCTCTAATTGAGTTTAATCTTGGGTATTGTGTAACGATCTGATGAACGAAAAAATACGAATTTATTGTAAAAGTATTACTTGTCACCTCAAAGACCAACCAACTTATTACTGCAACTAAGAATCACCACCAAATGAAGTTCTTTTGGAATTACCCATTTTCCGTTTACAATTAATAGTCAAATCTTTCAATTTGAAAAAGTTTGCTTTTAAGCATCTAGGGACTGCTAATCCTGCTAACCCAAAAAATTTCAAATCCACTTTTTCTTTTGGTCTTCCTGTCAAGAAATCAAAAGTTGGTATTTCAGGAATCACATTTCGTATGATTTACTCAAAAAAGTCAGTTTATTTCGCGCAAAATTTTCATCCACGTTCTATTTCAGGATGAGCAATCCTTATCAAAAAGGCTTTCTAATGTTACCTATTCCTTGGAGACAAGTACTTCTGAATATCTACAATTTGTCAACCGCTTTCAAAAGCAACGAACCTCTAAGGATTTACCAATTGGTCTGCTCTTTTAGATTGTGATTCCAATATTCCCCTTCTTTTCAGAGAGCATACTTATCAGTTTAGCCAGATCAGATACATATACCTAAATTTGAATGAAAACCAATGTCCTTAATGAAATGCTCGAATAATATTTCAGTAGTTGCCATGAAAATTTTACAACAAGTATTTTAATTTTTTCTTTGTTAATAAAAAAAGAATCACCTATTGGTCTATTCATATAAGGCCAAATGTAATAGCCCTTTTCAATGAAAAGAACCTTCTTTCAAAGCTTAAACTGTCAGAAAAGCCATAGTAATCATTTATCTTTTCCTAGCAATAGTCCTTTGTATTTTTCAGAACCGATTTCTGGTCAGTTGTCTGAAAATCCTAATTATACCTGGTTCACTGAAAAGAAAAGCATCGAGCTTATTTAGCGAAAAATCGTAAGATTAATAATTTAACGATTATTGAAAACATTGAATGGGAAACACTCCATCCAGCTCAAAAGAGCAGAGATTTGAAGAGATTTCATCTCAAAAGTCCACAACGAGCAATGCAATGAAAAAATCGCTTGGCCCAAGAAGCAATGCCTACCAACTTCCTGAACCCTATCCTAGTGAGAGAGTATCTTGGAAATCCTCGAAACTATTCAGCGTTCAAGTCTCCAATGGAGAACCACATGCTTCTGGGGCTGCGATGCTTACAAAAACCATGCAAACCGCTAATATGGAGCTCTACCAGTCTTGGATATCTCAGCTCGAAAATCCCCACTTCCGAGCTGCCACGTTCCTCTTAACGCCTCAAGCAATACAACATCACTGTGACATTGATAGCAAATGCGTGTCTTTTAGCTATTTGCGAGGAACTTCTCTGGCAGAGCTGCTGGAAAAAGGAAAGGAATATTCACTTCAAGAAGCCTGCAAGATCATCTTATCACTCACGAGCTCATTGAGGCAGTTCCAAGAGCTTCATGATCCCAGTTTTATACATGGGAATCTAAAGCCTGAGAACATTATTTTTGTCGGAGAGCTCTGGAAACTCAGTGATCAGAGTTCAATAGAAAGGCTATCACTAATTAGACAAAAACTGGGGAGGAAAGCGTTATTCAAGTTGAATAATTATCTTCCGCATGAGGTCTCAGCAAAGAGTCTTCCTGCGGACACAAAGGAGATAGCCAAGAAATTGGGCGTGTTTTCATTGGGACTCGTCATGCTTGAAATGTTAGGAACGCCAAAAGAAGAGCTTCCTTTTGCATTTCTGAAGAAAAGAGCGTTTGAAAAGAAGAAGGCAACGATAATCAACCATTGGAGCCGAAGGAATCAAAGTGTCGCTGAGCTATTAGAAAAGACATTAACTCGAAAGCCTGAAAACCGGTTCAGCTTACGAGATTTCGAGAGAAAGCTTGTCGAACTGACGAAACTACATCAACAATTGATGTTTCATAAAAAACCGGTTGTGCTTTCTGTTGATAAAGGATTCTATACAGGTAATTTAGCTTATCGTTCTGACGATAGCGATACTTTATTGAATAGGGTCGATCATGGTAATGGAGCTAAGTCGTAAGTCCAACAACGTGTATTTGGGATGTAAGGATGGATCTGTCTATGTAGTCAATATGGACGAAATGCGAACGATCTGGTGTTTTAAAGCTGTTCATACCGGTATTTCAAAGATTTTTCAATTGTAAAACTAATTATATTAGACTGGGTCGCATCTTTGGCAGTTGATGCTGAGGAGAAATATCTCGTAACAGGGTCTCATGACCTGACTCTCAGTATCATCAATTTAATAGAACGAAGAATCATCAAAACACTTCGTAATTATCACGAGCGTAACTCTAACTCGCTTGAACAATGAATCTCAATGTAACTCAGGTCCTATCTCCTCGATTTGCTTTTCGAAACTTGGTAACTTCTGTGTCACGGCCTCCTACGATCAGCACATAAAGATGATAGATATACCTTCTGGGGAGTTATTTCATGTATTTTGGAATGCTCATGACAGTAAAATAAACAATTATATGCTGATATTAAACTCTATAAATCCTAGGGGAAATCTCGTCAATCGACATCACTCCCGATGATAAGTACCTTGTTTCGGGTTCATTCGACCGAAGCATCAGAATCAAAGATATTTTGACAAGGACGCATTTCTATACTTTCAAAAATCATCACCAAGGTCAATCAGTCTTGCTGAAGCCCCTGTTCTAATATGAAGCAATTCAGATATGATAAACGTCCTGAAAGTCACAAGGGATGGGAAGTATATTGTCTCGGCAGCAGGAGATAAAACAATAATTGTAACAGACTTCCATGAGCGTGTAAAGAAATACACCTTCTATGCGGCACATGCAAGTAATGAAAGATTTTTCACTTCATCATCCAACGAATTCCGTTTAGATTGGATTTCGAGTATCTCACTGTCAGCTGACTCTAAGTTGATAGCTTCCTGCAGTCGAGATGGAACAACTATGGTGAGAAACCTTTTAGCGTACGAAAATATGCAGCAATACAAGACAGAATTTAGAGGTTATTTGTTTCCAAAAAGCGGCCAGGTCTTAATGTTTTTATTTAGATTCGGCTACTTCAGTCGCTCTGTCAAATGACCAGAGGTACCTCCTCACAGCTTTGCAGAATAGCTCGCTCAATGTCATGCAAATGAATACGCTACAATCCCATCAATTTGGAAATTACCATAAAGGTAGAGTATGTACACGAAATATTACTTATTTTGTTGAAGGCGCTATAAAGTCTGTGCACATCACCTCTGCAGGGAAATATATTATCACCTGTTCAGAAGATAATTCGTTGAAAGTGTATGACACTGAAAAAGACGAGTGTGTTAAGACATTCAGGATACCTAAGAAAGGTAAGGAAATGCTCCAATACATGGATCCAAAATTTACTTCAATCTAGATGTGAAACTGACTTGTCTCTCAAGAGATGGGAAACAACTCGCCGTCGCTGTTGTCAGCCACAAAACTAGCTCAAATTCTCTCTGGATACTCTCGGTTAAAGATCTCAGACTTATCCAAAAGCTCAAATTGCCTTCAGGTAAGCTCTATTTATGTCGAAATGTAATTCATATGGCTCAAACAGAACAAGGTGCAATGAATTGCATGGCGTTTAGTGAAAATGACAAGGAGATTATTTTCACAAGAGACGACAAAACTATCGACATTATATCTCTATCTAAGAAGAAGCCGATCAAGACACTTGCCAATGTACACTCAGGTATACTCCCCTATTACTTTGAGATTTATACCAATCATGTTATCTATTAGGAGCAATTAAAGCGATCGTAGTTACGAAAAATAACCTCATCATCTCTGCTGATTGTACCGGTTCGCTATTATTTACAGAGCTTCAGACTCTGAAGTCAGAAGAAAAATTCTCTGGCCTCCACAGCAGTAGACTATCTCACCCCTATTTCAATATAATTATTGTGATCAAAAGGCCCCATCTTAAGTCTCGCGCTGTCACCTGATGAGAAATTCCTCGCAACAGGGGATTCCGATGGAACCGTGAATATTTTAGATCTCCAAAATACTCGTATTTTCATGCGGTTCCCTAATATCGACGAGGGTAACACAATTTCTAAGGTTCTTCTGTAATAACCTCATCGACTTATCTAGGAAAAATAAGTTCTCTCAGTTTTTTGAGCAATAAGCTCTTCGCTTACGGTTCGAATAGAGGAGTTTTGAAGCTAATCAATCTTCAAAAGCGCTCACCTTTCAAAAGCATTGATACCCCACATGGATGTAAATATTCCTTTGTCTGTGGTCGTTTAATCACACATTGTAAATTATTATAGTGGAGATAAGCGCTATGACTTATTCTAAAGATGGAAGGCTCCTTGTAACTGGAGGAAAAGACCATCATATTTCCATGATGCGAATCTAACGCAAACAAGTGAAATAAGTTGGTTTATTAGTATATGCCTTTGCAATTTATAGAAAGATCAATGAAATACATTTAAATTAAAATAAATTTTCAACGAATTATCATTATGATAAAGGATAATTTTGAATATGTACATAAAACTTAGAAACAGGCTAGAATGAATAATTCAATAGATTTGTTAATATCTACTTAGTACAAAGTTTCCAATGAAATTAAAGGGATTTATAGAATTTAACAGAATGAACAGTTCACACTATGCAGAATCAGCAACGGATTGATTTTTTTACAACCAGATGGATCAGAGTGCATCTATATTTCGCTCTTATTGACAGCGGTCTAATCAGTTTCAAGCCAACTATCGCTAACAAGAATGCGAGCTTGTATAAATACGATTAAAACTGCATCTAACAGCGAAAATACCAAACATACGTAAACATCACCACCGCTCGAAACAAAAAAACAAAAAATTTTACTATAAATCCCGAATTATACTACTTAGCAATGCACCAAGGAGCTCTGACCCATCAGACAGTCCGTCTAGGGTGAGTTTCCGGAAAGGACCAGGGATTGCTTGAACTTGCCATCGTGAATAATGGCATTGCTTGAAATGAAATTGTTTGCAAATTCTTCGCTGGTGTTGTCAATGACGCAGATAGGGCCATGGTCATCGCAGTGGTCGCCATCAGGATGATGCAATTTGCCATCTACGATATAATCGAGATGGCCATCATGATAAATGGCCGGATGTCCACACATAGGTCCATGGACGTGCTTATACTCACGGGTTATTTCGCAGAGACAGATATGATCTTCTTGGCATTTCGGTCTCTGAGTAAAGCCGTCTCTTAGTGGAGAATCAGAGAGGCATTCATCTTGGAACAGCTGATTTGGAGACGCCAAGAATTTATCAGCGCTCAGCACAGACACCGCGTCTGAGTTAGGGTGGGTGTGCTCGGTGCCGCAGTTGCATTTTTTGCATCCGCGTTGCTCAGAGCCGCAGTTGCAGTTCAAACTGTTGCAGTTTTTATCAGAAAGCAGCATTTCGAGAGACAGCTCTGATCTGTACTTCGAGGCGATTTCTCGGTAAACCTGAATGAGGCTGTGATAGTCGGAGTAGTGAGACACCTCTGGAAGGTGGTAGCAGCCGGAAGGATTCACATGGTCATTGTCGATCTGACAGATAACGAGTTCACCGTTGCCTTTAGGCCTATTGAGCATTCGATCGTAAAGGTAGTAGATTTCGCCTTTGTATCTGATGAGCACGCTGCTTGACGTCTTTGGTCTGATGAAATTATAATCAACGGAGTTAGCAAAGGGAAGGTCTCTGATTGGCGAGTCAAGCAAAGGACTGAGCGGAGGCTTGCAATCGGCGTCCAAGTCAGGTCTGTAGATGTACGCTGAAGGCGAGTCTGGGAATATGTCGATGTTGAACTTCTCTTGTTGAATCTCAGGAGACTTTGGATTTTCATTTGATGCGCTTTGGACGTCGCTGTCTGACTGAAGAGCCATTGTGGCGGGTTTTATTGCCAGAGAGCTGTCAATGAAGATGTATTTAGAGAGCTCAGGCTCTTGGAAGATTTCATCTTGCACTTTTTTGTCTCTGTTGTTACGGCTCTTTTTCTCATGCTTTTTCACAAGTTCAGGCTCAACTTTTGTTTTTGTTTGGGGAATCTCGTCGTCTTCGTTTGAGGCTTCATCAGTGCTGTTGTTAGCTTTAAGCAATCCGGTCATTCCCTCTTCTTCGTGTTCAAGGAGATGCTTTCGGAGACTCGAACGGTAAAGGTAGGTCTTATTGCAAATTTCACAGAAATGCTTCTCTCGGATCTCCTGCGCGGAAAATAAATCTGAAACTGCTTTATCAAGACTGTATTTACTCCTTTTTCATGAATATGCATATGCTGCTTCAGATTCGACGCAGTGGAGAACTTCTTTTGGCAAATCTCACATTCATGAGGTTTCTCACCTGCATGGACTCTTTCATGGCGCTTAAGGTTGGAAATCTGAGACATAATACGTGTTAGTTCAGTTTGCTGAATATCGTGCAATACCTGCGTGAATTCTTTGTCACACATGTTGCATTTGTAAGGCTTGTCGCCTGTATGGGTTCTCTCGTGCTTCTGCATGGAGGAGTATTGAGTAAAGCTCTTTCCACAGCCTGGATGGTGACTATATTCAAATTAATTGAAAAATCATCTCAGAAAGCTACCATTGGTAAGGTTTCTCGCCCTTGTGGATTCTCATGTGCTCGACGAGAGACTTTCGGGCCTTGAAAGCCTTGCCGCATTCAACGAATGGACAAGGAAATTGGAAACTTTCCATTTGAGAGAAGACTTTCGTAAGAGCTTCGTACAAGCGATGCTAAATTTATTGTTATGACGTAATAATCGTTGCTTAATCGCGCCTCTAAAAATCAGGATTCACTCCTTTCGAATTGAATGATTAAATCGCCCAATTAAATTCCAATACCCTCTGGAAAATTCCCAAAGACCCTAAGTTAAAATCGGTATGATTCTGATATGATCTTTGATCAAGCATACGTAATAGATGTTCTTTCTACTCCTTGCTGCGCTTCTACTTAGATTAGGAAGAAAATGAATAATACATGCCTTAGGATGATTTGGAACAGCACAAAGTGAGGGGAAAAAGTATTTTTAAATTTGGTATTTCCATGGAGAAAATACAAAGAGGTACGAGGATTGGGTCTTGGCTAATAAATTTGAAGTCAAAGGCTCACATAATGATTGCAGTTTGAACAATACTAAAGGACTCTACTGGTATGTAAGTGCTCTCTCTCTTACTGAAAATTTTTTTATCAGCAGCTGGTATTTGAAATTCTCATCTCGTTGTGCTAAAACTTTTTAAATTGTGGTAGAAATTTAAAAGGCCGTTGATTAAGGATTCGTGTAGGAAGGCTGCTAACGGTGCTTGCCATTCAACACTCTGAGGTTTTCAAGGGGATTTTTCATGGAGTTCGTAGTAGTTAGTGAGGGATATCTTGATCACGAATGTATGAAATGATTGAAAGAAGAAGTATTATAGTTCTAAATTTGATTGCAAGCTTTCCTTAAATGTCATGCGAGGAGAAATTTTTCGCTGACCTGCTTTGGAAACTCTCTGGCTGTTAGTCTTTTCGAGAAAGTGATCTTTTGCCGTATGCTTCAATGTGATTTTGTGCTAAGAGGTCTCTACTGGGCTTTCATAAATTCATTTTCAGAACTCGGAGTTTAGGTCTCACTAGCAATATAATTCTCAGCATATCATATAACTGCAGGTCACACTGCTGTCTGAGTTTTTTGCCCCATTTTATGTACTACATTGCATATTAACTAGAGCTTGCTTCGAGTCCATGAGAGAATTTCCAAAAATAGAAAAAAGAAAAGCGATCAGAACGTTGCTGCTATCATCCGTTCCAAATTCAGTCACTAAGTTTCGTTAAGTCAATTGGAGTTATTCTAAAAATCATTAACTCGATTAAAGAAGGTCTTTTTCTCTTTTTTAAACCGTTAGATTGATGGATTTTCAATATAAACTATTATAGCATACTCACGATTTTCAAGCCATTTTCAGATCGATTGCTCGCTACCCTAGCTCAAGGGCCCTCAACTATACCGAGAACGAATCAGAATAACCAGATTTATTAATTTTTCAGGCTATTGCCCCTCGATTTCTCTAAACTAATGTTAATAACACACTCATTGATATAGCATAAGTTAAACTCATCTCCCCATTATTTGAATACACTCTATAGAATTTCCTATTTATAAAATACTTTCCTTATAAAAAAGGAATTAAGGTAATTATAGGTCAGAAATGAAGGCAATTTTGATACGAAAAATTATAAATTTTTGATTGCTTGCTCTAATCGAGCTATATGAACAGGTTTAGCCAGAAATTCAGTCACTCGGTATTCGCCTTGAGCGTCTAAGCATTCTTGCATCACCGAACTCCTGCAGTTGCCACTAATTATAAAAATTTTAACAGGTTTCCAGCCGTTTCGCTTTTCATGTTCTCTGATCAGCTTTATCGCCGTTTTTCCATCCATCAGAGGCATTTCCAGATCCATCGTAATCACTTCGTAGCTTCCTGCTGCTGACTCAGTATAAGCTCTTACAGCTTCCTCTCCATTTAACGCTGTTTTCACAACCGTCACACCGCATTTTTCAAGGAAGTGCTTATTAATAATCTGATTGTAAGGAATATCGTCAACGACCATAGCTCGTAGCTGCCGTGAAGTTTGCGACTGCGTGGAGTTGAGATCGTTGCTCAATAATGTCTTTGATAGGTGATCAAGCTCACACTCTCCTTTTTGCAGAGTCCATACAGCTTTCGCAGGCAAAATTATCTTAAAAACCGAGCCTACTTGCTCTCGAGAGCAGACTCTGATGTCTCCACCCATTATATTGATAATTTTCCGGGATGTCCATAAGCCGAGCCCCGCGCCAAGTCTCTTAGCCTGCATGCCTTCAGTATTACTCAGTCTCGAAAATAGCTGCTCTTGTAGCTCCTTTCTAATGCCGCAGCCTGAATCTGTGATTCTGAATATCAGCGCGCCTTCGGGGGCTACACCTGCGGCTTCTTCCATAGCAGATAGCTCAGTGCGAGAAAACTCCAGCTTATTGAGGGACAAAAAGTGATTCATGCTCTTGAATGAGTTCTTGGTCGTTCCCATAGTGGTTGCTGAAAGATGACGGCCTTCTAGTGCTGTATCAGATTCTCCAGCAAGCAGCATTGCAGAGAAATCAATGCATTCCGTGTCTTCTCGAGGCGTTTTGACATTTGCAATGTTTTGAGCGGAGTGATTATCCCGTGAACCAGCCGGTATCCAATCTACTGTCACGCAGATCTGGCCTTTGTCTGTGAATTTCACAGCGTTTCCGATCAGATTAAACAGAACCTGGCTGAGTCTTCGGGCATCGAGATTCAGCCTCTGAGGAAAATTTTGAGAGACGTAGAGATAGCCTACTAGGTTCTTCGATCGAATTAGGTCGACATGCGCTTTCCAGACAGTCTCAAGTAGTTTGGGCATATCGGTCTGCGCAGGCGAGAGCTCAAAGAGATTATTTTCGATTTGGTCGTAGTCTAAGATAGTAGCGATCCCGCTATGAAGGACTTCAGCGCAGATGGACGCCTTCTGGAGATAATTAGTTAACTCTCCATCAGGAGTTTTGCTCTCTGCCATGCTGAGGTACCCAAGTAGCCCGTTCAAAGGGTTACGTAGTTCATGGGAAAAGCTCAAGAGAATGTTTTCTTTTTCTAATACGAGTTTTTCAAGTTCGTTAATTCTTTTTTGAAGGTTTTGTCTCTGGTTCTCACTGAGCTGGAAAGCTCTAAGCATTTCTTCATCACCATGGGCCTGCCTTTGTTGCCAGAACATCGAGACGACTAAAGCAACAAAAACGTATTTCGCGCCATTAATTTCGAAATTCTGCTCAGGGGAGGCGAGGCTCATAAGAGCAAAGGAAGAGGCATGGATCCCAAAGAACCCGGCCATCCAGCGCCAACTGCAGCTGCTTAGCACAAGCAATAGATAATGTGTGAGATAGCAGCCGAGAGACATGTAGGTGCTGGTTCTCAACTGGAAATTAAAGAGGAAAATACTCTGCAGCGTGATGCTTGCGCCGGTTAGTGGAGAAGATTCTTTATGAATGAGGGCCCAGAGATGCAACAGTGTGAGGAACGCAGTGAGAATTACTTGCCACGCGTCAGAAAAGCTAAATATGAGGAAATTCAAAAGGATACAGGCCAATCCGATAATCTTTCGTGTCTCAGGAGGTGTAGTTGTGGTCATAGGCCGTTGGATCTGTACGAAAATTGCTAAGATTCTATTTTTCGTTTGTAAAAAGTTTAATTATTGGGGCTTGGCTCATACGGCTCAATCAGTGCTAAATCAGCAATTTTTTTCTGAGAATTAGCGCCATGCTAACTTCCTGAAGAAAATGATCTGATTCATGTTTATTGAATTAAATAGAGCCATTTATTATTACTACCACGTTTAATTAATTGCAATTTACTTTTTGAGGGTGTTTGCAGTAATTTTAGATTCGCTCAGGAACATTTTCTGAAATAATTTTGAATTCGAGACCAGGAATGCTGGAAATAAGAACTCGGATATAGAAGCAACTATTATTAGGCCAGCAAGCGTGGGAATAGTGCGAAGTTTCAAGAGGAGGATAGCTCACTAGCTGTAAGATTTCTTAGTGATCTTCTTCCCGAGCTGGGTTTGATGGAAGTCTTGAAACTAAAACCTTTTTCAATTTCGTTGTTATAATCTTCCTGGTGCAGGTTAATAGCTCTGGTATACATCACTGTTAAGGCTTTCTTCGAAACCAACCTTTTATAATAGCAAAAACTTATTGTTTCGGTCCTATTTTTCACTTTTTGATGCACTATTGTATTATTGGTAGCCAAAGAAAAAGGTATTGGTTTGCTCAAACTGAAGGACTTTTGATTAAGATTCAAATATGGAATTGTCTGTTGAATGTAGATTTCTCATAGCAGAGCCAAAGATAAGAAGAGAGGGATTTAAATGATGGGAATTCGTTTTTTTTTTGCTAGAGCAACAATACCTTATCGCTTTCGTAACAAAACGGTAGCGCTACGTTAATGATATCGATGAATAAGCTGGAATATCTGATTTGGATAGAAGAAGCCATGGCATCAATGACCGATACACAACACATATTTACTACTTATTATTGCAGAGACTAACATTCCTTTTCTGAGAGAATTTGAAGAAATGGCAGAAAACTCTTCAATGTTCCTTAACAAGATCATCGAGTCCCTCTTATTATACTAATATTCAAAACTATGAGCTCCAATCTAATTTTTTTCCCACTAAAACTCCAGTAATACATGTAAAATCTGGTTTAGCACTGTTATTTAATGGTTCCAATGGGAGAAGCTATGACGTTTTGTATATACACTCACGTACTCACAGATGCAGATACGTTTATTTCACAGTTTTAAACGAAATTTCATTTATCATGCGATGACTTTAGGGCCTGATCCCACTCCAGTCCTCATGAAAAATTGTAGGTTGCCAGGTTTTTTGCCAA
>ENA-UOTZ01000568-UOTZ01000568.1-compost-metagenome-genome-assembly--contig:-NODE-568-length-30741-cov-6.953137_pt1 | contig 30741 bp, 12 predicted proteins | sample MGYA00238144_ERZ746983 | MGnify/ENA primary metagenome ERZ746983 (study PRJEB28759, sample SAMN06268863) | compost metagenome | isolation source: single cell | place: USA: California, Emeryville, Joint... | reverse complement strand
AACATCATTGATGATGTATTGACCTAATAAAATACATAAGTATCTCTTTAGATAAGATGAATTACAGCTGCATAGCCAGAAGAGACCCGATAGAACAAATAAAATCTCCAAATTTCTCATTTCAAAGCTTTTAATGATTACTTTTTATTTGAAAAATTAATTTAATTCGTGAACGATGGAGCGGATTTGAAAAGCCTTAGCTCAATAATATTTAATTTATAGCTAACGTTCAGGGAAATTTCACCGTTTCTTTTGTGGGTGAATGAGCTTTTTTGTGTTGAATGAGTCTTGTTGCGTTGCTTTCTAATAATGGGCTAACTGCTATTTAAAGAAAAATTGGATCAGAGTTACTGGCAAAATTTAAAAAAACAAAACATTAAAATCGAGTTCTAAATTAATTAAATGACAAAAATACCCTTGAAGAAATTAGAAACTCTAAGTTTTTCCATTGACAACCCTCAGTTTTGCGTTAGAGAACGGACTATAATTGCTTGAAGCCGCCCATGGCTATGATTTAGAAAGCAACAATTTCACACCTTCATTCAAATGCATTTTCTAACAAAAATAGTTTCTACTTGATCTATTTTGAGTGTCTAAAGAATCATAGCAAAGAAATGACATTTTGATGCCAACAATGGAGGGTTAAGCATGCTACAAATATTGCTGAGGTGTTTTGTAGAATTGCTGAAATAGCAATCGCGAAGAAATAGTTTCACTGGAACTGCATTATGAAAAATAGTCTTCGATCTCTCTCTCGAAGCTACTAGCATTCTTTAAGGCTTGTCTCATGACCGAAAATAACAACTTAGCTCTGAAGTTCTCCAATGGAGTTGTAATTGATGAGCTAATCAGTGTCAGGCGTTTATAGTCCTTAGTAGATCGGTTTCATGCTTTAAGATCAAGACTTATCCTGCCTTAAAGGAGTCATTTTTTTATTTTTCCGCAGGTATTAGAGTTGCTTTCTCGGAATGAAAAGAATGCGAAAATTATGGGCCTGACTTAGCTTTATATTATTACAATATATACGAGGCAAGAGAAATAAGGTATTCTAACTTGATATTTCAGTCTTATTTCTGAAAAATGATTGAACAAACAAAATGCCAAAGATTTCTCAAAGTCTAGTGCTCCTTTTGCCTTGCGTTTTTGTAAGATAAAACTTATTCTTATTCCGCATCCTCTATTCGGCGGGACATGGGTTTATGCATTGAGATGAGTAGAGGAAAGAGTCTGAATTACATGAGCTGCAATTATTGCTAGCTCCTCCTCCTTCTCTTGAGCATGTAGCACAACTGTAGTAAGGAATTCCAGCACTGACGTAGCATGATTGGCAAGCATTTATAGTGATATCTTCCAATATCCGACTGTACAGCGTTGTACGCAAGTACCGGTGTATAAAATCTCAAACTCTCCCTTTCATAAATTTGACAACTCCCAGTATTTCATTCCATAAGAATGTCTGGCCGTACAGTACTTATGAGCATTTCCGTACATCTAATGTACCCAAAAAGAGCATAATCGTGCAAATTCCTCCTCGTAAATTAAAATAAATAACAAGAATCAGATCATATGTCCTATTTTTGTAGAATAAAATCAGTGGCATTAAATCTGATATCAATTCTTCAATTCGTATTACATTTTCTACTTTATATATATTAGTAATAATGGTATTTTTCGGAACGATAACACTAAATACATAAAATAAGCATATACTACTAAAGGAATCCTCGTAAAAAAAATTATAATTGTTCTAATAATTTGTATTGTGATTTAGGAGGAGGAATGAGTGTGGATACGCTCTTTTTGTGTACGGATATGCCCGGAAATGCACACATGTGAACTAATATGTACGGATGTACGGTTGAGTACGGATATGTACGGAATGAAACACTGACAACCCAGATTTATAAAATCCCAATTAATTCATTTTTTTCCATATACATTGGTCTATCTGCTCATTGAAAAATTAACTCAATGAGAGGCAATCTGACAAATTTGTACTATATTTTCATTTTGATAACCAATAATTGCATCATATGAATTCAATAGATCATTAAACTATTATAATTAATTAATCATTGAACATTGATTCCTCTCATTATATTCAAACCATACCAAGTCCTCCATAAGTATGGCTGAAGCTTTTAGTGTCAAAGACCGAGTGCAAATAGCAAGACAGCCTTTCGGACGCGTGCCTAAATTCATTAAACTAATCTACGGAATGATTGAAGTAATTTTTATCCCTACAAATGTGTTATTAACGGCTTCATTCCCCATCAGGATCCAAGATATCAAGAATATGTCAGTTGGAGCCAAGACGGCTGTGCTCTTATTATTAAAAAACCAACAGAATTTTCTGACATCGTCCTTCCGGACTTATTTAAGCATAATAATTTGGCATCCTTCATTCGACAGGTATGTGTCTTGCTTTATCTCTGCTTTTCTCAATTTCTTTTATTGAAGCTCAATCTTTATTGCTTTAAAAAGATAAAGCGCTCTTCTTCTCCTTTCGTTTTTGTGAATCCGATGTTCAAACGAGGACAGAAGTAAAATATATTCCAGTTTTACGCTGTCTCCCTTTTTGTAACTAAAATAGAGCGCTATTGTGCTATATCAGGAGAAAAGGAAACAATCAATTTCTGGCTTTGCCTGCAGAAACCTCAATTTTCAATATCTTCAACGGCTCTGACGACCAATCAACTGTTATGGAGCTAATTAATCAAGTATTTATATCTCCCATCGAGTATTCGCGCTTGCTCTATGTTAGAACCGACTGTTGAAAAAAATCCATGAAGATCTCATCATTGATGTCAAAAAATTGAAGAAACCGTTGCGAGCCTTCAGAAAGAGAATGAAAAAATCCAAGCCGAGTGCAAGAAAAAAGCGTAAATTGTCTTATGGATAGTGTGAGTAATTATTAATGGTCATATAAAATAGCCAGAACGAAGAACTTCTTAAGAATATCATAAACCATTGGATTGCTACAGGCGGAGAAGAAGCTTATCGAAGCGCACTTCAGTTTGCTCTTCTCCACAAGAATCAAATCAGAATTCCTTCGAGGACTGGGCTGAACAAAATAAATTTTGGTATAATATCAATTGAAATGATGCAATTCCTTAATGCATGAAGAGGTGCCAGAAACGAGCTTGGAGAAACCAACTTCCAGTGAGTTGAGTTGTCAAAACTCTCTAAGAACTGAAAATTCTGGAGAAGCATCGATATTGAACGTCTCTAAGACTTCTGATTCAAGATTGAAGAGCTTTCACGTAGATCCTATGAGCGAAGTTGTAAATTATTCACAATTATTGCTATGTGCGATACATATTTTTTTTAATACATATTTTCCTAGAGCGCCAGAGCAGAGGGCGAGACAGCACGAATGAGATTAGCATCTAACTTAGATATTTCGAAACCATCCATTCCGTACCAGAGCCCTGGAATGAGCTTCGAACGGCTGCAAGGACATCCTCCAAACGAGCTACTTGAACCACATCGCATTTAAATTTGTGAGAGGTAAAAGAAATATTTTGTGGGGTGTGTGGTCGGACTGCTCAGAACAAAGCAGTAAACTCCAGATTGGTTCAAGACGAGGTGCTTTAGTATCACCAAACTAACTAATTAGTTCACTATTTTGAGCGCGATGTTAATTGCTTTATTTATTATGCTTTTTTGTTGGATTAATAACTGTGTTTTTTACTTAGTAGCACGTTTGTTATGAAGCAAGAAATAAACATACTGGTATATTTCTTAGATAGATTTAATTTCAGAGATATTGACTGAAATGACCATACCTTTAATGCCTTAAGATCACTGATCTGATCTGCTTCAGGAAAGCCCAGAACATTTCTTCATTTCCCATGTTAACACAAAGTTAGAGAATCAATGCTTGAAAGCTTATAAAAGAAACTAAAGAGTATACTCCTCTCAATAACTAACTGATTGAGACCTCTGCTACTGGGCCCGAAGCGAGAGTAATGCATTAAAAGATATTCAATAAAATTCAATAGTGTTGCGACGTATCTGCCAATTTTTCAAGAAGTTGGCTCTTTTCACAATAAAAAAAGAGAGCGCTGCTCTTAATTCAAAGAATCTTATGTAACCAGACTGAACTACACTCATGTATTATTCAAAACTTCATTCATTTTTGTTAGAAAGAATCAAAGAATTTAATACAGTTCTCAGAACCAATTAAAAGTATTTTCAGAAACTCTTACTGAGAAAAAATCCAAAAATAAAACCGCTAATTAGAATAGCGAAAAATCTTGAACCACACCACCCATGCTGAATTCTGCATAAACCAACAAAAACCTGAACCTTCAAGTATCTTACCTCACCTCTGCTGAAATATTATCCATTTTCACCTCATTTAGTTCTATTTTTATCAATTCGGTTCCAACAATTTCATCTCTATGCGGCAAATTTAGTTCTCTTCATAGTTCTAATTTTATTGTCAGTTTTCTCAAAAAACTTTTAAATTGCCGCAATGATCCGATTTGAACCTTTGCAAATAACAAGTCCCTCACATAGGATGCCTTCCACTGTTACCTCGCCGCATCCACAGAGAAAGCAGCCAACGATTTATCCACAATTTTCTGGCAGAACCCCAACCAATTTGAAAATAACAGAGAACAGAAAAAATTCAGAGGTATATGGGGTTGCGACCCTTCAAAACACTCCAAGAGGCCCAAAATTCGACACTGCTTTTGAGCATCCGACGCCATTGAAGAAGCCAACCAAGATTCCTCCGTTGAAAATCCCTCTGGCAGACCACAACCAAAGGAATGAAACGTCTAATTTGAATGGTGGATGTCTTGAAACATGGAAAACTCCGAAGTCTACTTTGCGACACAAAAACAACGCAAAGGAATCTAACATCCTACCAGAAATTTTCAATGGTCAACGACACCTTCTTCCGAAACATTCCCTACCTCATCTTCTTAAAGAAGCGCTTCAAGAAGACCTCTCAGTGAATAATAATTCCTGCGAGGCTAAAACAAGAAGCAGCTCAAAACATCCCTCAGCAACTTCCAATCAAACCGCTCAGACGGTGAGCACAAACTATCCATCTCACAGCAACTTCAATTGTACCACGAGCAACAGTCATGGCATTCTACCTCAAACCCTCCATTCAATTAGTGATGAGGTGATCGGCGATGCTGGTGCTGGTCAACGAACTTTAAAGAAAGCAGCGAGTTTCAAATTTAAAACACGAAAGACTATCCCCGGCGAGGACCCTCTGCTGGAAGTTGTAGAAAGCGCTCAGACTACAAGAGAACACTATAATACGCCTTATCATCGTAACCCGCATCTTCCAGCGAGATTTATACAGATTGATCACCCTTCGACAACCCATAGATTTAGTTCAGATGCTCTGTTCTACGAGCATCACACTCCCGCGTCACCTAATAGGCATGAGGAAAGGATAATGAAATATCAAAACCATATGAACAGTCCGGTGGAGGATTACAAGCAGAAAATTAATAGTGATTTTCAGAATCGTTTTGGAAGTCAAAATTATCTCGATGGTCAAGCAAATAGCCTCGAGTGCCTAGATGACTATGTCGAAAGCAGTCCATATCCATCTCGATTCTATAACTCTCCAAGGTCCCATAAAAGCATCAATTTTGGCCAGTCTCCAACATCCTTTCAAAGTCTAGGCAATCAAACTCAAGCTAATTTACTCTTAAATGCAACGAGAAAATGCCAAAGACCTGTGGTAGTGGGGCTACCTAACAGAGCAACGATGAAAATTCCAGAGATTCCACATCGCAGGACATTTGTGCGGAAAGACCAGAAAAAGAAAACAAATTATGACCCTTTCAGCCAACAAAAGCTGAACTCTTCTACCGAAACCGACAAGGAGGAGGCAGCTCTGAGGGACCTGATCGCTTTTCAGCCTAAAATGGGCGCGATTCTCCCGCCACAAAATCCGCTGTTTCGAGTTCAGGGAAAGGGTTCAGCTATCCAAGATATCATTGTGGGTGGTCAGAAAAGCATGCGACTTATCCGTCCTCAGCGAAAGAACTTCAGGTACGTGAGGGTAAAGCTCATTGAAGTTCTCCGGTATATGAAGTTGCTGAAGTTAAAGCCAAAAGATGTAAATTGATCACTTATCATCAGCATAAACCTAAAATTTTTGATCAGTTGCTCGAACACCAAATCTTTAGCTCAAGACCCTACGAGAAGAAACACTCCGAGGAGCTGATTACGGCTTGTAAAATAGGAGATCAGGAAACTGTAACAAACCTATTAAACAAAAATAAGTTTTTTGTATACGACTATGACAATGTAAAAAAAATTATCCCGCCTTAGCATGGTATTAAAGTTCATCTGTTTAATAGGCGCATCTGACCTCTCTACATTGGGCAGTCAAGCGAAACCACGTGAACATTGCGAAAATGCTTATCGATACCGGAGCCGATGTTAACGCCGGTGACCTCGTAATGAGCTTAATCAAATTAAATTTGCTTCATCCATTCTTTGATAAATAGATCGGAAGAACGCCGCTTTACTTTGCGTTGAAATACAACCATATTGAGATGATAAAAGTAAGAAATAACGATTAATACATTCCTTTTCAACGCATTACCATAACATAGCTCCTGCTATTTTCTCAATGCGATCCTTGGTCAACTGAAGAGTGTAATTATCAAGAATTAACGGCTGATAAGCCATTAGCGCGCTACCTTCTCAGCAAATGCCGCCAAGTAAAACAATATTGTAATTACAGTGGTTTAATTTATTAAAATAGCTTCATATCGTCATCAAAATGACGCCGCCTCATTTGAGAGATACTGTCTGGGAGAAAGAGAGTCTGAACCTTATTCTTGCCCAGCAAAGTTCCCTAACGCTCCGTCAATATGAGAATTAACATGCAATATTAAATTGTACAAAAATTAGTTTTAGTTTTCTTTACTTCCTAAAGAAGATCTACATTTTGTAGATCTTCTCAGTTGTTCATAGTCCCGTAATTCAAAGTATATATTCAAAATGTGTATTCAAAGTTTGTAAGCCATAAACGATTTAGAGACAATGCTATTGAAAGATGTTTTACTCGGTGGCAGTTTCAAACAAATCCAGGAAAATATCTTAAAAGAAGTGAATCAATGAATCACGATGAATCACTTGAATCACGAAATCTAAATTTGAATGTTTTTATTTTAACTACCAAAATAACTGTTTATTGCGCTTTTCTCTCAGTGTTCATTAGAAAACAAATCATAGAATGGTGGGCAACGACACACAGGAGCGGTATTTGCACCATTATCGGCAGTTCTTGTGCATTTTGCTGATGAACCATATTTTCAGCATGAGTATATTTAATGTACTTCCTAATTCAAAGCTCCTCTCTGCGTTTATTTAAGCAAAACACTTTATAATTAATTAAACTAAATCGTAAATATCTTTTCACAAAGGCAATGGTAGATTCTGTAAAACCTACTGACATTCCAACTTCCCTTTGGGATATTAACCTGAAAGACGCTGACGACAAGGATGTTAAGCTTGGCGATTTCAAGGGCACAAACAAAGCTTTCTTGTTCGCGAACGTCGCCTCAGCATGCGGCTACACTGATACAAATTATAAAGCATTGGTCACTCTTAGAGAGAAGTATGGCCCAAAAGGATTAGAAATTTTGGCTTTCCCTTGCAATCAGTTCGGAGCGCAAGAGGAAGGATGCCCATGGGACATCAAGAAAGCGATGAAGAGCACATACAAGGTGGAATTTCCTATGTTCACTAAGATTGATGTGAATGGCCCCAACATGCACCCAGTTTATAAGTACTTAAACTATAACTCTGAGCTCTACGACGAGAAGGCGCAGAAATTGACTGAAATTCCTTGGAATTTCTCCTATTTCCTCGTTGATCAAGACGGAAAGGTCATCAAGTTCATCCAACCCGATGACTATCTCGATCAGGTTGAGGCAGCTGTTAAGAAGATCCTTGAATAATGTAATAAATCCGCTTTGACGTATTGGTTTCATACTTTTCGTGAAAATTCCCTAGGCAATATCGATTCACATTTCTTCTAACATAGCAAATTCTCAATTAGCAAATCAAATCCTTCTTTCTCTTTTAATAACTTCTTCAACTACTCCGTCGGCAGCCATTGCAAACAAACAAAAATGGCTTAGTTTTAGATTTTAGAAGAAACAAACTCTTTTTCCTATATTTCTTAACAAACTCTTGTATGTAAATATCAATGAAACAATAATCTAAAGACAATTGGATAAGCTATAGTGGTTAGATGTTCTGAGGATGTCCGCTGACTGATAACTCATCGAGTGCTTGTTTTAATAAACTCTGCGCCTTTTCCGTCTCATTGGTGAGACCCAACCTTGCCGTAAGAGCTCCTCTAAGTGAAGGCTTAATTTCCACTCTTTCATTTGACACCAAAGTATTCAAAATAAGCAACATGAGATCTGGCCTTTTCAGCACGCATTTCAAGAATCCTTCACAAAGTTCTCTAAAATATACCTCTAAATCGTTTTCAAAGCATCCTTTTAGGCTGAGCCAACAATCTCGAGTGATATTTCCTTTATTTGCCTCATTTATCGTTCGTCCAGGTCGTATCAACGAGAAAGCTCTGCGATTGTTAACCATTTCAGTTGTACACCCAGATGTCACAAAATTCCCTTGATCTGAAAGCCAAAGCCTTGCAGGGTCGCCCCAATGGTAAAGTCCTGTCACATATGTCACCATGAAATAAAACGCAAGGGAAGTCAGATATCTGCGGAAAAACGGCGTTTTCATTTCTGGTTCCGAAAACCACATTTTACTCATGCTTCCGAATAGCTCGGGGACAGTTGTGACGTTTAACTTATACAGGCTACAAATCTCAGGAAAACTCTCGTAGTTCTTTGGAAGGACAAGTACTTGCGTGTTATCTTGAGATGCAAATGTATCCGGCAACTCAAGCTCTTTGAATAGACCATCTTCAATAAGCCAGGAATGAATTATTTTGAATATACTGCCAAAGTAAGCTCTTCCTAACCCGCCTCTTTGTATGACTATCTTCCTATCCAAAGGGGCGGTTGAGGGCCATGGCAGGGGAAGCGATAAGCGATACTCAGCACACTCAGATTTCACCTCATTTTTTATCACTTTAAAATTTTGGAATTCAAAAGCCGGAGGCAAGGTGATCTCTTTTATTTGGGGGAGCGTTGAAGGAATATCATCGATTTTCGGCTCCAAACCCGCGCCAAGCTCCATAAACTTAGAGTCGGCCCTCCGCCTCATCATCACTCCAGGACGCAAATTCCGCTTGATCTGCTTCACTTTCGAAGGAATGGTATCCGCGGCACTTGTCAGAAACTTCATTTCTTCCAAGAATTTCCCCTTGAATCTGCCACTTGTTAATACATAAGTTTTGAAGATCTTGATAAATCTCTCGCGTGTGAACCTCTCATGATTCATGGGTAACAATTGCCAGAAAAACGTTTGTCCAACTTTCTCCTTGCACAGAGCTCTTTGAAGTATGAAATCCTCAAATTCGTTTGGAACGATGATCTCATCCGCCAAGCATTCTATAACAACGGGCATATAACGAATCAATTCATCGTCAGAGATGTTTTTCAGAATATCCAGGGCAAATAGCTTTACCTTTCGATTCGGCGCCTCGAAACCTAATAAGGCTAATGCCTCGATAGGAGTTGGCTTTGGCCAAGTTTCGAGCATATGATAAGCATACTGGGTTGTTGCGGCATTTGAATAGTTAAGTTTGAGTAAAATTTGCACTAAATGATTGCCGCTGAACATCTCAGGATGTTTGCTCTTTGCGGTATGTTCTAACATGAGAATATCTTGCTCGTATAAGATAAGATAAGTTTTGCTTCTCCTGCTGCTGATGTTCCTGGCTCCCAATTCATTAGCACTCTTATTCGGTCTTGTAGTAGGCTGGCTTTTTGGAGGAGGGAAATCACAAATTATTTTCCCTTGAATATTTTGTTGGAATTGAACGACGAGTTTCGTTTGTAAACTTTCTTTGTATGATACAGACCGCTCAAACGGGCCCATTTTACAAAAAGAAAGATGCTCGGAGTCGACCATCGGCCATAACCTCACTTCAAACGGGTCAGAATTGATGAATCCTTTTTCATTAAAGATCGGAATTTTAGCTGAGGCAATTTTCGTGCCAGTGGTGCTTTTATGGCCAGTGGTGCTATTAGGGCCCCTTCCGAACACATCGAGGATGATATAGCTATCCGGAGGCAGGTCAGCTACTTTGACGCCTGGAAACTTGATCCTTTCGCCAAGATCCAGGGAGCATTTTTTGACAATATGCGGCACTGAAGTCTCAGCCGTTTGGGTGAAGATTGTTTGGTAGCCCAAATTGATTCTTGCTGAAAATTCGATTTGTTTTGGCATATGGGTCTCAGCCATAGAATACTCCCTCTTTATTTTAACAGCGGTAATATTAGCGTCCGTCTTCTCCTGGTTCGGAGCTGACAAGTTTATTGGCGCGGGATAGAGTGATGGAGATGATATATTGGTTTTCTTGATTGTAATCGGAACCGGGGAAAATTGAGGAAAAGGATTTCTCTTTGGAAAATTTTGTTTGGCGTCGGCAGGGTAGTTGAAGAAAAGAGCATGGTCAAGTCTTTCGATACAAATCAGGTCTAATCCAAACGGCTCGAGATGACTCGAAGTGCCTTCAATTTGCATTGGGATTTCTTCATTAGCGTTGATATTTATTTTCTCTTCTTCTCTATCGAGCTGGTCGTTGGGTTTGCTGTCCTTGTGAATTTCCTCTGCTTTGGGCTTTTCAACCTCGCTGGTCTGGAGCTGTTCCGATTCTTCGTTTTTTGCTTGATCTTCACTGATTTTCTTCGAACCAATATCTATCTGATGACTCTCTAGGACTTTTTCTGACTTTTTCAGCTGGGATTCGCTCTCAAGTCCATCCAATAGTTTAGTTTTTGGTTGATCCAAATCCGAAATATACTCACAAAAGACAATATATTGCCTCGAGGTATAGAGTGACTCATATTTAAACAGAGGAGTGTCTCCAGTAAAATACTCCGTCTTAACTGGAGACCTCAAAACGAAAAAGCCGCCATCATTCGCTTTTTTCATATACAACTTGTATTTTTGCATTAGATACATCCTGACAGCTCGGATTATTTCATCTGCAGAGGAAGATAGTCCTACTCCTAATCGCACCATCGAAGGAATTTCTTGTGATAGGTCGCATCCATTGGTCCTTTTGATATAATCAAGAACTTTAGTGAGATAGACTATAACTTCAACTTGATCTTTCCCAAAGAAAGTAATTGCATTTGCTGTTGATGCGTTGGGAAGCAAAGCACCTGCATAGTCGTAAATTTTATGCACGTGAGTAGGCTTCAGCCTTTCTTTGTATTTATTGATCTCACCAATTTTTGGAGCAAGGAATTCCTCAGGAGGAGAGGCTGTCTTGGAAAAAGCATGCTTACAGAATTCTTCATAATCAGGATCGAAGTCTCTGAGGAGAAAACAGTCTTTCGTGCTCAATGGCTGTTTGATAGGCTCTGTGGGCAGAGGTTTTAGCATCATCATCGTATATTAGCGTTGTTTTAATTTTCTCTTTTAACAAGAGGAAATATAATTTCTGATCACCTTGATACCGAATAACCTGATGAATGTTATCAAATTCGTAGTTTTGATCCTCTGAAGTTGATGATATAATAAAGGCAAACACAATTTCTATACAAACATTGTTGTTCAAAATGTACCACCTTCCTAACCATTTTCCAAATTCTCACTTCAATGCTCTTATTTTATTAAAAATACAGGAAGCATAAAAAACAACAGTATTCGCAACTCAATTAGCATATTAATTCCATAAGATTACAAAAGCAGCATCTAATTCTCAAAATACAAAGGAAATTTCATCACGCTAGGTTAAATCTGAATAGGCAGGATCTTTATGTGGGTTAAGCTTCTTATCAACGCGATCGCAACATGATAAACATCTTTCCTTTATTGGGTACCAAAAAAATGTTACGCAGCCGAGCATACAGTTTAGCATAGCTACTATTGCCATATATATCACCTAATAAAGTAGGTTGGTTAGTTTGGGACTCGAAAGGGAATTTTACCGAGAAAAATGACTTGATGTGCTCAGAAAAAGTTTTTGACGGCTGCTGTCGTTTCATATTATTAGGCTTTCCATTTACAGGCGTCTTGCTCTTGTTATTGGGGGTTGTAGCAGTTTCATGGACTGTGGTGACGGTAGTATCGACCGTCAGAGGCACGCTTTCGCTGTCGATCATTCCAAAGCTCAAAATTAATCTAAATTATCTGTGAAGAGATAATATTCAGTTTAATTAATACTTTTCAAAACGCTAAGTTCCTAAATTCGGTACTGGCTCTCACCTATTTTCGAAATAGAAATTATCCGAATTGTTTTTACTCGTCAAAACGGTCAGGCAATTTTTAGGGAGAGGCAAGCAGAAATAGAATAACCGTTTAACTGATCATCAGCTTCTCTTGCCTGGTCTGAAAATGATGGTTTCGAGGACTCCAATGGTATTTTACATACTCACTGTTTATTGATTTCATAAAGGCGAGGTAGCGAGTTTACATATGCTCAATTTTTGCTTCAAAACTGCAGAGCTTATTTCCTTTCATTAACACAATGGCAAATAAATCCGTGACTGATCCCAACCATTCAGAAGATTTTGAAAGTCACCATATTTCAAAAAGTAGCACATAATGTTTTTTTTTTGGTATTGGAATTTCTCATATTTTGGAAGTCAGAACTGTCAGATCACACCGTCGTCTTCCGAATATAGCTGAAGGTCGTGGATTGCGTTCGGTTATCGAAGTTTAAGCTCAAATGTTGAACAAAAATTGCATTATTCAAATTATAGTCAATTATAAAATTAACTTCGCTCGAAATCTTGGTTGGAGAAGAGAACCTTTATACTCTTACTTTGCCTGAACTAATTTGGCATTTCTTGTAGAGGAAGAAAACTAAGAGAGAGAGAATTTCATAATTCTGGGGTTACAGTGAGTTCGAGAGCATTGATAATCGACTGATCAGTAGTCTACCTGTCTACATCAGTCTTTCAATAATTATTTGACAGCTTTTGCTACTATTTCAGCACTATTTATAACTAAGCGCAGCCTAACAACAACCATTGAGACCAGAATGAAATTCTTTTCAGAGGCCTACTTAAAGTGTATTCCAATAAAATTATCATTTACCTAAGTGCGCTTCTATGCGTTTACAATAAAGAATCTCTAATCAAAGAGGATACTTTTTTAAAGGCTTTCAAATTCGAGGAGGCGTCATTCAATGATACGAAGCCTTCTAATTTCCGAATTTAAGCTCAATATCTTTCTCTCTCATTGAACCTTGCGCTGCCTCACCTCTCAATCTCTCGTAGGTTTTTGCTTTCTTACAATAGCAAACTCCGAGACCAATTGCAATCGCGAAGAAGAAGAGACCTATCGCAAGGCCAACGATCAATCCAATATTTCCAGAAGGAATTAACGCGTCCCACACCTCGACCTGTATCGAGCCATTTATCTGACAGGAAGACAGAGGCGAAACATCCAAATTAGCCTCCTTCTGCTGACAATTCGGGGTTAGAATAGCGCTATTGAGGTCATAAGTGCCTGTGGTTAAATTTTTCGGAGGAGAGCAAGTCAAAGTCGGTAGCCCAATTACCAGTTCATTTAAACAAATTGAATATCTAGAGACCGAAAAAACTTTGATTCTGGAATCGCCAAAGTCGAATGGGACTGCAATAAGAGAGTTTAAAAATGATAGAGATGCCTCTTTCAGTGTGCTTGAAGAGCTAGCTACCATCGGAATACCTTGTCTGAATGATTGGATAATGTTTTGTGAGGTATAAACACCGAGGTTTTTATAGGTTTCTAGATGAAAGATACTCGGCAGGTCCTTATGAGAATTTAACACATTATAACTTGCATTGAATATATTTTGGCTGTCTGCGGCGATTTCAAAAAGGACGGTTTGTCCGTTTTGATTTGTTTCGACTAATAATATCCCTTCCATGCCAACTTTGAGTTTCTTCATTTGTTGCGTTTCCAGCGACGTTCGAAGGGTCCCAATATTTTCAATGGTAACAGGCGCTGAAGTGATATTTATAGCATAAATACCGAGTGCAGAATCCATCACATAGAGTATTTGCCGAGCGGGATCCACATCCATGCTTATGATGTTAATCGCTGATGGTCTCGATGGGAAGGTTTCTGATGTAATATTTTGAATCAATGGAATAGACGCCGCTGTGGCTTGAGAAACATTATAAACGAGAATATAATTGCTTGCGACGAAGAGTAGATTGTTAGCATAGACTATCGCGTTTGCATTTGGCGTACTTAAATTGTAGAAAGTAGTTTGCGTTAGGCCTCCTCCTACAGTGTAAGCGAAAATTTTGACTTGGCAGTTGATTTCCAAGAGAAGAAATTCGTTGTTGATGTTGAAAAGGTGATGTGAGTGAAGATTCGAAGTTGAAACTGCCTGATTGCCTGAGGTAGTAGTAGTGACTACGATTGGGGTAAAATCTCCGTTATTCACATATGGCATGGTAGTGACGTTATGGCTGGTGCGATATCCGTTGCCTTCTGCTTTGGAGGTAAGAGTGAAGATTTGGAGCTTTTCGCGAGAGATATCAGTGAGGAAAAAAGTCACTTGATATGATTTGGACAGGTTGGTCGCGAAATAAGTGATAGCAGAATAGTTTTGCGGTGATTGAGGAGCCTGAAGGCAGAAATCTTGCGAATAGCTCAATGATGCGCCGGTGGATGTACAGAAGGAAGGAATGTCTGTCAACTGATTGCCGTGCTTATCATTGAGGGAATGAGTCCATGAAAATGCATCTCTGAGAAACGGCTCTTGGAGCTGAAAGGAAGTTGTGGTATTTCTTTGAACTGAAAAGTTAAATCTGTAGGAAGGGTTGTTATCCCAGACCTTAGCATTCTAATAATGATTAGAGGTAATGAATTTGCAATGAATGTACCGCAGTTTCGTTGCAAAGCGTGAGTATGAGCAGAAGAGCAGCAATATACGAGAATTGTATCATAATCGTTTTATTAATTTATTGGATTAGAGCTTTTTCAAAATAAATAAGACCTGCAATTGAAAAATTCAATAGAAATAAATTGTACCTGCTGAACTCTTCTTTCAGTCTCAATGGATTTCAGATTGACTAAGTGCATTCTATCGCCACTAATGGTGTCAAAATGCAACTCGTCCTGCGCATTTAAATTCTCCTCCAAGTTTAAAGGACTTATCCTGAACATTTACTACTGACATCTACCAAAATAAAAAAAAAAAACTACATTCACCAGCTTTTCAGAGTTCAAAACAGAACGGATTATAGAACGATTACAGAGGATCGAAACAACGCGAACTCGTTAATATTTCCTCTGCTTTTTCATTTATTAATAAGAATAAGTCGTTATTACAACTACTATCACTATTCTTTGTAACTTAGCACTCAGAAATCTTACAAAATACAAGGAACCTCTTCCGTATTTATCACTTAGATGTTTTTCTGCAATTTTTGCTTCATTTCATTCTCCCATCGTTTTCATGAGGGATTTTCTTCATTTTTCAGTGGCCAATGATAAACAAAGCAGGCTCTCACGCAGGTTTCAACATAAGCAGAAACTCGCATGTGGCATGGAAGCTTTTAAACATCCTGCGAGGTTAGGAGGCCAACTTCAAGTTTAACTATGCTCTTTGTTCTAATTGATTTTAATTATCATGAATAAATGATTTTTGAATGAAAAATGTTCGAAAAAATTTAATCGAACAATTCGTTCCGATAGCTTCTATTTTAACAATTTTTTTTAACTACTTGCTTGAGATTGCATAGAGTTGAAATTTTAGCATCCAACTTATTTCAAAATATTATTGAATAGAAAATAGCTCAAAGGATCGTTCTAGAGCTGATTTTCCTGAGCGATATCGCTATGTACCTAACTTATTTCTCATTCTCATTGTGGTTAAGACACAGTACCACGTCTATAATAGCCCATCAATAAATGATTTCACCACTTTTGAGTATTTTCAGCTTAGGTTACGACTTTAAAACGACTGACAATCAGAGTTACAATGATAAGGTTGAATATTGACTCAATAGAGGCATTTCATTGACCGACTTATGTAACATAATTTTAGAACAATTACCTTAATTAGATTTACTGGTAAAATTTCTGTAAGAACAAGAACGAAATCAGGAGTAATTATTATTTTGATAGTTAACAAAAATTCCGATGTATAAACTCAAGTATTTAAGAGTCCGAATCGCTGAGTTTTATAATCTCTTTTTTGTTTTCCAAAATGAGCAGAAAGACTTAAAATAGTAGTTTGATAGCTACAACGACGCCCTACTCACCAAAGCAATCAGCTAGGTTCATTCCTAGTCTAGAGGTGAACACCAAGGTATTTTCTATCTTTTGAGAAAATATCATCAATTTCATATTCTTATTTTGTTTAGTTTTATGAGAACTTTCATTGGGAAGTCAAGTATCTCAATACGCCACTCAAGACGCCTTGCAATTCCTGAGAAACGCCTGGATTAGTTGGAATAATTCGCGTTTTTAGGGCAGCCCATTCGAAGTAACAAACTATGAAATCTCTTCGCTCAGGTAAGGCCTAAACTAAGCAAGGACACTTGGTTCGTTGAGAAAAGAACGCCCAGAACTTTCCCAGACACCATATCTTCATGAATATAATAACTAATCGTTTAATAATCATGTTCGATCTTGATGGTAAAATGATTTTCACTCTGCGACTCTTTACTTAATTTGGGACCTTCATTCTTCCATCGGGTGCCTATGAAGGGAGCTTAAACAATAAGAGGTATAGCTACGCTGCTGAGAGGTTTTCAAATACCATCGTACGATTTCGGATTTCGAGAGAATGTATGTTGGATGTTGTAAAATCCCAATACGCTTCTCGGCAGCTTGTAATATCTCTTAATACTTTGACTGTCCTTTAGGTATCCGTTGAAAGAATCCCTTCACCAGATAGATCTACTCTGTTAATTCCCTTTATCATTGATTTTTATTTTGCTTGTCCTAAAATCGAACCTTCGAGCCCTGACTGGTTTTATATATTTTCTGTTTCCAAGAAATGATTGATTCAAATTTACTTTAATTAAAGTCTGAGAACATCAAGTAAAAAGGTAGCTAATTTTGGTTTAATCTTCTAATTTTTCGAATTTGAATGGTGGCTTTAAAATTAATGAAGTTATTTCTGTTCTGAACTTCTTTAATCTGAGACATTGTTCATCATCTAATCAAAAACTTCTATTTTCATTAACGACTCAAAACTAAAAACCAAGTTTATAATTCCCAAAAAGCTTAGAAAGGTTGGTTTCTAATGAAAACCCACGATCTCATAGCTAAATCGCATTACAAGCTCTTAGAATGAAATTTCTAGAAGCTGTTCTCACTTCTTATTCACTTGTTGTTCTTAATATGCATCATAGTATGGGAAATGAATCCTTCAGAGAAACCTGCACTGCCTATTCTCTTAATATTTTTCGTTTAGATCTTATCGGATACTATGTAAATCTATTGGCTTTGCTAAATTATGAAGTTAACGAGATGGCACTCTGCTTTTCTTGAGCCGAATGCCACAATTTTTGTTTGGACGGATGGCAAATCCTAAATATCGTGAGTTCTAGCTCTAATACCCAGGATGTTTCTCTTTCTGTAGGTTTTGCATGGCTGTATGTAGAGATCAATGAGCAAAAAGGAAGATGCGTGCCATCGATTTCTTCTGGAACTCGCTACTGATTTTGTTCGATAAAAAAACCCTACTTTGTCATCAGAGAATAGCTCAGAGCACACACCAAGGATCCTAATTACACCCATCTTGGAAATTCACTTAGCATTGCTGATTAGGATGTAGATTTTCTTTTTGCTTTTAAAATACTGAAAGAAACAAGCTGTATTGGGAGTTCTGCAACTTGAATCCAAGACTTTTCGAAAGAAAGTTATTGAATAAGAACAGAAAGAAGGTCTATACAGAGCAAAGCAACAGTCTTGAGAGTAGTTGGATCTGTGATAAGATTAATTCTGTCTAAGGCAAGATTTCAAGCCTGCGTTGTACAGCTGAATTGAGTATGCATTCATGGGCGCTACTAAGCGACACTAAAAGTTTTATTGAATCTATCGATAATTATGGTATGAAGTCGTGAAGCTTTCTGCTGATAGGAATCGTTTTGGTATCATTAAAAGATTGCATTTTTGGTATTATATTTCGAAAATATGAATTGGTGATAAGCAAAAACATTGCACGTGCTTTGCCAGACCAATGCCGTTGATTCTCTGCGAAACATTTCTATTTGACTCTTCGATCTCGTCAGATTCATGACCTATCCCATGGGCAGATACAAAAATCATACGACTTATTTATTACAATAAAAATAAGATTCTTAAAATTCAAAGTTCTGTAACTATCTGAAAGGAGAGAAATAAGAGAATTATGGCGCTTAAACTATACAGGAGTCTCATCCATAATTGAACCAGCGAAAAGAAAGGTTAAAGTATTTCAAGAGACGATAGCAATATTCAGGGTAGGTTTCGGTCAAGAAGTCTTACATGCAAATCAAAGGTATATAAGTACTGTCTTAACAAGCGAGAGCTTTCAATAGCAAACATCAAGCCATGCATTTTTCAGAAAAAAAATTTGAGATATTGGAAGATAAACATGAAATTCGCAAAATAGATAAAATGGTTAAACAAGTTTTTATCGCACACAATATCTACAAAGCCGTGCTTAATTGGATTGTTGTCCATCATTTTGGAATCAGGGGCATTGAGAAAATGTCTCCATGGTATTAATTCAGTGGAATATGAAAGTCTACTGAGTCCATTATTTATTCAAATGCTGTATTAATATACCACTCGCTTAAATAATGAGCAATTAACTATGAAGTTTGATATTCCTTGGGATGCGCGCTTTTACTTGGCTGTTCGAAAAGGAACTCCGATAAGAATCCTTTTCTACTCAGACTCATTACCAAACGACAAATCGTAAATAAAAATTTAACCCTCACTTATGCTAGTTGCTTCCACGAATTATTATTTTTCCATTGCAGTCTTGCTCTGTCTTCTATTTTCTCTTTTTACAAGAGTGCGGTCGAATACGGTTCTATATGCTGAAGTTCCAGCTCCAGACTATCAAGCTTTGAGTGTTTCTTACTGCAATGTCTATCAATCTCAGTCTTCGAGCCCTTCGCCTGTCAAGCTCAGCTCTCCTTTAACGACGAATATCATTCAGAATACTTGTGTCACATAGTACAGCTTCCAGATCGATCAAAACTTCGCTAATCTTTTCTTCGAAGTCAAAATCTCCAGTTTTGGTACAAATTCAAACATTCGGCCTTTGATCGCTTATGAAATCGGAGCTCTCCCTTCTCTTAAGTATCAAGCTTATTATTCGCTGGATTTGAAATGCAATGGATACGATAAAAATGGTAATCAGCTTATTTATTGCAGAAATAACGAATCCTTTTCCTTCTGCTCAGGATATTGTCAAAAGAAAAAGTATTATTATCTCTCGATTCCCTCATCAAAAAACAAAAGCGGAGACCTCATGTAAGAATTATTGATCATTTCTGAAAATTTCTCACTTTTTTTTGAAGATATTTTGCAATATTTCAAGTGGATTCATTTAACAGTTCGTTTGAATATACCCTAAACTTTAACTCCTACAGTAAGTATATCAACTGGACTTCTTCGTTTCTAACGCGTTTCGTCATGTAGATCATCTGGCTTGCCCAAATTCGTGATCTGGGAATGGGAACTGCAGGACTTCTGGTTAAAATATCTAATATTTGTGCTAAGTCTGAATCTCTTTCATTTTTCATTTAGGAAAATGCAATTGCACACCAGGTTATATAGACGAGGACTGTAGCCTTGGTATACTTACCCAAAATTCTTTTTAGCTGAGCCTGAATATACAGAGGGGACGAAATTGACTGTTGGTGCGGATGCTACGGTAACTGTTAGCCCAGGAGTTGCGAAATACCTCTACCTCACAACTAAGAGTAATTCGTTCATGGAATTAATTATCATGGCAACAATGAAATTTAGATAACGATTTACAATTCTCATTTTATAAAGACGGGCAATCTCACGATATATATGAATTATGGATATAATTACTCAACTGTATTTCCTCCCAATGGATATTACAACGATTACTATTGCGCTTTCAATAATGTAAACCGACAAAATATGCAAATAACTCAGGAAAAATGGAACACCACTTATTCATTCATTCTATGTACCACGAAATTTGCTAATCCATCTGACATTTCCACCAGGTATTACCAATCATGATGCATTTGCAAGCATCGTCACACTAAAAGCCTCAGGGCCACGTAAGATTATTCAACCTCACGCTACTCTCATTTCCACAAGCCCTAAATGTGATTCCAATTGTTATTCCAACGATGGTTGGAGGGTTTTGTCCGGCTTTAGCGGTCACATTCTTCGTCCGATATATTAAGCAATGTAAAACAAATATTAACCGAGATAAGCTGATTGAATTGTTAGGGCGAGAAAGAGCCGCACAAAATACATTTGAAGTCAATTTATTTCAGGTCAGCCTCAAGAAACTAAATAATTACCTAATAGATACATAGGCAGAGAAACTCACAGAGTAAGAGATGAATAAATATATCCCACAGATGAAGTTCGAAGAGTGCAAAGAGAAATTCGAATCGGAGTAAAAAATCATTTGAAAAGAAATGTCTGAGAGCCCTTCACGTGATGAAACAGATGCAGCATTTGTTTAGATAAATACCAGCTGTATACTTCAGTCAGACAGATAATACTATGTAAGCATATCTTTCATCATGAATGTTTCCAAGGATGGCTTGATCGAAGTCAAGTAATAACGATAATGAAGAGAAAGATACTAATCGATACTGTTAGACCTGTCTGAATTGCAAGAGAAGCCTGCGTAGAAACGATTTCGAGGCATTTATAGCTGAATTAAACTTACGTCCTGCTCGAAACGACATTGAGCCAGAGGGGCTTATTGAAGAGCATAAAAATGCTGAAATTATAAACCCGAATATTCAAAGTTCTCAGCTGATTGCTGTCAAAAAAGAGATCACCGGTTTGGAACTTGAAGAAGAAATAAAGGAAGCTGAAGAAGTGGCAAAGAAACAAGTGAAACAATTCGAAACATTTCCCAAAGTCAAAGCAAAATCTCTCGAGGAAGTGAAAGTTGATGTGATCAACATCGAGACTGAATTCAATGTATTCACGCAACAAGAAGGGAAAGCAGGTAAGAATAAAATAATTTTTTCGGGGTGCTATATTGTGATATTCAATTATAGAAGCGCCAAATGACACCAATACTGCGAAAATTTCCATCACAGCATCAAGGAAAATTGGCGACCCGGCGATTAGAATCAAAACAAATATTGTTTAGTTTTCAATCTATCAAGGTTATAGAATTATTGAGAAACTTTTGGTTTGTTGCGATCTTCAATCTCAATCTGCTTTTTTGGTTTTTTTTTTTAACAAAGTTGATTATTTCGCATTTTATATTATCAATTCTCATGAATTTGTATGATTTATTTCTTAAACTTTCAAGATAAGCCTCCAATTGCCTGAGAAATGATGTTCTGTAACCATGAATAATTGAGTTTGAAAAAACTATTGAATTTACATAAAATTTCATTCGTACAGAGCCCGGAGCTCCCATTTAATGAATTCTAAACTCATATTTATTAGATTAACAGCACCCAGCACATTGAGCTTCAATGGTGAGCTTTCATAATGAGAAAACATCTCTACAGCAACGATATAATTCTTTTCTCGTTAAGTTCAAAATTTTTCATCTCAGATTGATTTTCCTCACCTTGTCAAATTTCATTATGAAAAGAGCGCTGGAATGATTTTGAGGGCAGCAGCTTTTTGGTCAGCCTGGAGGATGAAAAATTAGCAATAGAGTGGAGAATTCAATTATCATCATCAACATGCTCACAATGATAAGCCTCACCATAGAGGAAATGCCAAAAAGCAAGACAAATATTCCCAAAGGCAGCTTGTTCTATCCATTCAAATATCTTCATCTTGCATGATAACCTTAATTCTACAATTTATCGCTCGTAATTGCAGTAATGGTAGATTATAGACTTGAAGTGAGTATAATTTGTGAAAAATAGGCCATTCAAAACACGTATTTGATAAGGAGGCTCTTTGAAACACCACCCAGAAAACATACCTCCATATTCTTTTTAGCTGTTTCTAACATGATACGTTCTCTCAACATTCCATCAACAATATTTACAAATTTCACCTACTCAATATTGGATGGTAGATAAAATGGGTGCCAATTTTGAGAATTCTGAGTGAGTGGGTTGTCTGGTTTGGTTCGTTTCTCAAAACAATTCCATTCTTTTCCGGGTTCAATGCCTTTCTATGAAAAATTCCTCATGTTTAGCGATCAGTTAGCGAAATGACACAGGGATTATTTTCAAAGGGGATTCTTGCAAACAATGGTCGCAGAGCGGTGTATCACACGCTAAATATCTTCAAAGTTTCTATAAATTATGACGGCTTGCTGAGAACCTTTATTATTGATTTCAACTCGGGCCAAGTAGGGCAAAAGTTGGAACAAAACGCCAAAGTAATGGCTGATCCTTTCCCTTACGACTTTAAGAGAGGGATTAATGACAGTTAAAACACTTGTCGTGGTTTCTGAGAGTTTGGAGTTATCTCACTCTCAAACAGTTTTCAAAAAACGACTCGCACTTTTCTAATTAAATTCGAGAAACCGCTAAAAAAAAATTATCAACGACACTACCAGCAGAGTTAGAGAGTAACTCATAAATTCTTTATCTAATACTGAAGGCCTTTCACATTTGAATATCTACTACTACAATCAAAAAAACTCATAAATAAGGTTGATTCATCTCCATGCAAAACAGAAAATTGCCAAAAGGCAATACTCAAATCAGAAAGCTTCCAAAAGAGCATTCTTTTTATCGGTAGTGATAAGATAATCACATGAGTTAGGCAAATTCTTAAGTTTACTCTTGCGCAAAGTGAGTTTAGAAGGAAAAAAAAGGAGGTAATATCCTCATCCGATAATATCTCTCAAATTTTGATGAATAACAGTTATATAATAGCAAAATGAAGGCTATGAAAATGACTTTAAATGAAGAAAGTGTTAAGTACTCTCAATCTGTTCTCTTTTAGTTCACTATTTTGTCTCTCCTGGACGAGGCCTCATATGAATAAAACTTAGAGTTTTATTGGATTAAATAGAGTTGTGATTTTTCAAATCGCTCGAATTAACGCCTAGTAAAATTCCAACTCGAAAGGAGTTTTGATTAATCAAATTTTATCGGTTTTCCAATTAGATTCGTAAAACGTTTAATTAACCGTCAATCGAACCTGTCGCATGCAAAAACGAATTATAAGTCTGTGTTTTAACTTGTTCTAACAGGTATTTGTATAATCAAACCTAAATTTCTAAAAACAGAACCTAGCACAATGAAACTCAGTGCTTTAATTTGCCTTTCTCTTCTATCATTGAGTAACTAACCATCTTTTGCCTTTCTGTATTGACTAATCAATCCTATTAGTTCTTTGCCCTGCATTGGGATTAAGAGTCCAAAAGAAAATGAAGGACTGCATCAACGGACCTGACTACGTTGCATTTGAATGTACCGGCCCTGCTGAAGACACATCTTCATGGACATTCGATACTAACGCTGGCTTCAGCACATTCGCTTGCGGTGAAAACCAATTCGTTGGAAACTATGCCTCTGGTGAGAGCATCACTCTTACGCTCACCGACACTCCAGCCCATCAGAAAGTATTTGTTTCTTGGACATTGGCTCGTGTTGATAGATGGTACTGCGATCAAAACTTCATTGTCTATGCCGATGGTGAAAAAGTTTACTCAAGACATTTTAATTCAGAGCTCGCCAATCTCTGCGGTGATGACTATTGGTACGATGGCATTTTCAATTTGCACACCGAGTTCGACCACACAGGCAGCACACTTACCTTGGAATTTACATCTGGTCTGAACTCGACCAGTGATGTGCACTCATGGGGTATTTGCGGTGTTGCCATCTCCTATGTTACTGATGGAACTCCAACAATGACTCCAACTGAGGAAACCCCAACCGAAGAAACTCCAACTGAAGAAATTCCAACTGAAACCACCACCGAAACCCCAACTGAAGAAACCCCAACTGAAACCACCACCGAAACTCCAACTGAAGAAACCCCAACTGAAGAAACTCCAACTGAAACCACCACCGAAACTACTACTGAGGAACCTACCACTACCGAGACTACCACTGAGAGTGTACCTACCACCACCACTGAGAGTCCTACATCCACCGCAACCTCTACTACAACCACCACATCAACATCATCGATCGGCACACAAACCAGCACTTATGGCTATACCGTTGCTTCTTACACAACTTCAGGCACAAGCAACGAATATAATTTCACTTACATGAGCAACATCGTTGGACCTGACATCACTTTCTACGGCAAAAACGCATCCATCTATCACCACGGACCAGGCTATTCAGCTGCCCTTGGTCTAAATATCTACAATGGAAGAGCCACAAAGTTCGGATTTAATTTCAAGAGCACTTCAGAGCAAATTTGCGCTGGATTCTATCAAGTCGATGATATGTTTACCCTCAACCTCGGAGGATCGCTCTTAGATAACAATGCTCATGTCATTTGCTCTGACGGCACATACCATGGTCTGGGAGTTTACAATGGAGTAGTTCCCACAATCAGTCTCGGCACTGGTGCTACCAAAGCTTGGACTGTAAGCATGGATCTATTGACCCTTACTTTCAACATAACCAATGCTAATGACGAAGGATTCTTCGGATATATTGATAACATCAATAACACCTACTACCTCACGACTTTCAAAGAGGCAGGCTTCATTAAATTCACTTCAAGCTTGACGCTCACTGACAAAGCTTACATGAAAAAGCTCAATCCTGAGAAAGCTTCAAAGAACTACCCATTCACTTGGCTCGCCCAACACAACGATTCTAGTCTCCACGCCAACACATACAGTGCTATGGTGCAATCTTGGGCAACCGGAACCCACAACATGTTCGGTCAGTCCATCGCCGACGGTAAGATTGTTCGCTACAGTTGGACGTTCTATCCATCTGAAGCTTACGCTTGTGTTGGACTTATTTCTTCAAATGATATCACGAGTGTCTCGCTCACCGAAGATGTCAGAGCGTCAAGCATTGCTCTTTGTTCTGATAACACTAAATGGAATTTGACCCCTGGCGAGAGCGGCGATACGACTGTCGAATCTGGACAAGCTTGGACTCTTTCCGTTGACTACATGTTCAATTCCGTGAATTTCACCAAGAATGGAACTACTGGTGTTTATTACACTGCTAGCTTTGATGACGTCTCATCAACCTATTACACCGTTCAAATCGGCGGTTATGGCGGTATCCTGTTTGGCGGCGCAGTCACGAACCTCATCATCTCCTAAGTCATTTTCTAAATTTCTGAAAGAAACAATCAGTTAAGTATAAAAATGTTACAAACAATTGATTGTTTTACATTCTGAGAGACCTAAAATACGTAGAAACAAAAGATGAATCACAATATAATCATTACATAATTCTAGCTTTGATATAATTTTAGTCTCTCAATTGAAGAAATGAATTGCTGCAATAGAATCATAATTAGATTCTATGTAAGTCCAAGATCTTTGAAATGATTCCTAGGTTTCTCTGAGATGACTCACTTGCAATTGGGCTTATTCTGCTAATCTCGAAAAATTAGATGGAAAAACAAGAGATGTAGAAACAGAACTTTTGTGGTTCTTCTTTAAGAAAGGTCCATGAAAAGAAAATATTTTATCGTTCGTTACACGAGGCAAGCAGATTTTGCTTTTTCGGCGGGCTGCCTTGCGAATTATTAATAATCGGATTGAAAAGATTGAGAATAAAATTTGATGAACATCTAAGATGATAAGTTACTTTCAATTGCGACTATTGAGCAACTTTTTATTAGGCTACTTGAACAGCGTGATGCGTTCAAAAGAACCATATTAATTAAATTCGCTCAAACATGGAATTTATGTTTCAGATTTTGTCAAGCAGAAAATTATTTTAATGCAATTTTTCAGCAAAAATTCACTCCCTCACATTGCAAACGGAGGTCATTAAAGTTTACTTCAACTTCTTTTCCCAATTAGAATCTCAAATTTCAATCTCAAAGACACAAAATAATATTCATTAGTGAACAACTGCCATCGCAGCCACTTAAATTGACATGTGGGTTCCTTTGAGCTGTACTCGTGAGGTATACATATATTTTCTGACTTAAAAATAAAATAAAAAATATATATATATGATGAGCAATCTTTGAATATACTATTTTCGTTTTTTACTCGTGTGGCATTAAAGCTTTTTGCTTTGAATTCAGTTGATAAAAGTTAGCGAATTTCTTCAGCATTTTTGATCTCAGTTTTTGAATTTTTGTGTCTTTTTTTGTTATGAGAGTAGTGTTTGTATTAGATCCATAATTATTTATTTTGTTATTTATTAAGTAGTCGAATCTGTTCCTAATCATACTCAAGATTTTTGAAGATCTAGAAAACCAAAAATTTAACTGTAAACGTACGGAAACTTTCAAATCAAGGTCGCTTTTGTTGTTAGCCCTGTAATAAATTTAATCTTTCTGCGTATTAGTCTTATAATGGATGTCTAGCAGAGGCCACGATTTTACGATAGCAAGGGTCTCGATTTTCCTAATGTCAACCTTGCGATTCAGCTCTTCAAACGCCACTTTCAAGTTCATGATCGCCAGCTTGTAGCACATCTTCGACACATCGTCCTTTGTCCTGGATTCATCAATCTTACTCATGTCATACCTCGTCATGAAATTGATAAACAGCTGAATAAGCGCCTTCGCTCCTATCGTATTGTTGCTGTTGTTATTCTGCCCGTCGAGATACGAGTTCAAAACCTTCCAACTCATCTTATCCTTCAGAGCTTTCGACATATCTATATGCGAATTCCCTTTTAAATAATCAGCGAATTGGTCACCGATCTTTTTCGGCAGGTTCTTGGTGAAGTTGCTCTTCACGCAAGAATAAGAGACTTTCACATCTTTCTCTCTCATATGATTGCGGGCACGGTCATCAACGAGCTTCCTCAAGGAGTCTAAAACTTCTTGAGAAGGAACAACGGTCAACGAATCGGTAATATCATTTATTTTGCGATGCACAAAGTTATGTTTTACATCCTCTAATAACTTAGAAATATCTTTAAAGTCCTGTCCCTTGGACTCTAGCTCTTGCTCTTCGGTCTTAATCGATGATACTTCCTCTTTTTTGGTGTCAGAAGTGCTTCTTTCCTCGATATCCAGTTGGTTAAGCTTTTCCGCTGGCGGTTTATTCATCTCAAACTGCTTGGGTCTTTGGAAATATAAAAAGTATTCCTCTTCAGAGTGCAGGAAGATCCCAACCGGAAGCTCTGGCAGCGAGGCGACAGGGACTAGTTTCGAGACTAGCTTCCAGTCGTAAAATTTATAGAATTTGTTATTGTGCTCTAGATCCGGGTAGCTGACCAGCGCATCCTCGGATAGCCCGATTTTTCTCAAGTCTAGGCCCATATTCTTGCTTTTTGGACTCGCTTGAGAAGAGTCGCGGGTTGAAACGGACTTTCCGCTTTCATCTGTTGCATTATGAGTGAGGATTATCGTTTTTCTGGTTTTGAGTCGTAACTCCGAGCTTTCCAAGAAAGACTGGTCAAAGGCTCGACGGAAGGGCGGCTCTGAGGAGTTTTCGAGCTTTCTAAAGTGAAAGCCGCAGTTTTTCGTCGCGTTGAAACCTTTGTTGTCTTTCGACTCGAATGCTCCCTCATGCTGTTGAAGTCTAAGCTGGACGCGAGGGGCGGGGTCGAAATCGGCGTCTTTGTCGATCAGAGTCTCTTTGAGTTTTGGAATTATCGGTATCGAGACCATTGAAAGAACCTAACGTGGACCCTCTCAAAGTAAATATTTATCGACGAAATTAATAACTACGCACTCTAGCCAACTCTCGGGGTCCGATCAGGCATTTCTTTTAATGAAATAAAAATGCGTTGGAGAAACTCTCACCTCGCTCTCATTTGTGAGATTTCAGGAGTTTGGCCCTTGAGACAAATCAGATGTTGATGATCTGTTAGAGGAAAAAAAAAATAGAATGAAAAACTTCGTCATGATTAATTTGTTTAATTTCAAAATTAATTCTATCCGCATTGCACGTTTATATTATATGAGGTATTTGAGCTAGATGCTGTGTCGATAACGATCTCTACTATCTAATAGATATTTGAGTCTTAATTTGCGATGAGAGTTGTAAGCTGCTCGAGAATAGAGAGGTATTTGGATCACGAAATGAAGTTTAGAAAGGACATTAGATTAATTAGGAAACATCTATTTCTCACGTACTTAGGTTCGTAACCTCTACTGATGCTCGGGATTCTTTCGGGGCTTTTCATGTCCAAGAAATTCTGAGTTATGTCCCTTTTTTTTGAACGCCAGAGACTTTAAAAAATTCTAGAAACTAACTCGAGTACCTACTTGCGGTGCTTTCTCATAGAGTAAGTTTGAGTGTTTTTATCCTTGAAGGGAAAAAGAAGTAATTTATGAGGAAGGGTATATATCTGGCCCTGCAGGCAAAGACCTTCAGAATAAAATATGAAAATTTTGGCCTTCAATGATATCAATAGGTTTTACTTTCTCAGATTTTCTTTGTGGACTTCAATTGAGAAAAAGATAGAAGGCCATGACTGATTTAGACCATTGAAGTTCTATTCGAAAGGAAAAGTTGATATGTGAAAATGCTTTCTTGTTATATTAACAGTTCGTTAAAGAAACTATACAATTAAGAGCTGTATGCCTGAACTCGGCATAGTCTCGTATGCAGTAATCAATACGAAGAAGTTATGAAATCCTTAGTACAGACATAATACCTATATATATACTAATAATATCACCCCTTCAAGTTCTCATCTCTGACGGATTAATCAAAGCCATAGATTCCAAAGTTTCTTTTATCCTCCAAGCACATGCAATTAGGTATAAGTCAACTATAACTCCAAACAACGACCAAGACCAGAAATCACACACAAAAAACCAGCAATAGACTCCTAACAATACCTTCAAAGCTGTGATGTTCTTGGCATCATAAGCATACTTTCCCACATAATAGATTACAACGAGTATCCCCTTCGAAATTAAGAAATATAGCACAAGCAAACCCATAAAGAATCTGTGAGTCTCTCGATCATTGAAGAAATTACCAGGATCTTCTCGGCATCTCTGCCTAAGCTCCCAACTGCTGTACATCTCATCGCAAATTACGTCTCCGTCATCTAATAGGAGGGTACTGAAGATTTTGACAGCGCAAGATATAATTGCCAAGAAAAGGAAAATTATATTTGCTATAGCATAGTGGAAATACCCGGAATAGCGCTGCTGAAGCACTTGGTATACGTTTGAGTTCGATGAGCTTGGACCTGAGAAAGGGATGATGACTTGCTGTTGTTGACCGCTGGGGCTCAGATAGGTCTGCTGGTAAGCACTTGCATTTTGAGGGAGATTTTGATGTTGAGGTGCGTAATATTGCTGGTGAACCGGTCCAGATACCGGGCTCATCGATTGAAGAGGGACCCATTCAGCGGTAGGGGTCTCTTTCATTTGAGAAAATTGACTGTTCGAGTTCATAGTTTTCAGAACGAAGATGAATTAGAAATTAATGAATCAAACGAATTTCGAATGTTTGGTGTACCTCAGCAATTTATTGAGATCTATCACGATCTATCAGAAATGACAACGATATTAATTTTTCAAATCTCGTAAGATAAGTCATGATTATATACTCTATGAAAATATATCCCGAATTAGATACACAAGTCGCGTTGATCTATTTATCTCTAAAATTAGAAAAGAATGCTAGCGATAGGTCCGAGTAAAGCCAGATGCTTATGAATTTTAAAATTTTGCTAGAGCAGCACGTAGTTTTCATTCAAATAAACAGTTTTCCTTAGATATCTCAAGTATTGATTTCACGAATTGAGAGTGACATAAATTTTTCAACAGACAGTATGAAGATATGAATTGAAGGGTTTACAACTTCTATCACCAACTACGAGCAAAGCATACATTCTGAAGTATCGGTTGTTTGAAGGGCTCTAGAGTGTTCGATACATTTCAAATGGTACTCATGCTTGCATTTGAACGAAGCAGAGTCTTCCAAAATCCGCTCATTACAGGCCGGGCATACCACTTTATCCTTATTCTTTTGAGGCAACACGTATACCGTAATGATAAGAGTATCCCAATCTCCATACCCCATTTTCTCAGGGCTATATCTGATATATTCGTCTCCTGCTACTTGTCGTTCCTGAGTCTTGACTAAAATGCTGGGTTTTCCACGCCCAGCGTATCTTTTTCCAGCATACACATATTGACAATTGTTGAACGCACAAAGTTCAACGTCAACTGCCTCATTGCAAATTGGGCAAGAGTTCATCATTTTATCGCCACGGAGATCATATGATATACCTACCCCTTTGTTGATAACAACCCAATTTCCATAGGCCACGCATTTTGAATTGGTGCATATGCCTTCGTGACAACCCAAGACTTGCTATTCTCCATCTCGGAGCAGAGGTGGCCCATTGCTTTCTTTCAGGCCCTCCTTGATTATCCATTTCCACAAATTTTATCCCAAAGCTT
>ENA-UOTZ01000567-UOTZ01000567.1-compost-metagenome-genome-assembly--contig:-NODE-567-length-30762-cov-19.200880_pt1 | contig 30762 bp, 28 predicted proteins | sample MGYA00238144_ERZ746983 | MGnify/ENA primary metagenome ERZ746983 (study PRJEB28759, sample SAMN06268863) | compost metagenome | isolation source: single cell | place: USA: California, Emeryville, Joint... | reverse complement strand
TGAGAGATTGAGAGATGAGGGAAAAAAAAAATAATCGGCAATATTTAAACACAGTAGGGAGATATATATATTTGCAAAACTCTCGATAACATTAACAGATTAATGAGATTAGAAGCGAGATGTTCCTCGAGTTGGAGGAGCAAAAAGAAAGGAAAAAACGTCAGTTTTTTTGTGTATTAATCAATTAATAAGCGTTACACCAATAACTCAACCAACTTTATTTACAATCCCATTATTAATACTTTTAACTACGGAAATACCGCTACTGTGAAATTTTTTTTGGCAATCGGTAAGTAATGGTTGAAGCTAAAACTGAAGTCCCAAACTATGACTACACCTATCTCCGTCCGCCCCAAGATGTCTTCAATATCAAACACTCAGGTAAACGAATCTCGTATTTCAGTCATGCTGATTTTGCGAAGATCACTATTGTCAGCATGGTGAGGGCAAAAAGTCCGTGAGAAAGATCTTCTATAAAGTGCAATGGAACGACTATGAAAAAGGAAAAATCAAGGAAATGAACGAAGAAATTAAAAAACAGAACATACAACTCCCTTCTTAGTACCGACGCTCTATAATGCCTCAAACCTAAACTAACTCATTTATAGCTGGACAGAAGGCGAAACTGTTCGGATGATCTATAACCAAAGAGGAGATACACCCAAATGCATCGAAGTGATATAGCTCCGATTGCCAGCCTCTCTAACTTTGTTTAATAGAGTTTAAAAACCTACGTTGCGTGGTTAGAAGATAAGGAATATCATAAACTCGACGCTGCTACACTTAAATATCTGGTAAGAAGAGATACCCTCATACCCTATTAATCAACTTCTCTTTCAACCCAGCAAGATGGAATTATCTACTTAATGGGTAAAGACAAACAGTACAGACCGATCGTCGTCGTGAATATCTATAAAGTGAATCTCAAAGGAGTATAGCATAAATGCCAAAGGATCCCTATTATTAACCATCAATATAAATAGGAAGAAGGAGATAGGCAGCTGAGAGCAATCTGTCATGCCCTAAGAGTCTTTGTTAATCATTGTTTCGTCAGAGGTCACGTTGAAAATTGGGTGATGATGGTTGAAGTTAACAATGCTGGCATTTTTAACTTCCCAATGAATGTAAAGCGAACTTCCCTTATTATATTTTCTAATTTTTTTCAAACGCAAAGTCTATGAAGAAAATCGTTTCAACCGCCCAATTATATTTCTCATCGTGTCTGGAGAAGTTGTACATCTTAAACCCTTCAATGAGCTTGAATGCTGCCTGGAGCATGATCAAACGTATATTTAACAACATGGGAACTTCATAATTTATTAATCTCTAAATAAAGCACTGATCGATCCCGAAACTTCTGCCAAATTCGATTTCATAACCAAAAAGAATTTCCACAAACTCCAAGCAAACATTGACGCAAGCCAAATCACTAAAAAATACGGAGGTACTCATCCAGATCTCACCGTCTTCTGGTAATTACTTGAAAATTGCTGAGTGCTAAAGAATTATTTTGAACAGGCCTCCAACACGATTTACCACTGAACCTCCATACAAAACTGAAGAAGAAATAAAAGCCGAAAACGCTAAAATTGAAGAGGCTCGACTGAAAGAGGCTAAGGCTAAAGAAGAAGAGGAAAATCGAAAGCGTGAAGAGCAACGAAAAAAAGAAATCAGCATCGAAACAAAGAACGAAGAAAAAAAATTTGATGACGCCAACTACAGTCCATCTCACGTAGAGTTTACTCAAGACGCAGCTTTTGATGGTGGACGACGCAACATCACCCGTTATGACCTCAGCTCAATAATTTCGAGCCATGCGAACTATTTATCTAGAGAAAATGCCAAGCTTACGGGTTGGTTGCATTCAAAACAAACCCTCAAGACTGATCCTCAGAAGGTGCTTTTCTCTTGAAATCAAAATTTTCTAATGAAATATCTGATGTAGTGAATATCTCCTGAACGCGTCTAAAAGAGCAAGATCTATTAGTTGATTGGGGAGATCTTTAGCAAACGCGATAGTCCTATTCATAGCTAGTTTCTTGAGTTTTTTTGCATGAAAACATTAGGAGAGTTGGTAGTAGTCTATCTTTGAAAGGATAAGATTGCATAGTTCAAACACTACAATAAAACTTTCTCAGAGAATTGAAGAGTTTATTTTTCCTCCACTTCTAATCCTTCATTCATTTTAACATGGTGAATTCAAACACCAACTAGTTGAAAAGTTGAGTATTCAACTAAGCCAGAGGGTGAAGAAGTACAAAATTCCCAGCTCTTTAGCGTTTTTTTATTTACCTCCGCCAATTAAGAGGTTTTTAGTAATTTTCAAAAAATTTCACCCACATATAGTCACAGTTTGTCATAAATGAAACTAGATTAGATATCTGTATCCCTAAATGTTTTGTTCGAAAGATGGAAAATAAGGTCCACCACATTGATTTTCGAAAATCTGAAATCTCTTGTTGACATAATTATTGAAGTCATGTAATCAGAATATTAAGGAGGATATCTCTTTTCACCATACAACATTACAAGGCTGATACACTTTCTCAGAAAACCAAAATTAGGCTCTCACGAAATCCATATAAAGAGAAAATGAATCGTAGTTATAACTCGGTTCGCTAATAATACAAAGATCTGTCGCTACGTCGATCACTTCCACGTTCTTTGTCGAGTTCTTTGGGGACGTCGATCCTAAGTGAAAAGAAGATTAATCAACAATTTTACAATTGCATTATTCTACTGTGAAGGGTTAGGGATTGGTTGAGGCTTTGACTGAGTATCGGTTGTTTTAGAAGAATCTTTCTCATTATGATGAGATTTGTTTCTGCTTGGACTACTGTTTCTTTTTGATTTCTTATGTCTTGAGCGGTCAGAAGAAGATCTGGAGCGAGAGCTGGAGCTGCTCCTGGATCTATGTCTTCTTGAGTGTCTTCGGTCATGTTTTCTTCTGCTTCTTCTATCTCCGCTATCGGAGCGAGATCTTGAGCGGGATCTCGAACGATGGTGCCTGCCATGATTGCGTCTACGATCACGATCGTAATCACGGCTGCGGGATCTACGTTTTCTACTGTGCCTATCTCGATCTCGACTGGATTCACGTTCCCTGTCGTCGTTTTTAGGATTGGCTTTCTTCATCGCTTCATGACGAATTTCTTCCTTTCGAGCCTTCAAAATTTCGAGTTCTTTTCTCAGGAGAGCAAACCCTGTGTGAAGTTTTCCTTCCAGGTGGGTTTGTGATCTTCTGTCATCACTTATCGCTTGTAATGCACCACAAACTTCGCACACCTATACTATCAGCAATAAATAAACGCGAGTTAAAACCTGTCAGATGGAGAGTGGTATTGGCGCAATTGGCAATTTATTACCTTCATGTTTTTGCTTGTAGCTCCTGCTGCGGCGTCGCCTAATAAACTAAGTTCCTCTTTTTTCTTTTTAAGTACGTCAACTTGAGCCATTATCTGTTCTGATTCCTCAATCTTTCCCTCATCACCTAGTTTTTCGACAGTCTCGAGCAATAATTTGATTTCATTATCCATCGCTTCCAAACGTTCGACCACTTCCTTTGGTTTTTCAACCTCCATCACAGGATCCACTTTTGTTGAAGCTTTTTTGATTCTTGCCTCAACACCGGCCAACAATCCTTCAATCAATCCTGAAGGCGATTAGGACGCATTATGTGGTTGCCTCTTACCAATCATCTCATTGAGATATTTGCGTTCATATTTTGAGCGCTCTGGGTCATTTTGGAAGTTTTTTTTGAAATGCTCATCATGCCTCTTCGTACACCTAAACCATAGAATGATCGAAAACTGAAAAATGAATGTTGCATACGGCCCTAGATCGCATTTTGTATTCGGAAATAGGTCATGAGGGCAAAAGGAGACGAGGTAGTATTTGCAGACCTAGTTTTTTTAAATTTTTTGGAGCATTATGAATTTCAAGTACATCAGGGTCATCAAAGTGCTCTTTTTTGCGATATCTATCATTCAGAGGCACATTCCTTTCTTTTCCCATGAGTTCATCAAGCTGTTGACGAAAAAGGTCTACCATATCTGCGAGGGTTGAGAGGTGTCGTTTACAAACTTTTTTTCAAGAATATTTTTAGATTATTATCAAATTTCAATCTAATTAGAGGCGGAATAGTTAATTGTCTTATTTTCAACTAAAGCTAAATTATGATGTATCCTCTTAAAGTGCTTACGGGAGGTATTGTGCTCCAAATAGGCAACGAAAACTGGAGCTGTAAATAAAAATTAAGCAGAAACTCTTGCCAAAGAACCATTTGGTCAACTTTATTGCGCAATATCGCTCGGAAATTTATATTTTGAAACAGGAACATACTTCTATGTTTTTGTATCAGTATAGAAAATCGAATCCTGCTAAGCAAAAGGCAAGAGAATCAACGAGAAAAACTTTTTGATATGAATTATTACAACGTTTTATTCTTCTCCTCTTGTAAGAGGATTTATTATTTTTTTTATTCGGTTGAAAAGACCCACATATTCTTCCGAAAATCGCGAAGAACTAATTTGACCAAAATAATGAAAACCAATAGCCTCACTTAGGCAATTGCTATGAGTAATTTTACATTTCTCAATGGTATTCCTAACGAAGATACCAAGTAAACTTATTCAATTATCCAAAGAATATAGATACAGAATTTCAAAACTCAATTACTCAAATTTTTCGGAAATTATTAAACAATTGGTTATTGCTCCTACAACTTTTATAGAGCACACTGTAGAACTTATTTTTCTTGGTTATTAATTTGCTTCCCCCTTTTAAGTGCTTGATGCTTTCTTAACTTGTCATAGTTCGTTATGCTGGAATGAAATGCCCCTACCAAGTCGTTGACATGGTTAAATGTGGATCTCTTGGAGCCTTTGAGGATATTTCTGTTGCTTTCTTTCAATAATTCACTCAAATTCGTGCGATTTATCTCTGAAAGGAGCTTTTTCGCTTCACTTTCAATCGGCGACTTTTCTTTCACAATTCTGGGAGTCATCAGTCGGTTGAAATTATCAGCTGTTTTTTGAGGCGCAAGATGAGGTAGGGACCCTTTGCGGCTGAATATTTTCGTGGTTGTTGTCAGCATACAACTTTTCTGTGTATAAGGACTCATATCTTTCGACAGAAAAGCACCCGTCATATTTCTTGGAGAAACCAAGTCTATACTTAACTGATGTGGAGTTGTTGAAGTAGGTCTTATTTCGAGCGAGTTCTTATTAGACTGATGCTTCGGCCTCTGGGTTTCAAGTTGTTTTGCTTGTGGAGTTCGAACTGATATTAGTTTTTCTGTGCTGGCATTACCTGCTCTCTTGGGACTAACCTGTGTGGATTTTGAGAAAGTATGCGGATTTTTCGGAGATTTTGATCGTTTCTTCTCAGGTATTTTAATGGCTGGTAGTTTGGCTGGTTTTGATTTGACATGACTGCTCTTTTGATGTGGGTTCTCGGTTTTTGGCTTAGAGTGGCTCCTTGATATGCATTTTTCATGCTGCTTATCAGCAAATTTCGATTGGGCCTTTTCATTTCTCTCGCCCTCATCGGCAGCCTGTTCAAAACTGTTTGTTAAGATGCTGTTCGGAGTGGAAATCTCATGGAGATGAGTTCGAATAGAATTGATCATTTTGGGGGTCTGCGGCTTGCTGTTAGGTCTGCTATTGGGCTTCTCGGGCTCTTCGGCTTCTTCTTGTAACAGTTTAAGCTGGAGATGCTGAGTCTCAGGCTCTTTTCCAAAGAAGAAACGGTTTTTGTCGTCTTTCTGTGGAGAGGGTGAATAAATAGAGCGTGACGCAAGGGTTTCAGGCCCTAGCTTTCCACTCATGATTGTGTATTGTGGAGATTCTTGGAGGACTCGAGAGCTGGCGTTTGACAACTCACCTGGCTGGTTCTGTTTTGGTCTTCCTTCTGTCGAAGCCAGTGAGTTTTTGGAGCCAGCGTTCCCTGATTGCTCCTCAGAATGCCTGCTTGAAGGATAATCAAGAAAAGGACTTTTCTTCGACCCTACGTTCTTCTCAATCATTCTCTTAATGCTATCGCGTGCTCTATGTTGACTTTGACTGATCTTACTAGAGGAGGCGCCTCGAGGCTCATTTTTTTTGGCGGCTAGAAGAGCCATGCTTGTGTTGACAATTCCTTTTATACTTTTGCGAGGCTCAACAACTGCAGTAACTGGTGGATTTTTTCCTCTATTTCTCACAACAGTGAAAGGAATATGCATCGTTTTAACCTCGAATTTTGATATCCCTCCGCTCCAATTATAACTACTACAAGATTTCCTGCGAATATAATCCTGTTCCGTTTGTAATCTTTCTGGGTTAAGCTTTATATCGGGGAAGAATCCGGATTTCTCAAGCACAACAGACGCTTTCAGTGCTAGCTCTTCATTATTTGCTTCTTCCTCCGCGAGCGCATCCAATAACGACTTCACTGCATACTCGACACTATTGCTTTTTCGAGGCTTATCAACGTGTTCTTCATGATTGCTCAATCCTATTTCACGCAAACGAGGTCAGAAATTCAGGTGATGAGGTAGTGTTAGTTACCAAGATTGCCTGGATTCACACTTGGCATCGCCTTCAGTAAATTTTTTTGCTTAGCAGTAAATTGCTTGGGTTCCAAGACTTTAGTGATATCATCATTTTCAGCGAAGGAAACATGCCTTAGGAAGTGGGTAAGTGAAGTTTCTTGTATTGAAATTAGATTGACGCAATTTGAAGAATAGTTACTTGTTTTGAGCAATGATCTGTTTGTAGGGACCTCTAATAGTTCTGAGACATGATAAGTTTGTAGTTTCTGTTTCAAACGTTCTCGGGATCGAACTCCCCAGGGAGAAAGAACATCTCGCATTACTAAATCCCAAGCTAACTTTTTCTCATTTGGAATGAAATCTGGTATATCATTTTCTTGAGGTTGCTCATCAAAATTGAATTTAGGAAGATCAACCAAGTCAGGGTCTTTTTACAAAATTATTATATGCACCATGTAACAAATTTACCAGAGAGGCGGTAAGACAAGTATTGATACGCTTGTAGATTGATGGGAGTCTTTGGAGTCTCTTCATTTTGAGATGGTTCCTTTTTTCGATCCTGATAATTGTGTTAATTTTTTAGGATTCTGAAGGAGAATTACTGCCTGGCTATTTGGAGCTGTTTGATTATTATTGGCAGACTCTTCTTTTATACTTTTAGAGTCGAATTGTGCGTTCATGCTCGTTTTCTTGGAGTGATTAGCAAATTTTGGAACTGCTATAAATTTATGTTATCGAGAATCTTGAAGTAAAAACCCTTGTAATAACTTATTTATTAAAGGTTAAACGACTCTCAGTTTGACCTCGACTATCCAACAATCCTTAGAGAATCAAGATATTCGGATGTTTCCTAAATTTACTGTAAGAGATAATATTCGATTCCGTGCTATCTCACACGCTCTTGTCAACGGATTATTCTCACAAAGTTTAGTTAATAGAAGCCACAAAATGGTTGTTGATACTCAGTTTAAAATATCAAACTAAGTTAATGTAATTTACACAGATGTCATATCATATTCAGTATTAATGAAAGTAAAATTGTAGATAGTGAAAGAAATAGCAAAAGTTATCATATGCTATCATCAGTCACATTTTTCAATTATGCAAATTATGTACAAGCTACGGAATTGAAATTTAACTTAAAACTTCAAACCGAGCTTTGTTATCTTATCTTGCTCTCTATTAAGAACCAGCCTTCGACTTGGCTTGGGCTTTCATGATTAAAGAGGCGACTGATCTTGCGTATCTTCCTTTTATTTCAAGTTGATCTAGCAGATCCGCCTTTCTTTGCGTCAAAGAGAGCACTCTTCTGTGTCCAGGAGATGGTAAATAACTTCTTGGGAGGTTATCATCAAACGTTTCTTCAACTTCTGATTCCTGTTCCAACTCCTGGTTGTCGTTGCTTTGACTGCGAAACTTGAGGGTTGTTTTCTTCTTACTAGGTCTCCTAAATGCTCTTTCTTCAGCTTTTTGCAGCGCTTTTTGGATAGTTAATTCATCGTTTTCGCCAGTTGTCCAGAGCTGTTTCAACCGATGAGATTCCACTTGCTCTATTATTTGGTGATAAACTAAACCCAAAACAAAATTGTGTTAATTTTACTTAGCTCGATTACGTCAAATTGGCAATCTTCCAAGCCTTCATCAGTGATACCTCCAAGAATAAATAACTTATCCACGAAAATGCAAGCACTATGAGCATAGCGTGGTCTCCTTGGCTCGCTTCCCTCTATTGACACAGAGCACCAGCTCATAATATCAATATTAAATACATGAAGGTCGTTCAAATAGCTGCCTGTCTCGCTTCTCTTTCCGCTTTCATCGTTTCGCCCTCCAAAAACAACCAATATCCGTAGTTTTTGATAGTAATTCATCGAATGGAAGAATCTAGGGCAAGGAGGAGTTCCTTTCACAGGAATAGATTTCCAAACGAACTTCCCTTCATGGTCAATATTCATAACTTTCAAAGAGTTAAGTATATCTCCTGATGAACTCCTTCCTCCAAAGACGTATATCCCTTCGTGAGGAATCGGCTGAAATAATTGTTAGTATAACAAACATCTAATGGGGTAAGAGAATACTTTCCTAAAATCAAATCTGGAGTTTTCATCCTTCTTTTGAGAGCTATTAAATATCGAGCACATTGTATGAAAAGCCACTCCTTCAGAGTTCTTTACGTTATTCGTGCTATCAACAACAGCGTCATATGTCTGTATTATCATTTTTTCTGTACCACCAGAGTGAAAGAGTGTGTTAGTGAACGATTAAGAAAAAAATAAATTACTTAAATTAATCGTAATGACATCGGAAAGATACATTCCATCATCGTCAACCCCTCCGTAAATAATGAGTAGATCATCCATCAGACAAGCGGAGTGGTTTCTTCGAGCAGGGATTTTGGGATTCAACAATAAAGTTTTCCATTTCTGGGTGCGAGTATCGAAGCATCTCAGATCACTTAAACACCGTCTTTTCCTATTATCGACTCCTGATAAAATTTCACCACCAAATATAAATAGCTCTCCTCCTTTTTCCACACAGGTATGGCCACGCCTCAGAAAAGGAGGCGTATTCACATCGCTGTCATGGTTTTTCCATCTCTCTTCCTTGATTGCTAGTGAGAACATCCCTCCTTCATGAGAGATAGACTCCCCGCCGTATAAATATAACTTGTCTTTGTAGCTGATAAGAGTGCTTCCTTCCCGAGCACTAGGATGCCAATTTCCATTTATCATGTCCCTTAAGTACCAAAAGAATGTATATTTGAATGCAATCTTCTCAAGCAGATTCTCTCTACTAAATTGACCAGGCTGTTGTTCGCTTCTGTTCTTTCTTTCTGTAGAATCTTGATTGACGATTGTTACCACTGGATGATCCTGAGTAGTATCAATGATGTGATGCAATAAAATTTCTCGGGGTCTCGTAGAAGACTGCTCCGGCTCATCGAAGATCAATTTTTTATGGGTATTTGGAATTTTCCTTATTTTCAAATTTGACATTGTTCGTTGCATAACATGCTCCGAAAATCTCTTCTGTTGCATCGAACTAATGTTTTTCTCAATCATTTCTTGATATTTCTTGATTCCATCTCGGTTCTCCTTGAGAACAAGTGAAATCTCTTGCAAATTTTTTGGTAAATCGATAAATTTTTTGTAGTTCCTTCTTTTTGCTTCAGATGGGGACAGAAAATCTTGAAATTTGTTATCGTGAGGAGAAGAATAAAAATTTTCCTTGGTCATGGAGACAGAGTCGCCATCAATTGATCTGTTAAAGCCCTTTTTCCAACTGAATTCTGCCAACAATGGAGTTGGAGGTTTTCTAATCTTTGCTCCTGAAGGGTTCTCTCGAGCCTCTGATTTTGAGAGCTCTTTTGGAGCACTCCTATCATTTTTGTTTGAAGACCTACTTAAAATAGAAGCAAACGCAGCTTTAAATACACGATTTGTGCTGGCTTTCTCTGCTGTTGATTGCTCTAATGTCGGCTGGAAATGTCTAGTTGAGAGAGTAGCAGGAATTAAGTCTTTTATCTTTTCCTGATTCGAAGGGCTTACAATAGTCTTGAAATGAGAAGTGCTCTTGCTGCTCAGGTTGGATTTATTCATTGAGTACAGAGTTTGTGAAAGTAAGTTCTCTTGAGGTTGAAGAGCTGGATTTTGAGAAGTGAATTTGTTTCTGGGATTGCCAAGCTGAGTAAAAGTTGCCATGGGATTGAAAGAGGAGCTTGTTGATAATAATTCATGTCCTTTTTCACTTACTTGTAAACGCCGTGCAGGAGAATTAAAACGCTTGGTGATGAACGGTTGCTCTTGGATAAAATTCTTTTGAAGTGAACGCCTAAATAAGGAATCTTTTGGAGGTGCAAAGTTGGTCGAAGTTGCATCCAAGTTCATTTTGTTAGAACTAATTACTTTTATTACGAATGAACTGAAATTATTGACTCGTATTTTTAGCACATACTGAAAGTGATCTATATCTTGGGCCAATCGTCGTACCGGATAGTGAATATGTTGCTGCGATTTCCTTAGCATTGAAATCCTAATCTTACAGTCTAAATTTGCAAAGAAGCTGACCAATACCGTTCGTTTATGTAATGAAGATCTATTTGCTACGTGACCAGTTCCACAATTAACAGTATCTACGAGTTTTGGAAGAGAGGGAAAATATCATAACCTGAAAAGTACATTGCATCGCCTTCTTGAATCAAGGCTGGATCAATTTTACAATATCCATATTCTGTTTCATTTTCGTCCTTTTTCATAGGAAAAATACTTCTACTCGATTCTAACGAAGTTCTTTTTCACATTGAAAGCTAATGCGGCTGTAATATTTTGAGCAGTTGATCTCATTCCCTACAAGTGTTTCATCTACTCTCAACAATTATTTTTTTTTTACTTCTTCTCTCAACAGGTGTTGCTGATCTTCTCAGCAGCAAACAAATCTCAATAGCAACTAGATTTTATGGAAGGCACGGTATCATATGCATTTGACAGGGGCAAACTCATAGTAGTTATATATTTTCTTTCTAATTTTTTCCAAGCTCTTCTGCCTTTTCAATGAATTTGTCCAACGCCGGTTGTGGAATTGCTCCAAGGAATTGTTCCTTCACCTCTCCGTTATGAATCAAGAACACATGAGGAACTGACCTCACTCCCAAAGCCTCAGCCAATTCTGGAAACTCGTCAATATTAGTTTTTGCGAACACCCATTTCCCATCAGCCTTTTTATACTTCTCTTGAATCATGGGCATTAACTTCTTGCATGGTCCACACCAGTCTGCATAAAAATCGAGCACGACAGGCTTGGTGCTCTTCATGATCTTGTTTTCCCAATCCTCTCCAGTCTTAATGATCTCTTCTGCCTTTGGAGTTTCATTTGTGCTAAAGTAAGACATTAGTTGATATGAGAGCATATTTGGCTGTTGTTTAGAGACAACTTCTCTCCATAATTGTCTTCTAGCAGCAGTTTTGCTCAGAGGGATCGCGAGGAATCTCGACACGAACTTTGCTGAATTGCGAATGTTCATTTGACTTTTCGATAGATGATTTTTATTGGAATTAAAAACGAATTATATAAAAAAAAAGTTTCAATTTCAATTCCTGACAAATTTTTCGCTCTTAGAATCACTCGTGTTTAGAATACTACTTTACTCATAAATTTGTTAAAGAGAACATGATACAAAAGTTAGCCTATGTATCGAGTTTGTTTGTTATATAGGTTAAACTTCGTCTTGCAACAACAGCTCAGTTCCCGCAAGCTTTCATTTTGTATTCATTCAGGAACTCATTCACGTACTCTATCGCCTCTCTCTTTGTCATGAAATTTGACTTCTTCTCTGGTAAGCTTTCAGTAGGTATTGATTCGTGATTATTGCCTGTATGTGCACGCTTTGATTTTGGGGTCTGGGGCCTTGGAGATTTTTGCTTCAGAAGTTCTTTATTACTTTGAAAGCCTTTCTTTACAGTTGCAGAAGTCGCAGAGTTGCCGAGGTCAGTACCGGTTTTCAGTGAATCGGTGGTTTTCGGAGTCGGAGTCACTGAAGTGCTTCTAATACCTTCATTCTTTACTTTCTTTGGAGTCTCGTTTGGAGCATTTTCTTTCGGTTTGCTTTGCACCGTCACCGCTGGATTACGAACTTTTTTAGGAGATTTATGAATGGTTGACGTGCTCTCCGGCGAATGCTTTTCAGGGTTAGGTTTAGCAGCACTTTGTTTGGTGGGAGTGGCTTTGTCATCTAACTTAACTGTTTGGAATGAAGCCTTGCTGTAAGGGTAAGGCTGAGTTGTTTCAGGAGATTTGCGACGACGAGGAGATGAGTTAAAGACTTTATTTGCCATGGCTTTAGCCTATTTAATAATAATAGGTGAAGAAAAATGCATGAAATATTTACCATTGCGATCTCTAGCTCAATTTTTTCTTGCAAGGCTCTTTCTTTTGACAGCTTTCTTCTCTCCGCTTCTGCCATGAACCGGTTATTCAATCTCTCTTGTTCCTCCAAGGTCACTAAGAGAATATATGTTCACAATTAGAATGGATTCATCACTAAATACATTTTCTTTTTTGTTCCTGTTCGGTCTTAGGTCGTTCCAAACTGGACGACAACTCTCTTTTGGGACTTTTTTTCTTTAACTCTCGGACAGATCGAGTTTGTTTAATATTTCGGGTAGAATTAAGTGGCTTCGGTTGTTCTTTTGGTGAGGTACTTTGTGGGGTCAAATTAGAAGGTTATTTAGGTCGATATAATACCTTCTTGAAACTTGATGCAATTTTTCGTAAACCTTTGCAATCTGTTCAGATGTCAAACCGAGTTCTCTCAGCTCTTCTGGAGGGAGGAGTGCTTTCAAGCTTAAAAAAGTCAGAAAATTTGTTTTAGAGACTGGGGAATTTACTCTTTTTGAACTGTTCGAGACAGCACTGCACTCTCATGGCCAGTCCTTTGGGATAATGGCTCCTTGCTTTTAGGGGACAATCCCTTACTAGGCGTTTTTCCATTGTGTAGTTTGTTCCGTTCGATGAAATTCGTTTGATTCTTTTTTGCTGTCTTCGTCACATCAAGAGAAGTCTGGTTCTCTGAAGGATCAGTTTTAGGCCTGGCAATCACTTTTTTGGGAGGCGTTTTTTGATGATTGATTTTTTTAGTTGTTGGCACTACCACTTCATTTTTCATGGGTTTAGATGGAGTACCTGTTCTGTCACTTTGACTAATTGCTTTAGTTTCTTTCTGAACTTTTGAAACTTTTTGGTTCGAAGATTGGTGACCGCTTTTTACGACTTTTTCGGCTTGCTTGCGGACTTTTTCTGAAGCAGAGTAAGTTTCAATGTTTTCTTCTGGCTTTCGCGGAGTTGGATTGTAACTGTAATGAAGTTGTTCTTCTTCGACATACTCAACGTTTGGATCCTCGCTACTATTATCCTTTTTGATTGGTGCTGTTTGCTGTTGCTGTTCTACCGTCTGGCTATGAGCTCCATCATTTAATTTATGAGTGTGGGTTGTTTCAATCTGTATTTGAGCTTCGGGTTCGTATGCTTTAGGCTGCTCGTCTTTTCCTGCAGGCACAGTGTTTATTTTGTTAGGAACCTCAAGCTCGCTAGTTGGTCTGTTTTGATCATCATTTAGATCTGTTTTGGCTGTTTTCTCGACGAGATTTTTTCCAGAGACAGAAGGGTGAGTAGCCTTGCTAGTGTATTTGTCTGGGTATCTCTCCTTCAAAGCTCGATGATTATCATCAAATTCAGAGGTCTGAGTTGGGGTTCGTGTAATCTGCTTGCCTGCACCTCTGTGTTCGGTAGAGAGAACACCATGTGTACTCTGCAGAGTATGTTTACTGATAGCCAAGCATGATTCAATTTGTTTTGAAAGGTCTTCGAGCTTGAAACTCTTCGAAGCTAAATTCTATTAACAAGTCTAAGGAATTCTCCGAGATATCAACTTACTGGGATCTCATTGAGGCCGCAATAATGGAGATGGTTATCTTGTGGTCCCTGCAATATACGAGTGGAGACTGGCCGATTATTCTGGGTGTAATCAGCTATTCTTTGCTTTAGTATCGTTGCAGAAGTCGAGCGAGTTGAACCTCCCCCTAGGAGTTGAATGGTTAACAACTTTAGACATTCGCGATCTCAGTTACGGCTATCCAATTCTCTAGGACTTACTCTCATTGGCGAAATGTTTATGTCTGTCGCTTTCTCAACCTGAGTTATTATTAATGAAGCGAGAACTGATAGACGAAAAATGTTACCTTTGTGTTTTCTTGATTTCTTGGGATGTTATTGGAAGTACTCTCGGGAACAGGAGAGACATGCTTGTTGGTAGTTGGAACTTGCGATTTCGAATAGTTGTGTTTCATTTGCTATGTAAATACCTCACGAATAAAAAACTGAATTGAACTCAATTAAAATTATTTTAGAAATAAAATTTTGTTTTGTTTGAGTTACTTCATTCTGTATGAAGGTATTAATCTCTTTGTTAGTTCATTTTTTTTGAATAATGATTCTCACTATATATATATAATTAGATTAGTTCTATGTATACTAGGAAAAGAAAATCATGACTATTTTTTTGAGAGTCAGTTTCAAAATGGTTTAGAATCAAGCTCATTAGAATTTCCGAGGAGTGATTCTAAAGAATTAGATCAAAAGGGCTGAGCCAAAGATACAGTCTTCACGTCAGTGATTATACTGATGACTTTACTCAAAAATATATTATTACAATGTGTCCCAGAATTGACTCCAAAGGATTTGATAATTCGAGGTTTTTCTTGAATCAATAGCGATCAGCGCATTTTACCCAACAATTGCTCACCAAAAGAATACAGAGGTCAAGCATGATGGTAATTACGCTGGCAAGAACTGTAAACCATGCATACCCATAAAATAATTTTGTAAAGTTTTAAGCAATAATACAAACGACATTTTTCAAGTTAAAAATTACAAATACCCCACCACCAAAGACTTGAGATCGAAGTTTTTTCCATTGTTTATCCTTGAATTTGAACAAAGCCTCAAAATATTTCAAATTTCATTTGTTAGCAAAAAATTAATTCATAGCAAAAAGAACCATCGATTTCCATCATATCTTTCTTTTTCGGATTCGATTCTCACTTACCTTGCTATTTATTATTTTATCAGAGCTTGCTGTGCGATTTTTCTCGCATACTAAGAATGGGTATAACTAATCATCCGAACTATCGTGTGAAGAGAAATTAAATGTTAATGGCTTTTTTTTTCTTTCTTTCAAATTCGAACTCCGTTCAGTATTTCTATTTACACGAGAGACATTTACACGGCTGAAATTCCTTCTGCAGTCATGAGTTGAGTATCGAAGTCCCATTCAAGACTTTTCAAGAATTGTTACCTCATAAAAACCAAATTTTCTTTCGAATTTGCTTGCTTCAGGAACTCTGTTACTGCTGATAATTCAGCTCCCCTTGTCAAGCAGAAAAATTGCGCGATCATTAAAAATCGCATACAAATTCCAACTTTAGTATGGAAATACGCTTGATAAAGTGATAAGAATTGGTTATTTTGATTATGACCACAAATACTGTTTTCTGATTAATTTCCTTTAACAGTACTACCTGTTTCAATGACTATCTTAACTTATCGCTCAAACTTAAGGTATTGAATCCAATCTAACCAGAACTGCCTCCATTTTTTTTTTTGATCTGAGAGAATTAAGTTTTAATAATTCTCAGTGATTTTGAAATATAATTTACAAAGGATTCTTGCGGCTTCCTAATGAGGATTTATTTTAATTCTTCATTTAACTATAGCTCACTTGGAAACTATGATAAATAAAAATAACATTGTGAAGGCTGCATCTGTTTTACATTATTTTAGCATATAAAGCCTCAAGACTAAGATAATTTTTAAACACCCAATTTCTTCTGAAACAAAAAAAGCGCACCTGCTCTTACTTCCTCTGATGAAGAACTTCAACACTACTTATCCTGGCCACCAATCTTCTCAATCTATGGCCGCCGATGTTAAATTGGAAGACTGCGGTCAGATAACTTCCAATTCCTCAGGAGAGAACAAATCGACGCTGGAACATTCACAAAACCAGCCTGTACCTCTCTTTTTAGACCCACTATCCCTACAATCCCGACTCTCTTTCCTTCCTGGTCTGGACTCGAATGGAGGTGTGAGCCCAACTCGGACTCAATTGACTCATTGTGAGTTATTATTAAAAAGTGTGAGAGAATCTTTCTCTAGAGGTAAAGCTCAAAAGTTTAATGGCCTAGCCTAACGTATTGCTCTATGTTAGACATGGAGATAACAGAACTGAGCTATCTAACGAAAATGATGAACTTCTATGTAATAGATTACTCTATTCAGCATGAAAAACTTTGTTAGATCGGGCTCTTTTCTCAAGAAAAGATCCATTTACTGCAAAAGCTGCAGTCCGTGGAGACAGAACTGGAGAAAACCTCCAAAGAGGCCCCTAAAGACCAAGAAACACCTCAAAAAAAGAAGAGAAGAATGAGGAGATACGCTCATCAAATTCATAGAGTGTATCAATGCCCAACAGGCGGCTGCAGCAAGTCATATGGGTATTCGCGATCATCATCATTTTTTAGTATAACATCCTTCCTCTTCATCTCATAGGTCTGAAGGTTCATTGTACCAACATGTCCATTTGAAACACCCTGAATTCGATCTGAAATCATGGATTGAGTCCAACACTAAAAAAGATAAGGCTATCTAAGTTGTGAAATGGCCGCCTTCGATTGGTGAGCGAAACCAATCAAGTTTTTTTTTAATTTCTGAAGCCACTACCTTAATTCTTTTCAGCCTAATCGTCCTCCAATTCGGAGGTACCTAAAGAACTGAGTCTCCTTCTCTTTCTTCCAATCATAAAAGGCTCTGAAAATGATTTTTTTATATTCGGCTTCTCTCTGTCTATTTCATGTTAAAGCTCATTGATATAGAATCAAATCTTTACATGCATAATAATAATGGCATTATCTCAAACATAAAAGATTAATATATATATCTCCTTCTGTGGCTAGGACACTCAAACAACCTCTAAGAATATATCAGCATCAATTTAACAGATTCAACATTTGAATGAATTCTTGTCTTTTAGATTAGATTTGGAACGGCTTTAAATAAAATCTATATTACCAATAATTTATCCTCAACACAATGTCGAAATTTATGATCAGTCTGCTTGATGATAAGTTTGTGAACCTTGAACTAAGGAATGAAGGAATCTTTTCTCTAGTTTACACTGGAAGATCTCTAGAAGACAACAAAATTTATGCAATTAAGATGTCTAAAGCAACCGTACGCGACTCTTTAGATATCATGATTAACGAGTTCAACACCCTCCAAAGCATCGAGCACGAAAACGCGATGAAAGCTCTCCAATTCAATTTCAATAACCAGGAAAATAAGGGATATTATTCACTACCGCTTGGAGTGTCTCTTCGCCAGCTGTTTCTCGAAAGAAAAAGAAATGGTGAGATTTATTCCACAGAAGAGTTAGTCTCACTGATCAGAGACGTCACCAGTGTGCTTATCGACGCTTACAAGAAAGGGAATCAATTTTGTCACTATGATCTGAGGCCTGAGAATATCATCTATCATGACGGCCGCAATAAAGTAATGGACTGGTGTGGAACGAAAAAAGCGAAATTATTTAAATCGACCTTTAAAGACGAGCCGAAGGTCCTTTATCCAATCTCCACTAAGAAGTCTCTGGTAGCATATGAAATCTACGCTGCACCAGAAGTCATCGAGGCTGTTGAATATGCTGATGAGAAATTGCTAGCTGGAACTAAATCGGATGTGTTTTCTCTCGGTCTAATTTTGCTTGAAGCGCTGGGAATCGACTCTGGTGAATTCAGTAAACTCAATCTGATGAAACGTGAAAGAGACTACATGCTTATAAAAGAAGCGCTGATGAAAAAGATGAAAAAAGTCTTGAGTGATTTTAAATTGCAACGACTTATAGAGGATATGATACACCGAAATCCTGCTTTGAGACCGTCCGCTGAGAAAATATTAAACGAAATTGGCGAGCATGATAAGGAAAGGAGAAGCAGTCCCTTAGCTCTTTCTAAGATCAAGCATGCAGGTACTACTGCCTTGTGCTTTACTCTAACTCGGTGGAACTAGGAACGAATATTTCGAGTGATTTTCAGAATTCAGGGACCTTAGGAAAAACTGAAATGTCTCATTCAGGTCTTAAGAAAAGCACAGGTCTTCCTCACCATGATGAAGAGAAAAAAGCCGCAATAGATAGATATGAAGACGAATTTAATAACGAGAGAGAAGATGTGATCTCTTCACAAAAAGAGCTAGACTCTTTCAAGACTCGTGAAGGCCCTCACTTCAAGCTCAGGTAAGAATGGCATCGTAACAAAAGGAAATGAAATTTATGAAATTGAAAAGGATGCCTTACAAAGATATCAACGATAGCGGTCTCACGACTGCTATGAGTCTAGTCGGGAAGATGAACCCTCTACTTTCTTTGAAAATAGATGTTGCACTGTAATTCCCTTCCTCTCGAAAAATTACAATATCTTCACATATAGAGATCATGAAATTACCAACGTAGGTGTCATTGCTATAAAGGATGCCATAACAATGCATTCAAATCTGATGATTCTTCATCTCGATTTCTCTTGGTAATTTCCAAATCGTCTCGAAAAGAAAGTCATCGTGAACAGGTGCAAACAGATTAATGACGAAGGACTCAGAGCCCTTTCTCAGTGCTTCTCGTTTTTAAAAAATCTCCAAAACCTGAAGCTTGTTTTCCATAAGTGAGTTTTTTTCATTCGCCAGTGATAATCATTTGTTTATAGATGTCGACTTATAGGGGATGAAGGTTTGATCGAAATTGCTAAGAAGTTACACCTGTGTCCTCAAATTAGAAAACTATGGTTCGATTTTTACAAGTAAGTTTTTCAACTGCCCCTCTGCTTCAATGCCACTTGAATTTCTTAATTAGATGCAGAAAGATTACTCACAAAGGTGTATCGATCCTCGGCGAGGAACTATCCTCTCTTCACCACCTGAAAGACTTGCAACTTGATTTCAGTTGGGCTGGACCAAAAGAAGATAAAGTTCATAAGCCGCTGATATCTGACGAGAGTTTTCGATCCCTTTCAAACAGTCTGCTGAACTTCCCCGCACTGGAGAACTTCTCATTTGATTTCATCGGGTAAAATATTTCTACTTTAACAACAGGCCTTTAATCTGATTCAAAAAGTTGTGATAAGATTACGGATATAGGAATGACATTTTTCGCTGGCAAACTTATTAAACTTGAGAATCTCCTCACATTATCGCTCAATCTCTATGAGTAACAGCAATTACACTGATTGATATATAATATTTGGCAGATGCCGAAGCATTACTGATAAAGGATTGCAGCTTCTCGCTGAAGGTATTCAGCATCTTTCTCTCCTTCAGAAAGTCGTGCTCTACTTTGGATGGTATATATCCATTCGCATTCAAAAATCAGTTTGTTTTTTTTTTAAATGCAATATAGGTGCAATGGTATCACTGATGATGGAGTTGCTCACCTGGCTCGGCACGTGGCTAAACTAGAAAATTTAACCGTTCTCTCAATAAATTTTTCAGGGTAAATCTGCAGCATCATTTAAGATAGCTCATTGATTTGCAAAATAAAGCTGTAAATCCATCACCGATAAGAGCTTGGACGTAATATCAGATTGCTTATTCGGTCTAGGTGGGCTGAATACCTTAACTATCAACTTCAGCTGGTATTACACATTCAAGTTGAATGCCTTACCTCACTGTGATATACTTAGGTGCTCCAAGATTTCAGATATGGGGTTAGAGAAGCTCGCAAAAAGTCTCGCTGCAGAGTATGGAACAACTCGAGATGGAATGGTGCTTGGGGACTCTCAACTGGAGAACTTGACGCTGGGTTTCAGAGGCTGCTTTGATTTAACTAAGGATGCAATCGGAGAGATAGCTTATTCAATCTCGAGGATTGATACTTTGAGAAAGATAGACTTAGACTTCAAAGAGTACGAAACTTCTCCTCTCTTGAGAACACACAACTGAATTATCTTATTTTTCTTAGTACGAAACATGATAGACTTTATCAAAACTTCATCGAGTTTTGGAAAGAATGGCATGAGAATCTCTATAGCCGCCAACAGAAAGTTCAAGAGCAGGAGATAGAAACTTTGGAAAAGAAATTCGTTGATGAAAGCGTTTTTAGTGACCACAGGGCTTAATAGAGGACTTTCGATAGCATGTACCTGGATTAAAAATATTTTGTTGTATCAGTTGTTTTTCATTTTTGATATTGCGGCCTCTAAATTGTTCTTTAACTAATACTAATATCGCTTTATCACCTTGACAAAAAAGCAACTAAAAAGGCTATTTGAATCTCTATAATTGAATTATTAGCAGAAAAAAGTGATAGCTAATACATCGAAATATGAAATTATTCTTAGAAATGTATTTGATACAGAAACTAATCATCATTCTTAAACAATAACAGTAATTGCAACACAAAGGACTGATTTAATACTCTTGTTTTTCTCAATGCGTGAAAACCTCAAGAAAACTGGACACTATTTCAGCTCTGGGAATGTTTCTTTTACTTTTTCAGCTTGAATAATAGCTATTTTGCCATCAATCCTATTAGTAACCAAGACCCATTTTTGCTTTTTCATGTAAAGTATCTGACGGATATTCTTCACACCTGTCTCAACCCAATTCAAAATTCCATCAGATTCTCCATCTGTGAGTTTCCCAATCCAGAGATTATCGCTTGAATTTGAGATAAAGATTAACTCATGTTTCAGATCGACCGCCAAATTGGTCCGACTTTGTCCTCCCTTTTCTTTTAGGATCAACACTCTCTCAACTTGAATTGTTGTTTCGGTTAATTTCCACACCTTCAATAACCCTTCATTCGAAATAGTTATTATTTGACTTGTCTCATAATCGAACTGAACTTCATTGTAGACACACTGGTCAGTGGGTACGTATGTATAGACCGCGCTTTCAGTGCTGTAATCGAGAATATTTATTCGGCCATTGTCTTTGTCAGCCGTCAGGAGCCATTCTCTGCTTTCGAGATAATACAAATGGCTCACCTGATTCGTAATGGGTGCCTTTATAAAATAATCAGTCATTTGATCCAAGTTCCAGACTCTAATATTTGAAAACATTCCAAAAGTAAAAACAATATTCTTTCGAGAGTCAAATGCTGCTCCGAATACTGCAGATGTATGTTTTAGTACCATTTGACATTCCAAAGTTGTCAGGTCCCACACTTTTGCGAGAGCGTCTTTCGAGCAGCTGATCATTATATTATTGCAGGCGTAGAGCGCAGTAATTTTATGTGAATGAGCATCAACGATCTTGGAAATTTTAGGACTACTACTAAGCTTGTAAAACACGATGCTATGGAACTGTTGCCCTTTGAGACAGCCTGCATAAGCTAATGTCTTGATCTTAGGTATATAGGTCAAGGTGTCAATAATTTTCATTTTAGTTTCAAGGTAATGGCAGCTTAATTGTGCAATTCGAGGAGCTATAGAGAGAGTAAGGCTCGTATCTTCAGAAGCTTTCCGGATTCTTTGGGTGAGCGGAGATTTTGTGTTTCTCCTCCATGTCAATCTCGGGCTCACCGTGGGAGTATGTTCCCGCGTAGTCTTTGCTGTATTATTGCTGTACCTGCTTTCTCGCATGCTGGACAACGTTTGAAATGAGTCGAGTGTGTCTCTCATGAAGTTGGGTTGCATTTCAATTCGTTCTGAAAAAGTTTCAAGGGTTGTGAATTGTTGGCCACTCATCCTTGTCGAAGGCCGTCTTGTTGTTGAAACGCTCTTAGGTCGAGTTCGTTCAGGTCTTCCCCTGCTAGAAACGGAATTGCAAACCGGGGAAGCAATTGCGTTTTGAACATTGAAGTGAGGCTCAAGTGTACGAAAATATTCTTCCAGCCTAGTTTTGAGTTCAGATAGCTGCTCTGTGCATTTTTGGACACTAATTTGTGTTTGAATTGGGTAGGTAAAGTCAGGAGCTCCATGAGATTTTGTTTCTGCTGAGAGCTCAGAATAAATTTCGATGGCTTGTTGGAGTGTCGTACTTTCCGATGAGCCTTGCAAGAGCTCTTGCATCAATTGCTGATATTGCTTATGTCTGGATGTGAGTTTTGAAAGATGATTAGATATAGCACTAAATTCATGGTGTAATTTTTCTGTAACCTTCTCTTTGAATTGGTTAAGAAATTCTATTGTATTTTCAACAGCTCGATCAAATGAAGACAGAGAGGACTTTATTGAATTTTGTTTTAATTCTAGCTTCTGTTTGAGGGTTTTTATGGGGTGGACAAAACAATGCAAGTTATCTGTGCTGAGGAAGTTGTCTGGAGTATCTTTAGAAGCGGATGAGAGGATTTTGAGTTCATGAATACAATCTTCGCAGAGCACATTTAGTTTATGTTTGTGAAAACTGTTAACACCATCAGTTGCGAGGTATTTGACAGGCTTTCTATGCACTTCGCAGACAAAAAACCGGCGTCTCGAGATGCTTTTGTCATCCATATGAAATTAAGTTAGGCTGCTATTGTTTAATTTTACCAATTATTTTTTAATTGTGTATTGATGTTTCTACTTATTAGATCTTAACCCATGATTGAAGTCTGTCAACCTTGAGTTTAGCAAAATAACAAAGCGTCTTTCAAGATCATTGATGTCTGTAACGTGCTTCCAACTTTTCAATGAAAAGTGAGTCCAGAGTCAACGGCACTTAATTGGAACATAGGCTGAAGGACAATTCAGAAGGAGAAGATGAAAGCAAACGTGTGATATGCAAAGTTTGTTAGGAGGAAATAAATATAAGCTTGAATTAAGGTTAAACTGAATGGAATTGTTGGTAATTAAGGAGATTTCAAACGTAAAACTTTATCAATTTCCAGATATATTTTCGAACTTTGGTGAGTAGCTTCTTTAAGTATTGATCTCCCATAAATAAAAATATTCACTTTTGTAAAAATCAACTCTAAAATGATCATGAAAAATTGATTGAATTATACTTGTGCTTGGACTCAAAATCCCTTTGAATTCAGGGCGAAAAAAAAAATAAATCAACTAGCTGATTCTTCATCTGCGTTATTGCTGTTTTAATAGACAAATTAAAATTATAGGTTAAAGGATTAATTTTGCAAGAAGCCAACAGGCTGAGCTAAATTTTATTATGAGCAGAGCAAGAAGCAGAAGAACAGTCCAAATCAGAACTAATGAAGAAGATGAAGAAGAGCTGCGCAAGAAGATATATGAGTTGAGAATTGCAGATAAGCAAGAACTTTTGGAAAAGGAGTTTGAAAAGGAACTCCTCCAGCAAAACTTGGAGGAACAGATTCACGGAAGCGCAGAAGCCGGAGTAAAAGCTTTCTTTAATACTCATCTAACCTTGAAAAGCTAAAAACAATCCTCGATCAGTACCAAGACTCAAACCATCATAAAAGAAAAGAGGTCGAATTCATCCATAAAAAATTGGAAGAGGCTGAAATGGAGGACGTCTATCTTGAAGAGGATTCCTTTCTGCGAATGAGAGAAAGAGTTGAACATCATTACAAGGAAATGAGTCAAATAGCGCGACAAATCAAGAAAGACAAGCCTCAATATTACCATATTTCTCCATTTCTCACAGATCAAGATATCGAAATCCTCAAAGAGCAAGTCCAGCAACTTGAGGAACTTTACCAAGATCTCGAAATGAAGCTTGTGATGGAGGATGAAACTACAGACTCACTGAAAGAAAGACTAAAACGAATAAGAGAGGATAATGTAAGTTAACATCTAGGTCCTTGGTTAACCATTGAGTATACAGTTAATCATCTCGAAAAGAGTGCAAGAAAATATGTCAATATTGGATCATGCATTTAGAAGGTTCAACGAGATTGAAATAGTCGAAGACACAGCTGCTACAGGCGAGGTTTACCAACATATCAAATTGCTTTAACTAAATTTTATGATGTAATTAGAAGAAAAAACTGAGAGAGCTAGCAGGCACAACCAATTTCGTGGAGTCAAAGCAAAAAGTTGGGAACGAAATCCTTGTGGAATTACGGAAAAAAGCTGCTGAAGATCATGAAAAGCTCCAAGAATCTAAGAAAATTATGTCTGAAGTACTCCTCAAAGTTGAGGTAAAATATCATGAGGAGAGCCAATCTTGAACTTTTTAACCTGCTATTCAAGGATTATAAAAATAAACAGCAGGAAATGCAAGAGAAGCTGGAAGGTCTTGAAAACCGATATAATCATATGATCGAGAAGAAGGCTGAATCGAAATATATATTAAAGTACACACACGTGCTTGATGAACTTTGCAAGTAAATACAGCATCAGAGATTGAGTTTAAATTTTCTGAAAAAGTACTTTCTTGAAAACTCCCGAGGAGAAAGCTCAACAGCAGGCTCAACAACAACAGCAGCAAACTGAGCAAAAACTTGCTCCTCCTTCACTTGTCCCAGCCAAAAGTTCAGACCCTAAAACTAGACGTTTTGAGATGGCTCCTCTTCTGAAGCACTCGACTTCGTTAGCATTGACCCCACCAGATTTTAGGAGACATGGCAGCTCGCTCAGATCTTTCAGTCAGAAGAGCGTGATTTTTGATGAAGAGAAAGTTGCTGAGCTTAATCAAGCAAGAGAGAAGAACCAAATAATCCAAGCTATCTATGAGTTTTATGAGAAGCACACTGAGGGACCTGGAAAGCTCGTGGAAAAACTTATTCAAGACTTTAAAGACATGACTTTCCATGAAAACAGTCTTCGAAGTTTATATGAACACCTATCCGAACTTGTATCTCTTTCTATGTCACTAATAATTCCTAAATAAATTATTACTTAGAAAAACCGGAAGACAGCCCAGATAGAGTCGCTCAATCAAGAATTGTCTGAGTTGAAACTGACAGACTCGGAAAATACTGTATAACAAAGAGATTTTTTGCACTCTTATTGAATTTGCACTAAATTCTCTTAGAACGAGAAAGACAGCACTTCAATGAGTGAGAATCTGCAAGAAGAAATTGATGAAAAAGGCACTTTGGAAAAACTAAAGAGTGATCGAATATCATTCGAAACCTTCATCAACCTAAACAACACGTTCCAAAAGCTGATGTTTACTCTTTATCTTGACGTTTCAGAGATGATATATCGGTAACATTAGATAAAATAGCACATGATCTCAACATATCTCGATATAAATATAGTATTGGACATATTTTAGACGGAATAGTTTTTCAATATTCAGATCCGAACGCTGCATTCCAAAGAGATTTGGAAAAAACGTGCACTAAGGTGATGGGATTTCTCAAGGAGCTAAGGGCACCAAAGCAAATCAAATTTGCGACTGCACAAGCTGAAAATAGACCTTCAAACAACGACAATCAAAGCGCATTCAATAATGGCAATCAACCGGATACCATTTCGTTGTTTTCTTTTGATAATCAAGACTCGAATCAGCCCACTACAGCACTAACTGATTTTAACTCAACAAAGGGAATTCGGAAATTGTTTCTGGATATGTTTGAAGGCTGCAACCAACAGTTTAAGGATTTTGATGAGATCGTCAAAACAGTAATTCATACTCAGTTAATCCGTATTAATGATTTTCAAATAGGACATTCTTATCCGGTGCTTCCTTAAAGAAGAGGATATTAAAGATTACTTGTCCCAACAAAAAATGTCTTTCAATTCTAAAGAAGAGGGTAATAATACATTGATAACATCCAATGATTCAAACAACCCAATCGTTAGGTGCCGAGGCAACCATTCGCAATGCACCAGAACTGTTCAAGAAGAGCTCTCAAGTTTACCTTTCGCGAGTGGAAAAATTCTTTAATTTCTACTGTGAATTGGTGGCAAAGTTCCTCGAAAACCCTGAGATCGTTAGAAAGCTCGATGCACCAAAGCCTAATATGGTATTTTCGGAAAGCTATAAGAAAGCACAAGAGAAAAGAGCCATCAAGTTGTGCACTCAGCTGGATTTGAAGCACCCGAAGATTAAGGAGAAGCAATGGTGGCAAAATACGGAACTCAAAATCAAAAATTCTGCAAAAAAAGAAGAGAAACCAGTCAAGGGACGAACACAAGCCGAGGTCGAGCAGCAAATCACCGAGCTAGCCCAAAAAGTTCAATTAATGCAAAAAATACCAACAGAGGGTAATAAACTCAAAAAACCTTCAACAGCCTTGCCAGAGAGTTTAGCTCGACCAACCGCAAAAGGGGTCGCTTCAGAAGTCGTTATTAGAAAGCACGTGGATAATTTTATCAACGTAACAAGACAATCTGCTCAAGAGAAGGAGCAATTTGAGTTAGAGAGAGAAATGATTCGGAAAGAATATGAAGAGAAGTTAGAGCAATATCTACAAGAGCAGCTGCTGCTTGAGAACCCACCTGACGAAACTGATTCTAGAATTAAAATAGAAAGACTTTATCAAACGCAGGCCCCATATTATAAGAAGAAAATGCTAAAGAATTCGCATGCCCTTTCCCAAATAAATATACGTAATGGGAAAATTGGAAAATTTGATTACTAAAAAAACTTTTTTCGCTAGTTGAAAATCACGCCGCGAATAGCTCGAAGTCATCCAACATAACGAAGTCCAATGATGCTCTGCTCGCTTCAATTGCGAGGTCGCTAGGTTTAAAGCATCCCTCCTCGGTGAAGAATCCAAAGAGTAATTTAATACACAATGCTGACCCGGAATTTCTAAATTTGCCTTATTCGTGTAGAAATTCTGGCTAGTAGAGAGAAGTCAGATTTTAGAATTGAACTTGAGCCTCCCTCTTCGCATTCCTCGTTTAGATTAAAAACTGCAAGCGCCAATCTCCGAGAGTCAGAAGGCTATCAAAAGACTTTTTCTCGGAAAAGCTTCGCCAGCCCGAATAAAAATGAGTTGAGAATTCACCTGTTGACTCCAAGCCCGACAGAAACAAGGAAATTTAGCATTCAAGGTAAACTCTCCACTGAATTTAGCCGCTCCACCGAACGACATCAAACAGAACCCAACTTGGCTTATAAAATTCAATCACCGACATCACAGAGAGACTCTTGGGTTAAAACGAGTCGGATGAACACAAGAGACACTAACATTACTGTTGGAATGACATCGTCACCAACTGATGATACAAACCGAGGGAAATCTTTGGAAAGATCACTTCCAGAAATCAAAATTACGAAAGCTGCTACGAAACAGCCCGCGAAGAAAAAGTTTGCAAAGAAAATTAACCTTCCTAAAGGAGAAAAAGAATATTATCCGATAATTCATCAGCCTTATTTATCGGACTTTCTCTATCTTTCACATGATTTAAGCAGCCCATATCAATTGGTTCCCTCAAGAACAAATATGGGCCCTTCAATCCTTGTGGACACCCCTCGAAGTATCTCTTAAAACGAGTTTATAATAAACTATCTATATTCATGAATACAATAAGTATTTGCAATTGCATTTACTTATATGCGTAGTTTGAATGGAACATTATATAACAAAGAGTTTAGCCAACCCTATGTATTTTGAGTGATAAATTAGCTTCTACGATTATCAGATGGTTGCGATTATTCAATGAGAGAGCTTTTCTTTGTCGAAAAGTAAAATAAAGAGGATTTTGCGAATTACCATCTAGTTAGTTGTTAACTGACAGCTATGAGCAAGAGCGGAGAACTCGAAACTCCTAATAAAACATAGAACCTATCTTAAAGAAACACTTTCACAGCAGGTTGATTCCCCCTCTTGAAACTTAAATTTATTACACAACTCGAATCCTTCCGGCCAGTTAATTCGAAGTTGGATAGTTTCTGACGGGCTCGAGCTATTTTTAATCAGCGATTCATTTGAAAGTTGTAATAATTCTAAAGAAACTGGAAACCAGCCATTCAGAAAAGAAGGAAAATATCGCTTTCCGGATATGCCAAAGGGAAACTTAGGCGGCAATAAAAGAAAAAAAGGTAAAAAAGGCGGAGGAGAGGCCAGAGAGCTGGCTTTTAAAGAAGATGAGCAAGAATACGCTCAGGTGACTAAAATGCTTGGTGATGGTCGTTTCAATTGCTACTGTTTCGATGGAGTTCAGAGACTCGGACACATCAGAGGAAAGCTGAGGCACAAAGTGTGGATCAATGTGGTATGCTACTATTTAAATAATAAGATTTCATGAAGTTTTAAATAATAGGGTGATATCGTCCTGGTTTCCTTGCGAGAATATCAAGATTATAAATGTGATGCATTCCACAAGTATAACCCTGACGAAGTGAAAAGATTGCGAGAGTACGGAGAAATTCCGGACTCCGTCAAGATATATCTGAAGGCAAATGGAGATGAGGATGAAAGTGTGATCTTTGATTACGCAAATGAAGAAATGGATAATGAATCCTCTGAATATGAGGAAGGAGAGAGTGAAGATGAGAACCTGTTTAATCTTAATGATGAAAATGATGAAACCATTCAAAAGAAGATACATTCCTTGAGAGAGGAGGAAGAAATGATAGAAAATGAAATTATGGACAAGATGAGGAAGATAACCATGAAAGGAGGTATTCAGCTTGATGAGCTCAAAAGGAGAGACTCTATTGATGATATATGATCTCCTTAGCTTTAAAGAAAAAACAAAACTACTCAACTAATTTGATCTACTGAAAATCTAATACTTTTTATATTATTCAGTTAATGTAGTGTTTGATATACAATTATCTAGCACTGACAGCCCACCATCTTCCAACTGTAGCAATTAAAAAACCACAGGCGCCAATTCATACATCATAACCCACGCTGTGTCCTGAGTCTCCACGATATCACCATTATTGAGTAAACAGACTTTATTGGTCTGTAGGAAGAACAAAGCTCTGAAAATAAATATTAATTAAATTCCGGTAGGGTAGGGTGGTAGTAGATTTAAGAGAATGTATCGCGGATTTCGATTTTAACAGCTGGAGTCTAAAGTATTTTTGCCTTCTGTACTTATCAATATTCGATCGAGAAGGTTCCAATGATATAATATTGTGATCCCCTCAAAACTGGGTTGATCGTTTACGAAAAACCGGATAGTCGCATTATCCTGAGAAAGATTTCGAAAATTTTGAAAAGCACTTTATTTAAAAACACTCTCCAAGCTAGCAAAGTTATGTGACTTATGATAGAGACCCCAGTTGCTAAATATCAAACTTAACACAGAAACACGGTTTCTCATCATTACTTATCAATAAGTTACAAGTAGAGAATATGACTAAATAATTGAGTTTCCATCAAATCCAAAAACAGGCAATTGCAAATGTTTTAAATCCTCAGCAGCTTAAATTGTGATGCAAACAGCAATTCAAAGTCATCAGATTTGCAAAATAGTTCAGACGGCAAATGCAAAAATGATGCCAAAATAAATTTAGAAAAAGACTCAGACCAACACAATTTGAAAAAATAGAAATTAAGGTGGAAGGAATTTGTTAAGATCATGTGAAGAATAAGATTCTAGTGACTGGTGTAAATTATAACCAACATTAATGGCTTGCTAGCTTTGAGCTTCTTTTTACCCATAATTCCTACCATCTGAATCCCCTCAAATTACTTAGATTAGCTGCTTTTTTCGTACATCAGGTGCAAGTCCACGTCTTATCCTTTTCTTTCCAGCTGTCGTTAACCCAGGTGATATTTGTCTTGGTTTTATAAATTGATCAAAAGAATTTTCCCCTTCGATTTTTATTTCATGGTTATTTATCGTGAGCTCAATGGACATTGGCTTAGATCTTGCCAGTTGACCAAGAGGATTTCCCTCCATGGCTTGAAGAATTTTATCGTCAGAGTTGTTCCTACCTCGTGTTAATTCCTTATGCTTTGATTTCGTCAATTGTATCGAGGGATTTTCAACTCTTGTTTGAAAAAGTTTGTCACCAGAACTGTCTCTCGCGAGTTTTTGTTGCTCTTCTAATTGCTTCCTTCGTTTTCTCTCGTCCCTCTTCTGTTGTTCAGCGAAGGCCTTTCTCTGTTTTGCTTTTCTGTGAAAACAATACCAGTAAATCGGAATTATCAATATTGCGACGAGTAATACGAGTCCAATCACCATTCCAATGACACCTCCGGAACCAATTGCACCCGTTGACAAAGTTTGTCCTAAGCAAACCGTGACTTGTAAGGCGAAGAGTATGATTGCGTTCATCATTTAATTGGAATAAAATAAGTAAATAGATTTTCTGAACTTAATCTTGAAGTTAGATATATTAGAAAAGAAGCTACACGCAATGGCGTTATTTTAGCAGAAGATGCTAAAGTTGATTTTCGTCTGTTCTCCAGGTTCAAGACGCTGTTCAGATGCTGCAAAAGGAATATTTCATCTCGACTAAATCGTAATGGCTTTATAAATGAAAATACTTTAATAGCTCCAGTGCTTGGGCATTTCGAATAAAAGCAAGTTAGGTTAGCACCTACTTCTACTTCGGAGAGTCAGAGAACAAGTTTATCGGATTAACTCTTATCAGAAATGGACAGAATCCTAATGCGGATTGAGTGATAATTAGTGGAAGTGACCAACACTTTTCGTTCAAAAATAGAGTTTAGTATGTCTCATTATCATTAGTTATAGCATATATCATGATTAATTAGGTTGGCATATCCAGAGTTGCATAAGACTTATGTAAAACTTTACACCATTTGAAAGCATTCAACTCAAAAAATTAACTTGAAGTTACAGGTATATCAGAATTCCTAAGCAAATGCGATATCATCTATCTTACAAAAAGCAGCACCACTCTCT
>ENA-UOTZ01000566-UOTZ01000566.1-compost-metagenome-genome-assembly--contig:-NODE-566-length-30765-cov-11.527503_pt1 | contig 30765 bp, 16 predicted proteins | sample MGYA00238144_ERZ746983 | MGnify/ENA primary metagenome ERZ746983 (study PRJEB28759, sample SAMN06268863) | compost metagenome | isolation source: single cell | place: USA: California, Emeryville, Joint... | reverse complement strand
TTCATTTTTCTTAGCAATATACCTGAATGCAAGCTGAACAAATCCTCTGAGCTTTTGAAGCTTGAAACGAACGCATTTCTAGCTTTTCGTTGCGGTGAATGCACCTCAGCTCCAAACTCAAACGACGTGTTCAGTCGATTGGATGCTTGAGGAACATTTTCCACACTAAATGAAAATTTGGATCCAACCCCGCTTTGGGACTCGATAAATAAACCCAGATTCTTGCTCGGATTCAGCCGCTTTACAAGCGCGTTGGCTGTGATCAAACCTATACCAGCACCAGTGGAATTCGCGTTTACAGTGGCAACGAAATTGATGGATTCTAGCTTTGTATTTAGGATTTCGAGTTCATCCTTTCTGATCCCGATTCCAGTATCTTTAATAAAAAATGAAAAAGCAGAGGAGTCTTCAGAATGAGTAAATCCTAGCGTGACAGTCCCTTGCATGGTATATTTAATGGCATTCGAAAGAAGGTTCACGAGAACTTGTTTCAGGCGCTCAGGATCGCTGCTAATCAAAGTTCGAACCGATTCATCGTAATCGAGTTTAAATGATATATCTTTTCGCTTGAATGAGATATCAAATAGTTTGATGATCTCGTCTAGCAGGTTCTCAACGCAAAAATAGTCCGGATTTAACTGGAATTCATTCTTCTGAATTTTAATAAAGTCCAACACATCATTGATAAAGAATGTAAGCATCTTCCCATAGCTCAGAGCAGGTACCAAATATGTTTTACTCAATTCCAATGGCGTCTTATGATCTTCCACAGCTTTTTCGACCAGCCCAAGACTAATGACCAGAGGAGTCTTGAGCTCGTGAGAAAGAGAGATTAGCAGGTTAGTCTGAAGGTCGTTTTTTTCTTGCAGCATGCTGATGTGATGTGTGATGTCCTTTATAATTACGACGATACATTCCTCATCATGAAGGCAGTTTGTGAAGAGTTGCAGTGTAAAATACCTTGTTTCGGAACCTAGTGGAATTTTATTTGAGCAGGGAACCTCAGAAGACTTTCCCTCGATTTGGATGAAGTTCCTTGCTCCGAGCTCATCGTAAAATTCCTGCGTTTTTGCGATTTTGTCAAGACATTGAGTTAAATTGAGAGTCTGGTTTGATTGCTCTTCGAATAATTTGGCGAAATTGGTGTTTAGGATGCTGCCTGTCAGGAGTCTCAAGGAGGTGATGTTACTAAGTATGCACTCTGGAGGTAGGTTGCCTCTGGGAGTGGGAAACTCATCTGAGAGGTTTTTGGGTGAGATGTTGGAATATTTGACCTCCATTTTGCGATTAAACACAACTATTTGCTCTTGGATTCGTTTCAAGATAGACTCGAACATTTCAATTTTGTTTCGGTGAGCTCGCTTAATATCAAAATTAAGCCGTGATGATCGCTCTTGGAATACAACGATAATGATAAAATATGCGAAAACCCTCACATTAAGGAACAGCCCAGCAGCAGTTGGGAGGTGTATTGCTTTGAGCACAAGTAAGATTGCCCAATATGTTCCAAAATAGCTGACTCTAAACAGCCAATTCGTAATTAAGAACTCAGATAGCAATAAAGGCCACATGAAATTGAAAGCCATGTCCAACGCGAAGAAATATCCTTTTATTCCGTCAGTTTCGCTGAGCTCGACCCCTTGTGTGGAAGATACGCCAGTCAATATCGTCTGAAGCGCCAGTAATGGGAAAAAGATGAAGAAATCGACGTAATAGATCCTGTTTCCAGCTGTGAGGTCGCTGAAATATTTGTGCTGGGTGATTTTCACATATATCCCGGCCACCATGAGAGCCGCGACTGTCCTGAGGGCAAAATAAAGCCATGTGAGTGTACTGTCAAGGGCAAATAAAAGGTCGTTCAAAATCCAAAAGGCGAGCAAGAATAATACAAAAAACTTGAACTTCCTGCGGAACTCGAGTCTCTGTTCGAATCGCTCCAGGAAGAACTCCTTTTTGATGGTGGAATCTTTGAAGTCATACATCAAACAGGCTGCTCTAAAAATAAATGACAATTTTAATTGCAGTATTGCGATTTATCCGAAGTTATTTGTGAACTTAATAGACAGATTGAGGAGTCTACACAGAGACAACTAAGACAAGTGTGATACCTTTTGCAAGAATGAGAAGTGTGTAGGACTTGATTATTTTGTGTAGGATTATGTGGCGATCATTCGAAGAACTGAGGGGTGAAAATTGTGAAGGGCTCTTGAAAATCAGTGTCAATAATAATTTGATTTGCTATATTTAACGCAAACAAAAAAAAAGCAGCTTGGATTTGAATTAATGAAAATTACAAAATTATTAATAGATACTTATTTTGTCAATTCGGAGCTAAATTCGTTGTTACCTCATGATAATTGCGAGTATGATACAATATTAACTTTGCTATCAGAGCTATTTGTGACAATATATTCCTTTGAAAATCTACATATTTAACCTAGCAATCAATTTGCTTGATTGAGAAGATGAATATTATATTATTTTCATACCAAAAAGAATCGTTTCAAGACTATTTGGGAGCTTTGATCTTCCAGTTCATAACAGTACCGTTAATTAGAAATTGGCGAAGCTGATTCATCGTCCGAAACTCATTTGGTCCACTGCTAACTAGAGTAGTGAAGCAGCCTTGAATGCTCTAAAAATACACGATTTTTGACTTGACTGGTTCATTCAAAGTCACAAGCAAACTCTCACAATAATATGGTATCTCGAACTTATTTTACCTTTTCACTTCTACCATGTATCAATCTGGCCGATAGTATTACCTTGAAGGCTTACCTTAATCGAAGTTTAATTTAAAATTCATTCAGGATCAAAATTATTCTCAAGACAAATTCACAAACAACGGCAAATTCACCCATGGAAATCCTAACTCGTCCCATTGAAGAACTAAACATTATAGAGTACGTCTCTCTTGGTTGTACGATACTTTCTACTGCCACAATATGCACAATCCTTCTAATTTACTACTTTTTGCGGAAGAGAGTCATGAATTTCTTCTATGAGCTCGAGATGCTAATCCTTCTCGCTAACATACCTCTCCTCGTAGCAGCCTTCATCCCAAACGACAGAAGAGACACACTATGCGATGTTTTTGGAGCCCTTAGAGTTTACTCTAACATATCCTTGGTATTCTTAGTCAGCATGTTTGTTCGAACAGTCCAAGTTACCGTTCTAAAGAACCTCGACGAATCGGATCTTGATCACTGGAAAGGGAATTATGTACTCATTGGATTCATACCGGCCATTTTGTGTGCACTCATGCCATTCACAGGTAATGGATACGTGCCGGTGGATGGTTATTGTTGGATTGACTTAAGGGCTGAAATATTCTACGATTGGTTCGTTTTTCTCGGTTTCTACCTCCTCCCTAAAGCTGTGGCGGTTATCGTGGTGATAGGTTTTACTATCGCGACGATCTTGTATCTCAGACGCTATGAAGTTATTAAAACTTCTCAGGATTTCCGCCTCTTGATCATCTACCCGATTGTTTTTACAATCGTTAACCCGATCGATCTCCTCGTACGATTGTATGTAACAATTCATGGTGACGTGCCGCAATGGTTATCACTAGTTCACATCACGCTGCGTCAGTTACAAGGGTTTTTGTACTGTTTGGTGTTTATTTTGAGTTCGAATGTGCGAAGAGAAATTTGGGGAATGTTTACAGGCGAAAAGAACAAAATAAACAAACTCAGCGATCCTGAGGGTACCTTTAGAGAGTCGCCTCCACAAAACAAGCCAAATATGAGTTTACTTTCGCAAGAATGTGTGACTATTTGCCAAATGTTCAAAATCGAGGCCAAGAGAATGGATTATGATAGAGTTAGTTATCCAGAGTGAGACAGATTTTTTATGGGATAATTGACGCATTAATGTCTCTTTTTTTATATTATTAAAGGAAAAAATCAGTGAAATCAGTGATTTTTTCTATTTATATCGAGTTTTATCATAAGAAACTGTTGAAAGATCAATCACTCGAATAGAGCTATTTTACCCAACTCAAAAGTTATTGTGTTTGTGGATGCTAAATTACACATACTTCAGAAAATTTCTAAAAGTTAAGGCTAGAGCACGCAGGATCATTTTTCTTCAAACGCAAGTGGGTTTCATTGAAAACACAATGAAATGCAATGTATAAAAAGACAAACTAAATACGATAAATTGATTTCCAGCAAACCGAACGCTTCATTAAATCAAAATTCACAACCCAAAAAACATTATGTATAGTCGATATTATTATAATAACAACCAATTCTCCCCATTCACTTGTCTTTAAACATTCAGACAGAAATACGCGAATTAGCATTCTAAGAAATTTACTCAAAGCAAGATTCGTCAAGGTGTCCCATGAACATCTCTTTTCCTGGCAAATTTCCATCGATGATTTTTTCCCATCCATTTTCAGCAGAAATCTGATATTCTGGTTCCAAATAGTTCTTATTGATCCTTTTAAACTCCTTTTTCAGCGCATCTATGACCGAGGGACCTCTATTGACCTCCAGCACCTCATACGCTTCAAAAAAGAATTCTCGAAGTCTCTTTATTCTGCTTCTCAAGTAAGCATACATGAGATCGAGAGTATGGTTATGCATAACTTCCATGAATTTCTGGTTCTTTGAGGTAGACTGGAACATCTGCGGCCCATTGTTGGTTTCAATGAATACCAGGTTCATATTATCTTCCAGCATGAAGTCCAACCCAAGGAACTTATACACGTTGCTCGAGTTGTACAGATGGGGCATGTTCATTCTCATGATATGAGCAACGGAGTTTTTCATTTTATTTTTTAGTTCATTTATGAAAGCAGCTTCATCAGTTATTCTCCCCTTTGAAAAGTAAAAGAATTGGCTATAATCTAACAGATAAGGCTTACTTTTTCCTTGAGATCCTTTGAAAGCCGGTCAAAAAGTCCCAATTGTAACTCAATCAGCCGACTTCTTTCTTCGCGACTTTTAATTCTATTGATAATCGGGTCAGTGACATGTGTGTTGGTGAGGTGGTCTTCCTCCTACAAAGCATTCAGTCAATTGTGCACAATATTTCCTTGGATTTACCTTCATGCTATGAGGGTCGAAAGTGAGAACAGAAGCTCTCACCCAGCCATCGCGGTAGAAATACGCTATCAACGGATTCGTCGAGACAACCAGTACGTAGACTCTGAAATCGAATTTGTTGCCTTTGTAGATTAACAGAGGGTTATGGACGTTCTTCTGGATGATCGTGTCGTAGAGTTTCCTGTCACAGAGCTCTCCGTTCTTGTAAACTCTCTTTAACTCCTCTTCTTTGTGTGCGGACATTAGTTGTACTCCTTTTCCTTGATGGATCCACTGATTCGTCGTTTTCATAAAGAATTGTGCAGGCACTTTCGCCTTAGCCTCTGCGTATTCACGAGAATTAATATACGCGAAAAATTCACGACATTGCTGAGGGTCTTTGAAAATTATGGAAATTAGGGGATTGGAAAAGGATGGTCTTATGGTACTATGAAGGTAATAGGTATCAGGGTAAAACTTTTTAGGATCGAAGCACTTCAGGTTGTTGACGGTCTTATTATAAGCTCTATGCGACTACATCAGTAAAAATGAACACCAAAAAATTTTACCTCACAGTCCCTGGGACGAGTTGTTTCAGTGTTTGTGCCTCTAGCCCTGGAATCCAAGGATAAAGTTGCGAGAGACCTTTTCAAGGATAAGGGACTTCGAAAGAATGACTGAATCATACATAAATGATTGACTCCGATATCGTGAATATATTTATTCGAAGGGTAATCTCCCCAAAAGAGAGTAGTTCTGATCGGGAGCTTCTTGTACAAGCCATTCTGTTTTATCTGGCCGAGATAGCCACCCCGTTTCTTTAATACGTCATTTACTATGCCTGTCGCAAACAGTTAAGTAAGGAGAGAAATTTGTAAAGCAGTACGTGCAATAAACATGCTGTTTGTATATTCATTCTTGAATACGTTCTCGGAATCAAGCATGTTCAATAAATCGACTTGATTACAGTAATTTGGATTCCATTTGAGATGATATTTCTTGAATTTCAGCTTCCAGTTCACCGCAGGATAATGATCGTATAATTCTAACTGTTTGAAGAGGTTTGCGTCTTGGAACAACGTGCCATAATCGTTCCCATTGGCTTTCCCGTGTTTAATTTCAACTAATATCTCCTTCAAATGATCGAGGACTTCTGAGCTTGGGAGAGCTAATGGATAATCATCATGATAATTTTCATGGGCTTCTTTTTCCTCTTTTGAAAAATATTAGTGACTTCGGCAGATTACTATTCGTATACTCGCTGCGCGGAATTCGTTTTGGAGATGAGAGAGATCAACGCAAGCTGCGACCAAAAACAAAGACAAGAACAACCCTAGCTTCATGATTTTAGGTCCCATTTCAATTTCTTTGCAAAGAAACAAATTATAGGCGACTCAGCGTACTTATCTAAAGAACTGCATTGCCAGGATGGAAGATTTCGATATCTCATTCAGTATGTGTATCCATTGGATGTTTACTGGAAGTTTTGATTTTCAGTCAAAGTATTTCGAAATTAAGTGGAAATTCGAAAACCGCTAGTTGTAAACAGCATAAGCTGAATTATATATATGAATTCTAATTATATAATAAGAAACGATTTATTCTTTGGAATGAACCAGTTTTACGTCAAGTTAATTATAGAAAAATGGAATTTACTTTTCAAGGATAGAAGCATCGATATGTATGTTCTCGGTCTTTCCTTTTATTGAGAAGGCGAAAGTCGTAAAATAGAAATTTCGAAGAAAGAATGTTTTTCAAAGGCTTTAGCATATTCAAAAAGAGAACGAAAAAAAAAGTGTATTACATGAGAGTCCTACTATGGGTTGTGAGTCATAAATATTATGAAAAACTTGAAGTACAGTAATATAAGTTCTCGAATCAAAATTTTCCAGCGAATTGTTGATGGAAGATGCTGGCGAGGCGGCAGTCAATTACCGAGTAAACAACCTGATTGATGATAGCGATAATGTTTAAATAGACGAATTCAAAAACAAAAAAAAAAGACCAAGCGTCCTCGAAACAAATGTCAGAGAGATAATGGCTCAGATGTATGCACTGATGGCTTGGAGGGTGGTTTTCAGTAGATAGTTTGACTATAATTTCTCAGATATGAAACTAGCTGCTGTTGGTTAAGAGGAGAGAGAGACAAAAAATCTGGTCTTGGCTATTTGAACTGCAAATCAAAAGCATTAAGGACAAAAAAAAAAAAGGTACTTCTCAAGCATCTCCTTCAAAATAGGCTGCTTTTATAAAGAGGAAAGAGTTAATTACACTACGTCCACTTATTGTAGTGCAATATAAATCTCTAGATTTTTTAATTTTAAACAACTGATTTCAGAATATGTCTTAACAGATTCAGCAATAACATCAGCATTAATATAAATCTGAGTTTTGCTCTGCTAAATAGAAAAATATGCCTAATAAGATAATTCAAAACTTGGTTGTTGTGCTTTTCAGTAAATTCAATTACTCTTTCAGAGTCTGTGCAAAAGTAGAAAATCTCTAAAATACAATGAATAATTTTAGATGAAACACGTTACTACTCGTCCACAACAGTTTTCTCAGAAATTTCATGGGCCTACATCTTGTTCTTAGCTTTGGCCCGCAAAACAAACAGAGTGTGCAAATTCTGAAAAAGCCCATGATGAGAAATTTTTCAATAAACAATCTTACTTGCATCCGATGTCCTTTCTTGATGAATAACCTTACCTGCTGTAAAATCCACTAACTTCACCATTTGATCACTGCTAGCCGATACGAACAGTTCACCATTAGGACTCCATCTTACAGAATCAACAGGATCTAAACTAACTTTTCACTTCATTGACAGCATTATATCGAATACGCCCCGGTTTATGTAAGTCTCCAAAGCACTTGACCCGCCTTTCCTCATATCATAAATTTTAACGCTTCCCACCGAGCTGCAAGCAATCAAATTTCCATCATCTCGCCAGTCTATCCACGATGCCCCTAATACCCAAGCATTTATTCTGTCTTAATGTACAATTGCTTACAATTCTCTTTTTCTTCCAGCGCGACGGGTTCTTTATGCATTAACGTAGCTTTTTCAGGATCAATGATCTGCAGGAAAGCTCGGTCGTATTTTACTGCAATCGCCGGCTTCATCGAAATTGGGTTCCATTTACATCTATTAAACCATCCTATCAACGCTATTATCTCTTTCGAAAGCCACAATACCGTTTTTTCCTTGACGAGAAATTTGTAGAGAAGCGATAGCTTTCCTCCCCACCTTTGAGATCACACAACAGCTTTCTTCATCAAAACTTGCGATATTTCTCCCCTCGGGATCGAAATCTAACGCCGTAATATAAGCTGGATGAAAGCCGAATGAGGCAGCAGCTAAATTTACAAATTTACTCTTTTGTTGGTTCTGCCAACCAGGAATCGCAACCACTTTGTTAGTCTTATAATCAAATAAGTGATATGCGAACTTATCTTTCACAGAAATCAGCGCCAGTAAACTTCTCTCTCTATGGTGAGCTAACTCGCCACCCTCTCCGATGACTATTCAAGTGAAGTCGCCTTGAATCAGAACCTGATAATGAGGCTGTTACTTCCTTTGACTTTATCGATGCCAGCTATCCTTTTGCCTGAATTCACATTGAAAATGTCGAATTTGGCTGATTTATCTCCAACTTGATGCAAAGAGACGATACAATCAGTGCCTGCTATGCTTTCCAAAAAGGTGTAACCCTCTTGGTTGTTTACTAAGTTAATCCGAGTAAAAAAAGTTGCAAGTACGTGAAGGAGAGAGCGAAGACCCGACAAAATCTTTCTGCCTCTTATGCTCTTTCAGACTGTAGACACCAATCAAATTCGTTTCCGCTGAACACCATACCAATTTCAGATCTCCTGATGGATCTAAAATTGCTATTAAAGATTTATATTCTGGAAATGAAAAAGATTTCTTTACTTTTTAAAGAGAATGATCGCATTTCGTTGGAGAAACCGCTTGGATTAAGTAGTTTGAGCAGAATCTTCTTTAACCGTTTTAATTTGATAGTTTCTAATCGAGTGTAGACTTCTGCAAAATTGAGTGTGGACTTTTCAAGCGAACTCGCTTTTGATTGCTGTATTACAGGTCCTTGAAGGAGATCTAGAGCTATCATGCCAAGCGCATAAAGTCCAGTATCTTTTCGCTTAAATTCTGCATCGTTTGATGATTTGGAGAAGGTGCTGTTGTAGCCTGAGCCATAGTCGCTTAAAAAATACAATTCCATCTTTTCATAACAGCAAATATTTTCCTGAAATATTGCTGGTGCAAGCAATTGCATTTGATTTGTTATAGTATCGAGGTCCGATATTACGCTTTTAATCATGGTTTCAATATCATCTTCAACCTTTTTCTTGTTGCCGAGGGAACTATATGGTCTCATTACAAATGCCATTTTATCTTGGAAGATCTCAAAATCTTCAACAATTTGAAATTCTTCTTCTTCATTCCTTCGATAGCGATTAAGGAGATGAAGGATTTCTTTAACAAAAAGGGTTGATGCTAGCGACGGATTTTCCATGAAAAATTTGCAATTTGTATTCAATGCTCTGATCAGGTATTTTTCTCCGTTGAGCCTTGAGCTCACGCTAATTACGTCGTAATACGATGCTTGATAAATGAGACTATGCGGTGTATAAGCAGTTTGAAGCTTCGGTGGGATAAGATCGATAGACCCGAAGTGATTAGTCATGATCTATGTGAAATAATTTTAATTGCGCTAATGTTTACTTGAGATGTTTTGAGAATATAAAAGTAACTTTGAAGAGGACCTCTCAATCAACTAGAATTAACAGAATTTTCGTTAATTAGGACACAAAGAGTTGCGCCAACAATAGCAACTGGGCAGTAGTTGATATTTTTTCACAATGTATGAGGAATAGATAAACGCGCTTGAGTTATACCGATAATATAAACTTATCCACATTATCCAGTAAAACGATGTATTTTTATCATGCCATCACTGGAACCCGATGCTACAAAACTGCCTTGAGAGGAAATAGCCACGCATTCGATCCAATCTATCATATTTCGATTAAAAGATACAAATCCCAATCACTGTTACCTTGATGAGCATCTTGGAATTTTCTCACAGTTGTCTTGGTCTCAATATCAAAGAGACCAATCGAATGGTCAAAAGATCCGGATATGATGTACCGACCATCTGCACTTAACACAAGGGACTTTACAGAATCTAGAACCAAATCGTCAAACCAGAAGTCATAGGATGCATATTACGCGTATGAGCAGCGCCGAATTTACATCTTGAACTCCCTTCTAGCAAATTGAACACTCTTATCGTCCCATCTTTAGATCCAGAGACAAGATATTTGTTTGCCACTGATATACCGAGAGACTTTATCGGTTCTATGAGGAAACTATTAGATTTTTCATAGAAACACGCTTACGTGTGTGTGCGTTCGGAAGGGTGTATAATAGAGCGAAACTTGAAAGGGAGTACAAATTAACTGAGCAGTCATCTGCTCCGGATGCAAGATACTCGCTGTCCGTTGAGATCGCCAATGTGCGGATGGATCCTGTTGAAAAATCACAATTATAATGACCTAACTATATTGATAGAGTCGACACCTTCATGCACTTCCTCAAAGGTTTCAAACAAGCCAAGCGAAGAAAAATTGAACATTTTGATCGAACGGTCTCTTGACCCCGTTATGATATACTGATTGTCGGGAGTTATCAGCATACAAAGAATCCACTCTATTTGACAAATACATTTATTGAAGAACCACTCAAATCGAAATTCACCTTCATGAGCGTCAGCAATTAAGTTCATCTGCTTCATGTTTTCCAGGTCCCATTTAATAACTCGTTTATCTGGACTCGTGGACGCGAGGTATTTGCTATCTGAGGAAATGCACAACCCCATCACCCAATCTTGATGCGCGTTCTCGAATGTATGCAGCAATTGCCTTGTTTCTAAGTCGAATATTCTGATCCCGAAGTCACCCGCCCCAGTAATGATATATTTATTATTCGGCGATATCAGCATCGAACCCACGCTATCTGTTGTTATGATCAATTTATTTTCAATACTTAATGCAGGAGTTTTACAATTTGGTCGGATTTCGAACACATCTTCTTGTTTCCAAGTGTTAAGATTAAAAACTCTGACTGTGCAATCCACGGAACAGCTGACAATATGCTCGTTGTTACTCGAACAGCAGAGATCATAAATCGGCTCTATTATTTAGTAATTAAGAAGAAAGGTTGTTAGTACTACTAACCCACATGGGCATTGAAAACGTGAGTAATGATGCGAGCGAAGAGGCTGAAAACTTTGATATTTCTTTCCCGGGAGCCCGAAATAACAAATTTTGAGTCCGGAGTTATGCACAATGCACGAGGCGAGGCTGAAAGGATTGAGTTAAAGATTTAAAGAATGAGGAACTTTGATACAATTATGAACTTCAGTGAATTTTGCAACCAGACGATGTGTTTTTACAGAACAAACACATATTGACCGGTCAGAGGATCCTGTAGCAATAAACTGAGAATTTGCGGCTATCGAAGGCATCGCTCCTGTGAAAACATCGTGAAACAATAGGCAATGAGAGGTGGTTACTTGAATGCAAATATCTGAGCACTTTCGTGCACTTTCCAGTTCTAAAGTCGAAAAATCTGACTGTCTGATCAAGAGATACGGAAACGATCGTGCTGTCATTATTGATAAGAACGAGACAAGTAATGCTATCTATATTGGCATTGCTTAGTTTGAGAGGAAAGATAGAACCAAGCAACCATCATGTACAACGCCGAAATTTCTCTCTGCTTCAGGATTTTCGATATCCAAAATCTTAATTGTCTGGTCTGAAGAGCCTGAGACTAAGTATCTGCCATTCTTAGTAAATGCCAATGTAGAAATTGGCCCTAATAAGTTTGCTGTTGAAGTATTTTGGCTCATTGCGCATTACCTATGTGGTAGTTGGGTTTGATGATGAGTGCTTTATAGCTACTGGAAGAATAAACCTTGAGACTCTTATCCCTTGAACCAGAGGCGACTACCTCTCCTTCGTAAGACACGGCAACAGTGAGAACAGCATCTGTCAGAAATACATTAGTGTGCAACTAAGCTCTCATAAGTATTACCTTTATGGGCATTATGAAACGTGTGCATTAGTTTCCGGTTTTGAAAGTCGAATAGTTTCAATGAACAGTCAGCTGATCCGCTTACTAAGTACTTGCGATTTCCTGACAATCGCACGCTATACACAGTATCTGAAATAAGTTACTTGAGCAATCATATTAGCCAAAAACCTTGGTGACCGCTGGTGTGAGGACCCGGTTCAACTGCCTTTCCATTGAAAATAGTATCGAAATATGCCAGTGTAACAGATCGATTTTCATCGCTTTTCCATTCGAAATCAAACTCTTCTGTCTCTGGTTTCTCTTGAATTGATTTTTTCTCAGGTTCTAGCAGGAAACTCACGATCTTTACGAGTCTTTGATCATTTGGTGATCCACAAATCTTCCATAATTCCTCTTCGACTGAATTAGGAGTAGATTCGCTGAGTATCCTCAGGACAGCCTCTGCGATGTCATCGAAGCCCGTGGCTCGAAGAGCAGTCACTCCCAAAGAAATACTATCAAAACTCTTCTTAACGATTGCATTATCATGCGACTCTACAGAAATTAAGCGATATGAATCACAGACGACATAGTTGAGATCGCTTTTCAAAGGAATAAGTAGCTCTGAGCTTGATTTTGGCAATGAAATGCCGATTTTAAAACTGGAGTTGAGCTGAAAAATGTTCCATTCGTCTAGAAAATTGTTTTCGCTGCCCAAAATATCTTTTTGCGCTTGAAGGCCCTCCTGAACTTGGCGCAACAGCTCATCCAATTCATCTTCAGTTAAATAATTTTGGGAATCTATCCTTTCGAATAGGATATAGCCTGATTGGTACAACACACAGAATTCTGAGGAAGACTCACTTGATATCACATCAAGTATTTTATGAACATTTGGATGAGAGATTTGTTGAGAGGTCTGAAAGTGAGCGAGGGTCATTTCGTAATATTCCTTCTTAACTCTGAAATAACGAACGAGATAATCTTTATTGTCGCTCAATTTTCTGCCAATCGCGTAGAGGCTAGTGTCGGTTCTTCGAATACCAATCAAGGAGGTAAATTGATCTAAAACAGTAGAAGTTTGCTTCGCTGTTTCCATAGTCGGTGCCTTTCAAAGGGATACCTCAATAAATAAAAAATATTGAATTTCTGATCTGAGGGAGTGAATGAATCAAAGAAAAAGATATTCAGAAAAAAGATTGTATTTTATAAAGAAGGTCCATTATATCTCTTTTTGATGCTTTAGGCCAGTTTTGTTGGTGTGTGATCCCTCCCCCCCAAAGGGACAGTTCAACCGTAAACAATTAAAGAGAATGATGCTTCGAATAGAGGAAAGGGAAGATCACTCGAAAAGAAGCTCTAAGATATGGTCGGAAATGATATATAGAGAGGAGTAATAATTACAAAGAAAGAGATTGACAAAATATTGCGGTTCTATTATGAGGTATATAGATCTTTTCTTCATCGCAGATTTAAGTATATATTGAAAGATTTAGAAGAATACAATATATTTATTTACTCGTTCTCATCAAACTCAAAATGCTAGCTAAAAATACCAACGATCTTTTCCTTTCAGCACGCTCTTGATATACGGATTAGCCAGCAAACTTTGTGCTGGGAGCAATGTGTAAATTTCTTTTAATTCCTTGTATTGCTTTTCCACCCAGGAGATAAATGGGAAGAGGAAAATCGCAAGCAGTAGTAGATAGTAAAAAAAGCTCACTATGAGAGTTATCCATAATGTCGAGTTAGCGGTTGTTGCGATTTCTTTAAAGTTTTCTATATAAACTTCCGCTACCTTGCCTAGAGCAATGCTCATTGATTGCCCATGTTTCTCGAGATCCGCTAAAGTTTCATCAAATGTCAAGTCAGCAGCAGCTGTCATATCGAAATTCGAATTCGTGAGTTGGGTCCGGAAATTCAATGCCCATTCAATTGTTTTCGTTCTCACTGCAGCGACCCCAAGAGATGAGAGACTTTTTGTGATAGTCCTGCAAATCTCATCGAAACCTGTAACTAACAAATCACAATAACTATTACTACGTAAGGAAGCAATAGCCTTCGTTAAATTGTGAGATGTATGATGGTTTTCTTCTAGCGCTTCTTGATTATTTAAGAAATTTGAAAGCTCAGCAGATTGATTTTGTGCTTCCTCTAAGAAAGATTGGGTCTGACTCAGGAAATACGCCGACTGATTTGCATCACCTGCTGCCGCTGAAGCAACGCTTTCCAAAAGCTGACATGTCATCCCAATCGAATTCTGCGCGTTCGAAACAATTATTTTATATTGGCTTAGCAGAGGAAGACAGTCGGAGACAGGATCCGCTTTTATGTAGTACCCAATGATTGGAGGAATTAGGTACAGTCCCACGAAAAATAATGTAGCAACCAGCTTTGAGAAGAATTCCTTTCTCAATGGGATGTATTTCTTTGAAATCGAGTGCTTTTTCGGGAGGTCTTTGGGCAATGCCTTCTTTGCTACTAACTTGAAAGATTTCTCATCATGTGAGCTATTCTCTAGCCTTGCCATTATAATTACTTTTTCTTCAAGTCTGTTAATTTCTTCGGTTAATTCAGATCCTGAAATTGTTAGCATTTTGGAAAGAAGTTCGTCCTTGTGACGATACAGTCTGAGAAATGTGTAAAATACTCTGCTCCCAACTAAGAATGCCACTGCAGCACCTACCAAAATTCGCAGTTGTAATGATACGAATAGGTCATCAAATTGACGGTTCATTCTGTTAAATAAATCTTCGCTGAGGGTCCACAACATTTTGTCATAATTTAAACTCTGTTTTCTTAAAAAGCTGAAAGCACCCTCATGAGTAAATGATCCACCCATGACTGCTTCATAAAGTTTGTAGAGATAGCCTCGCAGCACGGCTAATGCTTCATGAAAATCGACAGGTCTGTCGAGATAAGGAGTATCCGGTAAACTCAGATCTATTGTATAATTGTCGTATCGGAAATCCGAATAATAGGTCTGTGGATTCGCCTGAAGCACGTATTCATTGTATTCGAAGTTGAAAACTTGGTAGGTATTTACTGTGAAAACTTGTGGTACGATGAATAAATAAATGTATCTGTTCTCGAACGACCATAGCTGGTTCAGTGACATAATAATGATCTCCTGAACTTGGAAGAAGCCGTAGATGCTCCGTAATAAAATTCATGGGAAGGATGTTAGACCAGAGAGTTCTGATAAAATGAGATATCCCCTCGAAAGATCAACATAATCTGCGATCAGATATGCAATTAATCCAATGGATGTAACAATTGGAAGTAGTTTCATAGATCGGATTTCGAGTGGGACAGAAGGGTTCTTTAACTTTCGTTTGATACTCTCCAGAGCTCTCTTATGTTTTGATACTCCATTTATACTACTACTTATTGAGGATGCTCTTTGATTCTTGATAAATTCAAGATTATTTCTCTTATTTCTGAGCTGTTCATCATCATCTAACGCTTCAGAGATACTGAATTTACGGCCAAGAGACGTATTGAGTTCATCCTCAGCGAAACTATTGATGCTGATGAAATTTTTCTGGGTTTCAACATTTAGCTCCTGCGAATCCAGCGCCACCCCTCTTGAGGCAATCCCACTCTTTTCAGGTGAGTTTGTATCCTGAACTGAGAAAGGATTGAGTCCATGATGAACGTCGATTTTTGAAGTTAATTTGCGAAAGAGTTTTGGTTCTTTGTTATAGAGGTAGGAGTACTCTTCAGCTGGAACAACTCGAGCATCTGTAGATTGTAATTCCAAGTCGTATTTCTTGGTGGTTAGGTTGTCTATGGAGGCGAAATTTAGGGTTTTGATACTCGTTGTATCTCGTCTCTGAGGAGGAGGAGTCTCCATTTTAATCTCCATTTGAGCAGCAAACTGTAGAGTTTGATTCTTTTTGCATGAATTCCTTTTTTCGAATAGAGAGGAGAAATTTTTTTCAGAAATGTTTATCAGGTAATAGCCAGCTTTTGAGGGATTCGCATTGTCTAACTGAGTTATCAAGAAGCTGACTTCTTTTGCACCTTCAAGTGAGTTTGTGGAAATACCCTTGTTTGAAATCAGCTTTCCTTTGATTGCTTTGGATCTTTCCTGGTCCGCCAAATTACAGTCTGGAGAATAGTTCAAGCTTAAAATTTCATGAATCTTCTTTCCTTTGACTTTAGAGAAATCTTCCAAAACATCAGTGAACGATTTGCCTGTCCCTTCAATAGTTCCGTCTAGGTTACACAAGATGAAATTCTGATGATACGCAGGCTCTTCTTGACCCAAGAGCACCATAGAGGGCACATCATCGATGATATCAAGATGAATTGTGCTTTTTATTGCGACGAATCCGCCGCTGCGGTTTCGTAGAATCGCTTGAGTCGCAGCTCTGTTATGATTTCTTCTGATATTTGAAGAATCGTCGTTCTTGGTTGGTCTCTCCTCAATGGCCATTAAGATGTCTGCCCAATATAAAATGTTGAGTTCGGATTGAGTATAACCCAACTGTTCGATGAAGTATTTGGTATTGTGAGTAATTTGCCCATCGATGCCTGAGTAAGCTTCAGCAGCAAGCATAAATATTGGATTTTTGTGATTATTTTGAAGCTTCTCAATAATTTGAAACGAATTCAAAGTTTCAAACTTCAACTTTGAGGAGGCATAATGAGCCATATTACTAATGATTTTGAGATCAAAAGTTAAGAAATCATGCTCCTGCAATATCTCTTCAGCAAAAAATTTCAGTGCATTTTTGGTTTTAACTAACTTCAATGTATCTTTTTGCTGTCTTACATGAGTCAATATAGCCTTACTATTCTTGACTAGTTTAATTCCCTTCTCTTTGATGACTTGCAGGTTTACTGCTGGAGCATTGAGTTCCTCCAGAAATTCAATTTTGCGGTGAGTCCAGGAATTTATCTTCGCAATAAGCTCATCCGATTGCTCCAGCATGTTAAATATGCTGTTCGCATCAAGAGTATTTTCAGATTTCAACGAGAAATATTCTTGAGTACATGTTTCTTCCAGTCTTGCAACTTGGATAGTAAGCAGCCATCCAAAAGATAATCGTTTTGCTCTCAGCTTCCTTCGGAAATCGTGAATGAGAAATAGCACTTTCAGATTGTCTTGCAGTACGATTCGCACGAAGAATAGATAGGCAAGGATAATGGACTGGACTCCTGATCGGAATACTTCAGGAGACTTGAAATACTCTTCATAACTCTTCAAAATGAAATTGATAAAAGCCTTGTTTGCTTTATGCTTCAGAGGAACAGATTCCAAAGAATGCTCTTCAGTATCGAATATTTCTTTTCCTTTATTCTCGTTATCGCTTCGATGTACAAGGAGTGGATAAATTGCTTCAATCAATTTGCCATTTGATCTATCAACTTGCCTGAATTCTTCATAGAGAAAGGGAAGATATCTCATTGTTAGAGTTGAGAGAGCGCTCTTCTGATCGAATAAATTGAAAATGTTGCTCTTCCGATAGCCATCGATATTTGCCATGAACCAATAAAGGAAGGAGGATACCAAGAGGAAAGGAAATTCCATTTCTGAGCCATCGTAGGCGGTTGCTTGAAGTATAAGTACCAATGTAAACCCGAACGTGAAGGAATGACAAAGCAAATCAAGGCGATTGAGTGCTGATTGAACATATATTGGGTGGAACAAAAAGGTGATGAGATGTGTGCAAGTCAGCGAGAACAACATATAAGTTGCCGTCATCGAAGGCGTATCATAATTTGACATTCTAATTCCAAGAATGATCAAAAACCCAATCATCTCACTCAGCTCTTTATTTTGATATTGAGCGAGAAACTTCGGAATTGAGTATGCTGATCGATATGAAATTATGATGAAGAAAATTTTGAAACTCGACATTATCGTCAGGTTGAATATTGAAATGGCGTAATATGCTGTCTCGGATTTCTCGTTAAAAATCATATAAAAACTGCTTTGGAATAGTGGAATATAGAGCAGGTATCGATTGGCTATCAGGATTTGATAGGTTATTGCTGTCTCCAATAAAGAGGGAACTGACTTTTTCTTCCATACAAAGTATAAGAAGCTTAAAATCACTGCATTCTCTAGGATCAGAATTGCAAAGAAGAATACAACAAGCACTTCGTGGGTAATTGGAGTTATTTCTGTCCAAAAGCCAAGTTGGAATATTCTCAGGATGTGACCAAGAGCTCCATATAGTTTCGCTTGAGGAATCGCGACTGCGGTAGAAGAAGCCAAAATCACTGCAACTCGCTGCAGATGATATAATAACAGAGTGACTTTTTCAGCCGATATGTTAGTTCGAGTCTCAGAGTTGGAAGCTGCTTGGTTGAATTTAATCGAAAAGGGAGTGAATACATTGCCTTGAACCTTCATGAAGTATCGGAATAAACGTCAGCAATGAAGATATTGAATAATTAATAACTTGTTTCTTTAAATAAATAAAAAGTACTTTATAATGAATTTGTCCATCGCATATCTGTAATGATTCGAGATTACATTTCAGATTTAAATCTTAAAAATTAGCAGTGAAATTTATTAAGTCTTGCTCTGCCAACATTTACTAAACTCATCGAAACTTGAAATTAGAACATTTTTCTTATTTAACGACCTTGATAAAATTTTTCTGACCTCGAGTTTTGGGTACTTTTCAAATTGCGCGGAATTTTGTAGCAGCTCTTCTTCAATATTATATCACCAGATTGCAATGCTAAGAGCTGTTTCAGCTGACGGTGTACTTCTCCCATTCGTCGGATTGCGATTTCACACCCCATAATACGGTTATCAATATTTGAAAATTAAAAAATCAATGTTCTCAAAAAATTGAATTTTTCGAGAAGATCATTTAAATCCAAACATTCTCAAAGATTCTGAATTGATAACTCAATTAGAATTTGATTAAAAAATCGAATGAAAAGGATTGTTGCAATAAAAACAAAAGTCAGTATTAGAACAGCATCCTCTCAAAATAAGCTTTTATTCAGTATCACGGTCGGGCTTGAATAATCATTGCAAAACCCAATTTAATTATGGCCTTGGCTCTACTTCAATTACAACCTTTTCTATCTTTGAGAGGATTTTTTATCAATTCTCACTATTCAACAAGAGTTATTTTTAAGGAGCAAGTAAATTCAATTTTCCTGAGGACTACGAAGAACTATTGTAAGAGTGCTTTATTAACCGTGCGTACATGTAGGTTCTTTGTATGCTCTGTCGAACATGAACAGCCAAAGAAAAAATCAACCGAAACCGTCTCTTTCTTCTCGATCAACGGCCTAGCATTTTTATGCATGCAATGCTTCAAGATTCAAAAGCATCCTCGTGCCACTCCTTCTGGTGCTTAATCAGAAAAAATTAACCTGACAAATCGACTCTCTTTTTAAAATATTGTTGCTCCGCTCCCCAGTCTCGATTTTTCCTTTTTTTTTTTAACAAAAAAAAATCGCTTGGTCAGCGCTGTATCGCACTTTTGTCGGACTCGTTTAAACTAGATTTTCGACCTCTCCAATATGCACCATCAATCATTGCAAAAAGAAAAGAGAAATCTAAAGGAGTGTTATGTTTCTATAAATTCTTAGCCAAAATATGGGAATTAAACAGAAAAGATCGAGATTGGCATACCAGACAGCAGAGACAACAGCTCTACGATAGTTATAGTGGCGCTCTAATTATGATGATACCGAGAAAACGTGGTTTGAATTCATGTTCGCTACTGAAATTTTTTGTTGGAGAAACTTAGTTTATGGTTTATTTGCACTCCCGATAATGAAGGGCCCTCTCATTGAAGCACGTGAAACAACATGAAGTAGACTAGTCTCGAAGACCACCAATCCTAACAGAAGGCGTCATCACTTGAAGATGTTCAATTTGTTACTTCTCAGTGATCACCCACAGTTCTTTCACGGCTTAATTGCCCGAAACTTCGCTCACTGGGATCTGTCAGGACTTTGATCTGCACTTTCTCTGGAGTAAGTCACTAGATAGACAATCGAGCATTGTACCTTCCCTTCTGGATAAGCGAAAAATTTCCTGGTTTCTGAAGACCTGTGCATTTTTTGTTTTTTGCACTCCGTTGTCGTCTTTGTTTGAGATATATTTTGCTATTTTGCTCGCAACAACCAAAAACAAAAAAATCTACCTCTAAAATTGCTCTAAGCTATTATTTTGATAAAAAGAATTAACAATTCAAGTAATTAATGAAAAGAACCAAAGAAGAAGCGATGATGCCATGCAACTATCAATAGGGAAAGAGAGAACTATGCAATAATGGCAATTAATACGCAGAAAAAGTATTGCAAATCTTTTATGAATAGTATTTTCATTTTCATCAAAAATCAAAGATAAAATCGTTTTTTAGTAAGATTACTAAACTTAATAGTTTTCATCGTTGTTATCACACTCAAAATTAATGCTACAATTACCAACGGTTTTTTTTCAGAATGTTCTTGATATACGGATTCATCAGTAAACTATGCGTTGGGATCACATCGTTGTTATCACACTCAAAATTAATGCTACAATTACCAACGGTTTTTTTTCAGAATGTTCTTGATATACGGATTCATCAGTAAACTATGCGTTGGGATCAATGTGTAAATCTCTTTTATTTCTCTGAATTGCTTTTCAACCCTTAATATAATTAGGGTGACGATCCCAAGCAAGAGCGCATAGATAACAAGATTCACAGTGAGGGTTATTTGTACTATGGAGTTGCCAGCTTTTGCAATTTCTTTAAAGTTTTCAGCGTAAATTTTCGTTGCATTGCCTAGAGCATCGCTCATGAATTGCGCAAAAACCGCTAAATCTGCAAAGGTTTGATCAAATGTAAAATTAGCAGCAACTGTTGCATCAAAATTTGAGTTCATCAGATTGCTACGAAAATACCTTGCCCATTCATTTGTTTTCTGTTTTATTGAGGTAATTCCAAGAGATGTGATTCCTTTAGCTGTAGTCTTGCAGACCTCACTCGTCATAGGAGGTAATAATAAATCACAAAAACTACCATCGCGCAAGGAAGCAACAGCATTCGTTAAATTGCTTGATACAGAATTATTTTCTACCAAAGCCTCCTGATTTATTATGAAATTGGAGAGCTCAGCAGATTGGTTTTGTGCTTTCTCTAATAAAGGCTGAGTTTGATCAAGGAAATATGATGACTGATTTGGATCGCCTGTCGCCGCTGAGGCAACAATTTCCATAACATGGCTGGTAATCCCAATCGAATTCTGTGCATTTGCAGCGATTATTTTATATTGACGCAGCAGAGGAATACAGTTAGAAACAGGATCTGCTTTCATGATGTAATCGAAGATGGCAGGTATCAGGTACAGTCCTACCAACAATAAGATGATCACCAATTTCGATAAGATTCCCTTCCTCAGTGGGATGTACTTCTTTGAAAACGAGTGCTTTTTCTGGGAGTCTTTGGAAGATACTTTTTTCGTCGCAGCCCATGTGTTCCTCTTATCAAGAGCACTTTGTCCTAACCCGTGTATTATTGCCGCTTTCTTCTCAAGTCGATCGATTTCATAAAGTAATTCAGATCCTGAGATCGTAACTAATTTGGAAAGAAGTCGATCGCTGTGAAGGTACAATTTGAGAAGCATGTAAAGTAAGCTAATCCCAACTACTAGAGCCACCACACCGCCGCCTCCCAAACTTTGCGCCTGTAATGACACCAATAGGTCATCAAATTGCTGGTCCATTCTGTTGAATAAATCTTCACTGAGGGTCCACAACATTTTGTCATAAATCAAGCTCTGACTTCGTAAAAAGCTGAAAGCACCCTCATTAATAAGTGATCCATCCCAGACTGCTTGATAAAGTTTGTAGAGATAGCCTCGCAACACGGCTAATGCTTCATGAAAATCGACAGGTCTGCCGAGATAAGGAGTATCCGGTAAACTCAGATCTATTGTATAATTATCGTATCGAAAATTGGGGTAGTAGGTTTCCGGATTCGCCTGAAGTACATACATATTGTATTCTGCATTGAATTCTTCGTACGCACTGGTTGTGAAGCTTTGTGGTATGATGAATAAATAAATGAACTTAATGTCGGGAGGACATAGGTCGTGTAGTGCCATAAAAATGAGCTCCTGAGTTTGGAAGAAGCGGTAAATGTTTTGTAATAAAATCAATGGGAAAGATGTTAAGCCGGACAGCTGTGATAAAATGCTGTATCTTCCCGAAAGATCAACATATTCGGCGCTTAAATACGCTATTAAAGCAATGAAAATAGCAATTTGAAGTAGTTTCATAGAGTGGATCACTAAAGGCACAGAAGGGTTCTTCAACTTTCGCTTAATACGCTCCAAAGTTCTCTTTTGTATTGAATCCCCAATGGCACTGCTACCTATTGAGGATGTTCTTTGATTCTTGGTGAATTCAGGATTATTTCGCTTGCGTTTAAGTGCTTCTACATTATCTTCGGAAGACTTATGAGTTAGAGACGCGCTCACTTCTTTAGCAAAGCTCCCGAAACTGATGATATTTTGCTGGGTTCCAGATATTAGTTCCTGAGAATTAAACGGCATTCGCCTCCTTGAGGCAATCTCACTTTTTTCAGGTGAGTTCGTATCCTGTCCTGAGGAAGGATTAAATCCATGATGAGCTTCGATTTTTGCAGGTAACTTGCCCAATTTTTGTTCTAGGGGGGTTTGCGCTCTATATAGATCGGATTCTTCTGCTGGTACAATCAGAACATCAGTAGATCGGAATTCCAATTCGTCTTTTTTGGTGCCCAGATTGTCTAGGGAAGTGAAATTTAGAGTCTTACTACTCTTTGTATCTTCGAATTGAGGAACATCTGTTTTTATTTCCAGCTGAGAAACAAAAAGTCGGGTACGATTGTCTTTGACTGAATTTCTCTTTTCGAACAAGGCCGAAATGTAAGCTTCATAGATATTTATTAAGTAGTAGCCTTCTTTAGAGGGAATCGCATTGTCGAATCGAGTTATTAAAAAGTTTATCTCTATGACATTTGCATCTGAGGTTGATGAACCTGAGTTATGCAGGACGAGTTTGCCTTTTAGGGGAATAGATCCGTCTTGATCAGGCGCAGTATAATCTGGAGAATGATTCAGGCTCAAAAGTTCTTGGATCTTTCTCCCTTTAAATTTTGTAGAATCTGGCAACATTTCAGCGAAAACTTTGCTCGGTCCTTCTATTGTTCCGTCAAGTTTACATAAGAGGAAATTCTGATGATAAGTAGGCTCTTCCTGACCCAGGAGTACCATAGAAAGAACATCATCAATAATATCAAGCTGTTGTGTGCAATGTATGGCAACAAATCCGCCACTTCGGTTTCGTAGTATCGCTAGATGAACTGTTCTGCGAATGTTGCTGTTGTTGTGATCTCTTCTGATATCTGGAGAATCGTCGTTCTCGGTTGATCTTCGGTGCTCCTCGACGGCTACTATAATGTCTGTCCAAAGTAAATTACTGAGTTCGGATTGAGTGTACCCCAGCTGCTGGATTAAATATTCTGTATTATGAGTGATACGTCCACCCATGCCTGAGTAGTCTTCAGTAGCAAGCATAAATATCGGGTTTTTGTGATTATGGTGAAGCTTTTCAATAATTTGAAACGTATTTAAAGATTCAAAATCCAGCTTTGAAGCATGATAAGCCATATTACTAATGGCTTTGAGCTCAAAAGTTAAGAAATCGTGATCTTGTATAATCTCTTCAGCAAAAAATTCCATTGCATTTTTTGTTTTGGAAAGCTTTAGTATATCTTTTTGTTGCGCAACGTGATTCAATATCGACTTACTATTCTTGACTAGTTCGATTCCTTTTTCTTTGATGACTTGCAGATTCACCGTTGGAGAAATGAGTTCCTCCAAAAAGGCAATTTTGCGGCGAGCCCAGGATTTCATCTTCGAAATGAGCTCATCTGATTGATTCAACATTTTAAATACGTGACTCGTATCAAGAACGTTATCAGACTTTAAGGAGAAATATTCATGAGAACATGTTTCTTCCAGTCTTGCGATTTGGATCCCTAGAATCCATCCAAAGGATAATCGTTTTGCCTTCAGCTTTCTACGAAAATCATGAATGAGGAAAAGTACTTTCAGGTTGTCTTGCAGAATGACTTTCACGAAGAACAAATAGGCAAGGATGATAGACTGGACTCCTGAACGGAATACATAGGGAGATTTGAAATAATCAGCATAACTCTGAGAAATAAAATTGATAAAGGCCTTGTTCGCCTTATGCTTTAGAGGAACAGATTCCAATGAATACGCTTCTGAGGAGAAAATTTTTTTTTGATTATCTTCGTTATCACTTTGGTGAGCAAGAAGTGGTTGTATTGATTCAATCAATTTGCCATTGGCTCTATCAACCTGCTTGAATTCTTCATAGAGAAAGGGAAGATATTTCATTGTTAAAGACGAGCGAGTCTTTTGATCGATCAAATTGTAAACTTTTTCCTTACGATATCCATCGATGTTGATCATGAACCAAAAAATGAAGGAAGATACAAAAAGGAAAGGAAATTCCATTTTTGAGCCATCGTAGGCGGTTGCTTGGAGTATAAGTACCAAGGTAAATCCGAACGTGAATGAATAGCCAAGCAAATCAAGATGATTCAGTGCTGAAAGTAAATACGTCGGGTGGAGCAATGAAGTAATTAGATGTATGCAAGTCATCGAGAACAACAAATAAGTTGGTGTCATCGAAGGCGTATCATAATTTGACATTCTAATTCCAAGAATGATCAAAAACTCAATCAGCTCACCCAGCTCCTTGCTTTGATATTGAGCAAGGAACTTTGGAGATGAGTACGACGGTCTGTATGAAATGATGTAGAAAAAGACTTTCAGAATCGTCATCATCGTCAGGTTGAAAATTGAAATGGCGTAAAATGCTGTCTCCGAATTGTTGTTGAAAATCACGTAAAAACTGCTTTGGAATAGTGGAATATAGAGCAGGTATCGATTGGCTATCAGGATTTGGTAGGCTTTTGCCGTCTCCAATAAAGATGGAACTGACTTTTTCTTCCACACGAAGTATAAGAAGCTTAAAATCACTGCAATCTCTAGGATCAGAATTGCAAAGAAGAATACAACAAACACTTCGAAGGTCATCGGAGTTATTTCTGTCCAAAAGCCAAGTTGGAATATTCTCAGAACGTGTCCCAGAGCTCCATATAGTTTCGATTGAGGAATCGCGGTTAGAGTTGAAGAAGCCAAAATCACTGCAAGTCCCTGAAGATGATAGAATATCAAGGTGGCTTTTTCAGTCAAGCTATTAATTCGAGTGTTCGAGTTCGAAGCCGCTTGATTGAACTTAATGGCAAAGCGAACAAATACGTTTTTTTGGTTTTTCATGTGATAACTACGGGCGCCTAAGCAGTAACAGTATTTAATATTTGATAACTTGTTTCTTTAAATAAAGCAGCGATTTAAATTAAGAAACAATTTGATCATCGGAAGTCTGTGATTATTCGAGATTTCTTTCCAGATTTAACATCTCAAACTAACAGTAAAATTTATTTAGCAATTGACTAACCAAAAAATGATGAATTATCAAATAATTTTACGTATTTCAGTACTTTGATAAAATTTAACTAACTCGAAATTTGGATACAACTCGTTCGAGTTCAATTCTTGTAGCAACTCACCTTTCCTAGAAGCAGAATAGTAATGAGTTCTCTTAGGCGATGTAAGACTCCTTTCATGAGCATTTCTTGATTTCTCACTCAACATACTCCTATCGATAATGTGAATTAATAAGAAATTTAGATAATCTCAAAAACTTAAATTGTTCGTGAATTTTTTTCCAGAACTTCTGAATTGATAATTCAATTCTAAATTTTAATGAAAAATATAAAGAAAATATTGCTGAAAAAAAAAATTCAATAAAAAGCATTTAGTTCTGCAATGATTATTGTCATCACCAGCAAAAATTTTTTGTCTTGAAGCAGTCTCATTTTTTGAAGCTCTTATGATCTTCTGTCATTATTGGAACTAATTTCGTTGTAAATCAATATAGGTAGTAAGTAGCTTCAGTTTTCGTGAACAGGTTCATTCCTATTCAAACAATGCATAATTGGTCTTCTTGAGGACATGTAACATTAGGTGCGTAACAATCTTACACAAAAAAAAACACGCTAATTTTCATATTTATCGTTTAAAAACCAAAGAAATGGTTCAAATATGATACCTCCTATACTAAATATATTATTTACCGCGAGATCGGTGTTACTTTTCCATTGAGTGAAGAGAATGAAATGAAGCGACTTATATCCAAATACTTTCCAGTTTTTTTGCATGAACAAATCTCTATCTTTCTCTCATAATCAAACTGTAGGACGACGCTCTAAGATTTACTAGCAGTGTAAAGTTTCTCCTAATTCCATTTTCTCATACGATGTAAAAAACCCATTATTGTATTAAAGTCTTAGCCGATTCGCTTTGAAGTGCTCGAATTTGTTCAAAGTACGAAAAATCAAGTGGTCTTAAAACTTTCTGATTTACTCAGTCAAATCTTTTGCAATAATGTAGATACTATCAAATTAAGGAATCATGGAGACATTAGCTTTTAATGTTTATTCAGTAAGAAACCTTTGACGGAGTTCGCTCAGAGTATAAGGACGATAAATTTCGAAGGAGACTGAGTTATTTGAAGCCCTTACCCATAGTCACTATCTCCTAGCTCTCATATATAAATGCATTATAAAAACTGGCTTTTAGCCATTAGCAAGCTGGGGCAAATTTGGAAATCGAATTTCTTTTTTCAGTGATCGATATACAGTCCGCAGATTGTTGGGCAAGTTAAAGAGTCTCTTGATTCAAGCATCAACAAGCTTTTCATTTGACTTATGCTCAACCGGCACTCAATATTAGAGACTCTCTTCAACTGACAGACACGAAGAAAATTGACATCTTCGATCAAGCTTCAAGTAATATTTTTCTCTCTATTGAATCTAATTCCTGCCGAATTCTTAAATTCAAAGGAGAACTCCAAAAAAATGAGAATGACTGTCCTGCACAGACAAAATTACGAATCCAACATTCTGATAGACCCGTCCCAAATCCGCAATTGCTAATCCATAATACTGTAACTGTTTATTGATGGATCTTGATTCGCTATAAATTGGTATTTTGTGAGAGGAGTACAGAGTTAGTAACTTCCCCTCTGAAGCAGTAAAGACTACGGGAAATCAACCAGTTTGTAGAGTCATTTGCAAAAAAAAATAAAAATAATATTGTTTCTCTCGATGAAATCCTATTTGTTATTAATTAGCAATCAAAGATGGGTTCTTGGAGGTCTGAATTATCCAGAGTGTTATTTACTTGAAATACTCTACTGATTTCTTATTGAAGTCTTGGTTTCGCAAATATAATGGAATAGTATCGTCATAGACGCAAAACCAAGCAGAAAACCTCTCCGATAACTGCCATTCTCAGCATAACCACTTTGCAACACTGGGGTTTGTTTGTTTTTTTTTACAACTTGTCATGAGTTAGTATCCAATTTGTTGTTGCCATATTAAAGATGAACATGAAAAGTTTACTAACCTAATTGAATCAAAATGTATATAGCAAGCTCATAGATTTAATTTTTTTTTTTCGCAGCCGTAAAGAAAAAACTTTGAAATTTCGGATTGATTCAACGCTTTAGAAAGGGTTAAAAATTATCGAGAAGCAAAAAAGTCTTTGCTCTTCGGCCTCACTGTCAGCTAAAATTCTCTATTATTCGTGGGACGATGAAGAAGAATTTTGCCTTAATCTCTAAATAGGTTAATCTTTACTCAACGAGGAATAGAAGCTAAAAAAATATATCGAGTTTGTAAAAGTCTACAAGAAAACAGAGAACTCTGAAACGCAAATGATACAAAAGAATACATAGACAAAAAGTGCGTTTTTGTGTGGGTCCTTTGATTTCTTAATCGTAAATCTGAGAAGAGGGCACAAAGAATTAGCAGATGTTATAGACTACGTTTACTTGTTTTCATCATCATTGTCTACCAGCAACTCAAAAGTGATGCTCAAATTACCAAAGAGCTTTTCCTTTCAGCAAGTTCTTAATATACGGATTCATCAGTAAACTGTGTGTTGGGAGCAAGGTGTAGATTTCTTTTATTTCCCTGTATTGCTTTTCAACCCGAGATATAGCTGGGAAGACGAAAATTGCAACCATTAATGCATAGTGGAAAAGGCTAATGATAAGAGTAGTTAGCAATGACGAGTTAGCAGTTATTGCGGTTTCTTTAAAGTTTCCAATGTAAAGATCTGTTATTGCGCCGAGAGCGTTGCTCATCATTTGCCCATGAACAGCGAGAGCTGCTAAGGTTTGATCATATGTCATGTTGGCAGCAACTGTTGCATCAAAATTCGAGTTGACGAGCTGGCTCTGAAAAGTGAATGCCCATTCAAGCATTCTCTGCCTAACTGCAAGAATCCCTAGTGATGCAAGACCATTGCCTGCTGCCTTGCAAATGTCTGGCATTGAACCGAAGAGATCACAATAAGTACCATCGCGTAAGGAAGCAAGAGCACTCGTTAAATTGCTTGATACATAATTATTTTCTTCGAGAATCTCGTTATTATTTAAGAAATCGGAAAGCTCAGCAGCTAGACTTTGAATTGTCTCTAATAAAGGCTGGGTTTGATTAACGTAATAGGCTGCCCTACTGGCATCACCTGTCACCGTTGAAGTGACAGGTTCCGTCGCAGTGAGGGGAATCCCAATTGAAAGCTCTGCGTTAGTGGCAATTATTTTATATTGACTGAGCAATGGAATACAGTGAGAGACAGGATCTGCTTTCATAAGGTATCCAACGATCGGAGGAATCAAGTGAAGTCCCAGTAAAAATACTAGAAAAACCGACTTTGATAAGATTTTCTTTTTCAATGGGATGTATTTCTTTGAGACCGAGTGCTTTTTTTGGCAGTCTTTGGAAATTATCATTTTCGTTGCGATCGGAATTTTTTTCTTATCCAGAGACCTATTCTTTTTTCCTTGAATTAATATTGCCTTTTTTTCAAGCCTATTGATTTCGTCAAGTAAGTCTGATCCTGAGATTGTTACTAATTTGGAGAGAAGCTGGTCGCTGAACTTATAAAGTTTGAGAAATGTGTAAAGCACGCTAATCACAACTGCGAGAGCTCCCGCCACCCCTACCATAATTAACAGTTTTAAAAAAATCATGAGGTCTTCAAATTGATGGTTCATTCTCTTGAATAAATCTTCGCTGAGGTTCCACAACATTATGTCATAATGCACACTCTCGCTTCGTAAAAAATTGAAAGCATCCGCATGAGTAAGCGATCCATCTACGACTGCTGTATAAAGTTTGTACAAATAGCCTCGCAATACTCCCAAGGCTTCATGAAAATCGACAGCTCTATTGAGATAAGGAGTATCAGGTAAACTTAGATCTACTGTATAAATGTCGTATCGAAAATCGGAGTAGTAGTTCTGCGGGTTTTCCTGAAGCACGTATTCATTGTATTTAGCGTTGAAAACTTGATACGAATTGTATGTGAAATCTTGAGGAACAATGAATAAATGTGCGAATCTGGTATCAGGAATCCATAGCCCGAGTAGTGCGAGAACAACGAGCTCCTGAGTTTGGAAGAAACCGTAGATGGTCCGTAATAGCATTAATGGGAATGATGTTAGTCCGGAGAGTTCAGATAAAATGACGTATCTGTTCGTAAGATCAACATGATTTGCGATCAGATAAGAAATTAATCCAAGGAACAGAGCAATTTGAAGTAGCTTCATAGATCGAATTTCTATCGGCACAGAAGGAGTCTTTAACTTTCGCTTTATCCGCTCCAAAGCTCTCTGTTGCTTTGATCCTCCGCTGACACTACCATCTATTGAGGCCGCTCTTTGAAACTTGATAAATTGACGAGTATTTCTCTTGCGTTTGGGTTGCTCATCATCATCTAAATCTTCGGATATCCGGGATTTACTGCTAAGAGATGTATTGAATTCATCCTCAGCGAAGCTATCGATGCTTATAAAATTTTTCTGAGTTCCAACATTTACCTCCTGCGAATTCAGTGCCACCCCTCTTGGAGCAATTCCGCTCTTGCCAGGTGAGTTTGTATCCTGACCTGAGGAAGGATTGGGTCCATGATTAGCATCGATTTTGGAAAGTAGTGCGTGAAATTTTGGTTCTTTGTTATTGAGAAAGGAATCTCCTGACTGGAGCATCAATGCGTCATTAGATCGAAATTCCAACTCGTCTTTCTTGGCGGTTAAGTTGTCTATGGAGGTGAAAATCAGAGTCTTGATACTTTTGATACTCTTTGTGTCTTTTCTCTGAGGAGGAATCTCCATTTTAATCTCCATTTGAGCAGCAAACTGGAGAGTTTGACTCTTTTTCAATGAATTTCGTTTTTCAAACAAAGAGGAGAGATTTTTTTCATATATATTTATCAAATAGTAGCCGTCTTTTGAGGAATTCACATTGTCAAGTTGAGTTATCAAGAAGCTAGCTTCTTTCGTATTCTCATTCGGGTTGGTGGAAAGAACCTTGTTTACAATCAGCTTTCCTCTAACTGTCATAGATCCTTCCTGATCAGCCGAAGTGTTAGAGGGGCGGTGGAGGGTCAAAATTTCTTGGATCTTCTTTCCTCTAACTCTAGTTGAATCTGCCGAAGCATCAGCAA
>ENA-UOTZ01000562-UOTZ01000562.1-compost-metagenome-genome-assembly--contig:-NODE-562-length-30930-cov-19.728811_pt1 | contig 30930 bp, 21 predicted proteins | sample MGYA00238144_ERZ746983 | MGnify/ENA primary metagenome ERZ746983 (study PRJEB28759, sample SAMN06268863) | compost metagenome | isolation source: single cell | place: USA: California, Emeryville, Joint... | reverse complement strand
GAGTAAGAGTAGCTTATGATAAGATGTGCTCATAATATATCTCACCAGAGAGTGGAATCGAAAATTCAGAGACGAGGTAGATCGACTCGACAAATTGAAAGAGCAGTTGGCTACGAACAAAGCAGCTGTGAAAAGAAATGAAGATAATTTAATTATCGATCAACAAAAGTTCAAAAGTGAATATTCGAGTCTCAAAAAGAAAGCCGGAAAATCCAGCAAGCTGTATCAATACCTATCCTTTGTGCATTTTCGCTTAATGGGGACTAGAAAATCGCTGCTCAAGACAGTGAAAAAGAATCTGAACGACCAGGTCACAAGGCTCTACGACGATATTCAGAAAATCAGGGAATGCGAAATTCAAATACAAAACCAGGAGAAAGCGTTAAGAAGACTCGGTGAAGCGATTAAATGCGCAAACGACAGCGACGATTTCGGTATCATCTTGTCTATGAGCTAACAAATTTTGATTTATTATACTTTGCAGATGAATTGAAAGTACTTTACAATAATTATAGGGATATGGGAGGAAATTACCACTTGTCTTTTCCTTTGGAGGTAAGATAGCTCATTAATGTTGATTTTTAAATAACATTCATGCTATTAGACTGGAAGATCAAAATATACTGACGGCCACGACGAAGAAGCGGATGCTAAAGACTTCTATAACCGCTGGAAAGGCATTTTGACGAATCAACTGTCGCTTGACACGGAGAGTGAAGCTGATCGGAAAGGAACGAGTGAGGAAGGGGACTCAGAAGAAGAGAGCTCATTTGATCTCGAGAAAAAATACGAAAGATTATTTTCGAAAAAAGCAAAGAGAAAATCTTCTCGATCTAAAGAAAGGGCCGATCACTCAGCAGAGGATGGTTACAGCTATAATAATCTACAGCGAATGCTGGATCACAGAGTTAACACAGCCGTTCCAGACCCAGATCATTTCTTAATCAAACGAGAGATCAGCAAGTCATCAGATACCAGAAATCGCGTCACGAGCGTTTTTCACGAGCATTCGCAATGGCTGAAATCAATTAAATCTCAGGTAATCTCGTGTAACTTTCTTCATTGGATTAATTATTTTCATTTTAGTTGAATACTCATATTTATAGCAAGCCTCAAGCGGTGAGCGTTGGTTCTTATGGTCGGCTATTTATCTAAGTCTCAATGGGTTTTTTCATTTATTTTGGAAACTACAACATGATTCCTGTTTTTAGTTTTCTTGTATCTACTTCATTATTATTCCACCTTTGTACTGCATAGTACTACATATTTGCTTCAAAGATAACACCATATGATTTTTTTATCAGGTCTAACTTATCCGAGATTTACTCATGAATTTCATTTAATCGCAGAAACGAAGCGACCAACTTCTTATATAACCATAAATAATAATAAATAATTATGACCTCAATTAACACACTTCAGCGGAACTAAGACGATAGCGCCTATTTATCCGTGTATTTCTGGTAGAAAAGCATCTCCGAAAACGCGTATTGGAATTTCCTCTTCGTTTCCCTCAACACAAACGGCACGTTCTTTGGTGATAACACCGGTTTAAAGTTACTAGCCAGCAGATCCTTTATCCCCATGGCAGTAGTGTAGTTTTCTCCATCCTTCTTCTTTGCGCCAATCCAGTTCTCCTTCTCCGTGTATTGCTCGTCCCACGCGTAAGGACAAGCGAGAACAAGTAGCCCTCCTTTATTTAGATATTGGTGAATATTCTTTAAAAATACTCTGGGGTATTTCATGCAGTCCAAGAGATTGCCAGCGAAAATAAGATCAAAAGAGTGAAACTTCTTCAGGTCCATATTGCAAGCGTCTTGCTGGAAGAACTGGATCTTGTCCTTGAATCTTTCGAGGTCGAGTGTCGTGAGATCGAATTCTTTATATTCAACGAGATCCCCCTCCGTAGGCACGCAGTACCGGACTTTGCCTTTTTCTTTCACTCTGACAGCGAATTGGAAGAATCTCGCGCTTAGGTCGATACCAATCACCTCTTCAAAGCTTTTTGCAAGCTCGAAGGTTGTTCTTCCAACAGCGCAGCCAAGATCCATGGCTTTTCGGAGAGGAATGTCCAGGCTTTTCGCTGCTTCGGCGCAGATTTCAGCACACTTCTTCGGAAAGTTCTCAACGCCAAGGTATTCTGGCCCATAATGGAACTCAATGTATTCCGTTACGGTCTTATCAGTCTCGTACTTTTGATCTCTGACAATAACTGGATTCTCACTCTCAACGTATCTGATCCCGGCAAATTGATAGAAGTGCCGCCGGAAAGCGTACCGCGAGTTTCTGAGAGCTTCGTTGCCTGTGGAAATCCATGAGCCGCCTTTAATAAGGTTATGATTTCCATCGAACGTCGGTGTTGAGAAGTCATCGTACAGCTCGTGGATCTTAAAGCCATTGAAACCATCGAATGTCGTCTCCGTGTGCTGCCAGACGTTGCCGATGACATCATAAAACCCTTTCTTTCCATTCAGATTGACAGGACAGCTCGAGCTCCATTGTTCCAGGTTAATGTTGCCAACACTCGCGAAATCCCAAGTCGGCTGGTCAACTCCCTCATAGAGCATGTCACGTAGTCGATACCATTCGGTCTCGGTTGGTAGTCTCAGGTTCTTCCCGGTTTTCTTCGCTTTCCAGTTACAAAAAGCCTTTGATTCTAAGTAATTAGTCTCTACAGGCCAGTCCCACGGCATCTCGATAACCTCCGTAAACGCGCGGTACTTATAGCAAGCCTTCCCGCCTGCGTTCTCGAATGGGATCCAAAACAGTGGTCTCTTCATTCGAGTCGAGCGATTCCATCTCCAGCCTTCTTCCGTCCAATACTCTTCAGTATCATAGCCGTTGTCCTCAACAAATTCCAGGTATTCGTAATTGGACACTAGGTAAACTGACGCGTCAAACGAGCGGAGTTTCTCTTCGAGGGTTCCGTATTCGTTGTCCCAGCCATAATACGAATCGTCTTTTCCGAGAACGACGATTCCACCTTCAACACGCTTCAGCTCGTTGGTAGGGAAGGTAGCTTTATTGATATTTGGAGTGCCGTCTTTGTTGTATCCAGAGTGAGCTTGGTGAGGGCAGATAAAGAAAAAGGGGTCAGAGTGCACGTATTCTTCAGGAAGTCTCCTCATAATCACCGCCGAGGTTTCTAAATGAATACGCTCATGTTCAATGCCCATCATAACGAGCCAAAAGAAGCTGTCCCATTCTAACGGCAACGTCAAAGGCGTTTCCTTGATCTTCTTTGAAATTAGTTTCCGAATGGAGTTCCTGTACTCCTTGACCTCTTTCACAGAAGGCCAGTCATAATGAGCTTCATTGAGGTCGTCCCAATCCATTTCATCGACGCCTACAGCGAACATTGACTCGAATTTTGGATTGACTCTTTCCGTTAGATAGCCTCCAAGAATGAATTTATTCATGAAGAAAGTAGCAGTGTGACCGTAATAGAAGATCAGAGGGTGTCTTAGTGGTTCAGCTTTTATATAGAAGGCTTCATCGTTGTGGATGAGTGTAAAGAGCTCTTCGTAGAGAGAAAACGTTTTGTTGAAGTATTCAAGGATTTCCTGCTTCTTTGACTCTGGAGAGCCGATTTTGAGATTAATAGTGCGAGTAGGTCTGAGTTTACCTCGCTTGTCTGTTTCCATATTTCTTTGCTTTGAGTTATGAAATATTTGTATTATTATTAACTTTCCAAATTCGGGCAGTATTTAAAGGCAAATCTTCAAGATAACCATTTAAAAAAACTTATATTAGCTCGAATCCAGCACTGAATCACCCCTTCCGTTAAATTATCGCTTCTGACCTGAAAAAGCGTGCAAATCTGTGGCTTTTAAAGAGGGATCTCGTAACAACGATCGAGAAGGAGTGTATGAGGAAAAGACATTAGAGATGATCTCCTGTGTTGGTTCTGTTGGTTCCGTTGGTTCTTGATAACCTCTTTCATTATGATAATTTGGGAAATTTCTCAGAGTGACTTTAAATTTTTAAATTCTGAGGCTCAAGTGCAGTGAGTTTAAAGGTTTATAAATTAAAATCGCCCGACTGACTAGAGAAGCTGGGACGAAGATGAGACTTCAAATTGTGAAAAATATGTCGAATAATTCGATCGCAGTAACTATCTACAAATTATTCTTAGAATGCATTCTTTAAAATAAGTTTTTTAATTTTCAACAGATTACTTTTGGAGAGGCGAACGTCTCTCTACCGTTAGTTTTGTATGGTATAATACTTATTACTTTAACAAAGAAAAGGAATACCTCATTTTCCATTTTTAATTGCTTTGATGTGTAACTAAAGAAATTTTTTTTGGAATGATTTTCTAAACATTCACAAATCTACGGTGTTGGCCAAAATTGTCTTGGTCATCAGGATTTTAAGTTGTTTTGCTGAGCTTGAAGCGCTCGCCACAGCCATTAAAGCCTTGATAGATTTTGTTGAACAGCAGACCAAAGAGAAGTGATTCATAATTCGAATTAAGCTGAGGGTGATTCTTCACTGGAGTCAGATGTAGCATTCTGATATCACAGAGTAATTTCTTGAACCGTTAGTTTGTGTAGATATTTGCAATCACATTAATAGCATTATTGCTCAAAAAATGCCTCTTGTGATAAAGAATCTGCTTTGAAAGTACATTCAAATTGAAGTACATCGAAAGGAATTATTGGGAAAAAGCTTACTATGAACTGTAACATTTTTTTGGGGGCACTATTGGCGAATTGGCTTTCATAGCTTATTCATGGTCTTAAGGTTTATGATGAAGGAGAAAACTTATGGCGGTTTGCTGGTTTTATTTGGATTTCCACTGCTAATTGCTTTCTTTTTCCTATCCGGTATCATCTCCTTGCCTGTGATAGCTTGCATGTCCCCAGCAGAAACGGTCAAGGAGTGGCTCTTAACCGTTTTGAAAACCACTCAATCAGACGTCTTCAAAGGATAGTTAAGTCAGTCTAATTGGGCAGGCCGGTACCGCTAAATCAAACAGAAACGCTGGACGGACTTTATTTGAAGAAAAGAACTTGATATAGAGTAGAATTGACAATGTTTCTACTTAATTTCTTAATATAATAAATCCGTGACACATTCCATTCTCTCGTTTTTCTAATTCAAATACCCACATTTTAAAATCTATAAACGATGCATAAAGATACGTTCTGTCACTGACGAAAGTCCTTCAATTTAATAACAGCCTTCAACAAATCTCCATATATGTCAAATTGCTTTTTTTTTTTTAGATGTGCTTTGAGCATTGTCTTAGCTCAGACTGAAACCGGGAATAACCTCTAAGATAAATATTACTGAGCTAATTTCGATAATTTGCTGGAAGAGCAAACAATATCATTTACGAAATTATATTTTGATAGAAAACCCATTTTCTATTAATTTTTCCTTTTTTGAGATCCAAACAAACGAATCTTGTGACTTAAAGTGAAAAAGAAGTAGGCTGCCTGATGTCAAGCTATATTTCCTTTAATATGCTGCTCAGTATATGGTTGAAACAATCGTTCTGTTCAGAGTTTATTATATTTTTTTTGGGAATCTTATTATATGGTTGTCTCAGATCGAACACCCTAAGAAATTCAAACTCGTCCTTGAATTGATATCTCTAGGATATGTTACTGTTTGCGAACGCAACATAATTATAGCATTGGTAAAAAACTTGAGCCTTTTTGAAATAAGGTGCGATTTCTGATACGGTAAAATTGAAATTAATTGTATCATCCCAAAAATACGATAAGTAATAAAATACAAGACGGTAACAAAATTTGAGATCCTTCCTCTCATTGATCCGCTATGAACTGTAAAGTTTTTATCTTGGCCCTACTGACTATTTGGCTCTGGCTTCCTGTGGGGATTCTCCAAAATTTCCTAATCGGGCCAATCGCGCTTTATCTTCTGCTCACATGTTGCTTTTTTGGGTCGGATAACGCTTGCATAGGTTTGCTGTGTATACTGGGATTTCCAATCGTAATTATTGCATTCGTATTATACGGTTTCTTCACCTTCCCGAAGATAGTTTTCACGTCCCCAACATCAACTTTCAATGAATGGCTCTGCTCAGTTTTGAAATCAAGTCAACTTACTGAACAACTTGATGATTTGCGCTCGGGATTGGGTGCCGCAGGTTTGGGCTGAAGCTAGCAAAAGGAGTGGACGATGAAGATATGGAGGGATATCTCCTTTCGTTTCAGAGTTTATCTATGCTTTTTGATAAGAAAATAACTTCAGATTAAATGGAATTAATAGCAATCTATTACAAACACACAAGTTCATTAAATTATTATCACTGCCTCTTATCCAGCACATTCAAACCTACAATGAAAAATCTATAAACGGTAATACCTAACAAAGATGCATTTTTAACCTTCAGCAGGCAGTTCAATTTCAAATAAATTCGGCCTTGCGTCATAGACATGTTATTTTCTGTACTTTTACCTGCTAAGCGGCTCTTTCAGTGTAATTAGATTCTAAAAGCATGAGTCACCCCAATAATTAATTTGTCGAAAGCGTGATGCTGTTCTAAAGAATCACTCAACGATTTCGAAAAGTTATCAGAGTTAAAATCCTCAATAACAATTTGACCGCATACTAAAACTCTTCAATAGAAGCGCATAAAAAGAAATATATTAAGATAAATATTGCATAGCTATTCTCCATGATTACCTTGCAAAAGCAAACCGGATCAAAGCTACTCCGCGTCATCAGCACCTTCCTGAAGCAACCTACTCACGTAGCTTATTTCTCAGAAATGCCGGATCCCTCTGATCTGAAGTCTTGTTGGTTCTGCTCGAAAAAAAACCCATCTAGTAAACATAATTGCGGAACCTGCGAGATGGCACAGCAACCAGAGCGCACGATTAAAGACATGAATTATTTCGAAATCTTCAAGAGGTAGATAAATCACAGACTATCAATCAGCTAATATTGCATGTGAAATTAGCTCTATCAAGTTCGATATAGACAAAAAGCAATTGGAACGTGAATACCGCAAATTACAGATGCAACTGCATCCTGATAAATATAGTGTTTCAGTTGACAACAGCTTTGAATGCGCAGAAGAAGTAAAAAGGCATCTTAGAAACCAGCTCACTATTTTTCCCAGGCGAGACAATATAGCGAGAAGCTATCGTCGCTGATAAACCAGGCGTTCGCTGTACTCAGCGAGGATTTTAAACGAGCTGAATATATTGTAAGTGTCCGGGCTCTATTCGAGTTGTCTAAAGTAATAATCTAGTTAAAATTGAAAAAGAAATTGAGAGAAGAGGACCGCACTATTATGGATTCAGACTTTTTGGATGAGATCTTCGAGAAGAGAGACCGTGTGCAAGAAACAGAGGATAAAGAGGAACTCGAAAAATTGAAGGTGGAGAATGACACTAATCTTAAAGAAAGCTATACAGAGCTGGCGAAGTTACTCAGCAAAGGCGAATTCGATGAGGCTGCTGATCTTCTTGAGAAACTGAAATATTTCCATTCGATTGAAAACGCGATTGCTGAAAGGGAAGACAAAGAAAAACACAGCGTTGCTTAAGTTTACAGATTTCTGTAATGATATTTTTTCTTTTTGGAAGTCATTACCGCTGCCTATCCAATTGCTATAATGTCTATATTTTCAATGGTTAAAGTGTCATTTACGTAACAATTCCCTCAAGCACCTCATAACCGATATTCTAGCCTTTGCAAACTGTAAATTGATATATTTCCTTCTACTTGTAAGGGCTACATTGTAATGAATAATCCTTTCAACATAGCTTAGGCATTTATTTGGATACATACGCATTAATATGAATGCTCAAATGTAACAACACAACATTACTATTACTACTAAGGCATGTCCTGCCGATTTCTAATAGCTATTTCTATCTACATAACTACTCTTCAACCATTTGAACTTGCTCTTCTTGTGCCTTTTTCTTGCTCAAGCGCGCTTTTTCTTGGTTAATCAGATGTTTGTGGTACTCTAGCAGCGTGAATGAAGCGATGTTCGTGATTAACTTCTCAGAGTTCATGATTTTCTTGACGAACATTTTCACATCAGCGTCATTAGGATGCTTCTATATCCCCCGGAGCCGAATTTAGAAATTTTCTCAAAGGAGAGTTAGTTACCTTTTCGATTTCTTTGAAATCATTAAGCACGCACGCTCGAATCGCGTTTGTCGCCTGAGGCTCTTCGATTTTCTCATTGTACATGTCCAATCCGAATACTTCGTTGTCTTCATCCATCATCCTCGTACAGACGACGTATTTCTAAGCAAAACCCATGAATCGCTTGTATTTACAAGGGAAGTTTACTGTAAAGGCTTTCTTGAGGAAAAATAATAGCGAAAGCACAAATTTGCGCTCCGTGATGTATCCTTTCGATAAGACAAGGCAGATCATCTTGATGAAGCTCGCGACGATATTGTTCGACAGTTGACGCTTAGAGATAAACAACTTCTCAAGAAGCTTGATGATCAGAGTCGAATCTTTCTGCTCGAGTGCTTCTCGTATTTTCTTCTGGTTGTAGATATCAAGCCACAGCAAATAGAACAGCTCAACGGACTGCTTTTCGTCAAATTCGATCTGTTTGCCTTTGAAGATCCTCAGCACAAAGATGTCAGAAAATAATCATACCTCCCAACACGCTGTTGATCTCAATCGCGGTGAATATACAAGCAAGTCTGCTGTAAATAAGCTCTTTCTTATTCATATTCTTCAGATGGTATTCACGAAGGATCTCGCCAGCTTCACGCAAGCAATCCAGCAAATCCTGGATGATCGTATGATTTATCATGTGGACATATCTATTGGAAATTTAGCCTCTGAGTGCTTTTAGCTAGTTACTTCAGGATTCCTTTCATTGCAAGGTCAAAGAACTTCGATGGGCGCTGGTTTCGCAGGATTTTGAAGAAAATGTAGAATATTTTTTTAACAATTTCGTCTTTCTAACTCGAAGCTTAAGCGACGTGAGTTATCACATTTGGCATACCTGTTTCTTCAGTTTATTTGCGTCAACTGTGGCCTCAGCTTCCTTCAGCTCTTCTAAAACGTCCTTTCGCAGCTTATCGAAGGTCAGCTTTTTCTTTCCCTTTTTCGTCACGCGCTCTATTTCCTTTTCGACCTCTTTCTGTTTTTTCTTCTTTGCTTTTTTCAGTTCTTCTTGATCCTTGAAATCATGTTGATTAGAACCACTTAATCTTCGGCACAATGTGCTTACGACTTCGTTATCGTCTTTCTTTGATTGATAGGTGTTCACAATGTTGATCGTAAGATCCATTTCTATGATACAATCATAAAAACCATCTGGCAGCTTCTTTTCAGGGTATTTAGTGCAGAGTTTTGCAATGCCTGTAATGATAATCGTTTTGATCTCGACTGCAAAAAATTAAATAAGCTGTCATCGCAAACTGAAAAAATATTTACAGAAGGCTGGGTTTGGGTCTTTAAGAAATTCTCTGAGCGTTTGGTCTGCGATGTCTCTAATCTAAAGAGGGAGGAGAGTTTAACGTCGATTCTGGGGCAATGGTCGTTACCTGAGGGATTCTAGAAGCCTTTTTTCTCACGATAATAGTCGCAATCTCTTTCCTGAGGTTAAAGTAGTGGAGTTTCTTCATCAGCTCACAGAGGCAAAGCAAGCCAATATAATTGAAATCGGCGGCTATCTTCTGGAAACTCGTTTTTTGTTCTTGAGTAAGCTTGTCTTTAGGAACCCCTTTAAGCATATCCTTGTCTGGAGTTATATAGAAAGAATATTAGAGAAGAAACGGAAGGAATTCAATGCCTCTTATTTTGATCAAGTAGAGCAGATTTCCAACGAATTTTTTGTAGTGCTGAAGCAGGTTGTATTCAAAATTATAGAGTTTTCGGTCCTGTGCGGATAAAATAAGTTGGTATAAGGAGATCTGAAGGTTAGATAGGCTGGTACATCTTTAGAAAGTTGAGTTTGGAGATCGTGCTTCACCATAGTTTCGTTAATATCGTACCTGCAATGGATTAGTGATATTCCTATGTATTGCGTCTTACAAAGGAGCAATGTCTTTAAACACTTCGGTCATAGACATGCAAGCCATCTTTAGGATGATCACACTATTATCTTCACAGAGATGCTGAAGGGTTTGGATATGATGCAACTAATGTAGATGAATTTAGAGCGTGCTTCATCATTTAGAAGTGAAGTACGTTGGTTTCGGGGTTGCTGATGATAAATTGGGAAATCTGCTCGATAATTTTAGCTTTAGATTCTAGATCGAGCGCATCGATCTCATCGTTGGGAATAACTGCTCTGGGATCCTTTTTGAGCATGGAATTCAGCAGCGAGAACGCTTTTATGCGATTAGTTCCCTCATTTTCCTTGATTTGGTTCTTGACTTTTTTCTTCATGGGAGGCATCTCCTATTTTGGTTTCTTGGATATTGACACAATAAAAATTATCAAATACACTTTGAAAGAGGTCTTATAACAAAAATCTACCAACGCTACGATTTAACAACAGAACCTATTAATGCTACCAACTTAGTTGGCAAATCTGCACCAATCCCTGTAAATAGGCATTGTTATTTGCAATTTTCACTCGATGTCTTTGAAAGACTATTGTTACTTAAATGATGAATGAATATGATTCATTTGTCCTCAAATTCTTTTATGAAATTTATGAAAAAGTCTCGATAAAGAAAGGCGGTATGGACCTTAACCAAGCTAATATTACTGACTGGTAATTTCCTTAAATAATTCGGACACCTTATTGTAGTCTTTCTTGGAATCGTGGACCACTTTCGTGAGATAGTCATACCATTTATTGCATTCAGCTTCGGTTGTGGTTGAAATATATAGCGCTTGTTGCCCGTCTGCGTCTAATGGACCAATAACAGAAAAGCAGAGCTTTGGGTCAGGTTCTAGATAATACACATTAAAACTTGAGTCAATTGAGGCTAGTTGTTACTTTTCTTGAAAAGTCCAGTGTGTTTTGCAAACGGAGATTTCGCGTCGTACCCAACGGTCAAGCTTTTGATCTGGTGAACCTTCACTCTCCACTCTGGTCTAATTTCTGATTTGTTCGGTCTTTTGCAGACAATTTCTCTGAGGTCGTTTGTCATGAAGAGATGCATTTCTTTCGCCGAACCGTTGGTTTTGTATAATTTCACGATTTTCCCTGCAATCAAGAAATTCCTGATTTCTTTCGTCACGAGTTTCTCCTCAGGAGCCTTAGAAAGGTTCAGGTCTATAGGTGCAGTTGCATGAGGCGTAGTGAGGTGCTTATATGTCGCAGTTCCCTCTGTGATTATTTGCTCATTGCCTGCGTTGCTTGGATTCTCATAGGCCTCCTTTACGACTTTATCTGAATTAGACTTGAGACACAGCTGTCTATGCTCCTCATTATGCAGCGCGATGACCGAGAGTCCTTTGAAGGCCTGGTAATTGAGCATGGAATTAAATTTCGAGTTAATAGCTGTGGAAATTTTACATTAATAACGGTGTCTTGAGCTGCGTAATGGTGAACTATAACATCGTTCAAGCAGTCGATTCCTTTGTCTCTGACCACTGCATCGACGTTGTTCTTGGATGCTAGGAGGTTTAAGAGCAAGATCTGGAGATAGCAAGAGTTAGTTTAGAATATATAACTCTTCGTTTACTGTTCCATTAGCAGCAATCTGAGTATCATTAATAAACTTTCTAATTGTAGTAGTGATTTGGGGGAGCGCTTTCTCGCAGATATGAGTGGCTGCCTCTTCGACTTGAGAGATCTTGGTGGTAACGACTAGCAGTTCGTTGATAGTTTTAGGTCTATATAGTAATGTATTTAGTTAATTCGAATTGGAAATAGTAGTTTTACTTGAAGTGCGACTCAGCGTTTGCCAAATAGGCTTTTTCAACGAAACCAGCGGTGTAAATGAATTTGGATTTTGTTTTATCCGAAGCGAGACGAGACAAAATCTGTAAGCATTCGAAAGGAATCTCCTCGGAAGCTTTTTGCGACAAAATGAGTTGAATAGCCCTTTCGTGGCCACCAAGAGCGATAAATCTCTCGTGGTTTTCATTGCTGTAGACGAAATCTGCCAGTAGAATGGCACATCTCTTCATAAGAGGCTTTGATTATTGCAATTTTAGATAATTCATAAAGGGGAGAAACTTACCGTTGCAAAATCTTGAGATTTTGTGACGCGTAGCACAGCTTCCAAGCCACCTTTTTCTGCAATTTGTTGAGAATGGGTAGGCGATTTGATCAGATTTCCAAGAGACTCTACTGCCTCTAACAGCAGTTCGGTGTTTAACTCATGCTCTTTGATACATCTAACAAAAAGCATTGGCTTTTAGATCAGAAAGATCATAACAAAGCATACGCCACAATCACTTCGGTTGTTCCTTGTTCAATCATTTTGTCAATACTACCAGAGACATCTTCAGCCGCTATGTTACCAAGCACTGCTAAGCAGAGCTTAACCACGTCTGCTTCTTGAATGCGCTTGTAAATGTATTGGCTTATCGAAGGAATGAACTCATTTTTGATAATAGTAGCGACGTTATCTTGCAATAATGCCAGATTTCCCAGGGCCCTATCGTATTAAATGAATTATAATTCCATAAATAACAAACTAAAATTACTTCAAAGCTTGTTTGATGACTCGCTTTTCGTTTATCTTTTGATAATGATTGAACATTTTGATTAGCAGTTCAACGATTCCCACCTTGGCCAATATTTTTTTATTCTCCTCGTTTTTCAAAGAAAGATTAAAGAAGAGTGTCGCAGCGTTTATGATGAAAATCGGGTTGGTTAACTCCACTTCGCAGAAGTTTTTCGCATGGGGAACAAACTCCGATTCGAGCACTCGTTGGGCGTTTCTTTGGTGATTTTGAACGAGATTCACAAAGGCGACGCAAGTCGCCGAGCATAGTTGCAAGCTCTGAGGATATTTGATATTTCCTCGTGTTAGGACTGTCACAACCCCTTTGGTTCCATATTCCGTTTGCATTTTCTCATTTGTTGCGGTTTTTCCAACGAGCTCAGCAAGCGTGATCAGCATCTCGAGGTCATTAGGGTTCGTTTCCATAGCTTCTACGACTGTATCAACTCCGTGATAAGTATAGAAATTCTCGACGTCTTCCTCAGCGTGAATAAGACTTGCCAACGTTCTCTTCGCCTTGGAAGAGATGTCTTTATCTTTATCGAATTCTTTCAGCGTACCCAAGCATTTCTTGATGCTTTCTTCCTTGAATTGAGTGTTTCCGGTCTTAGACACTGACTCTATTATTTCAAAAGAGTTCAGGACGGCTGTCTTGGTCGATTGCTCGATAGCGCTCGTTTCGGCAGTGCTGCCCTCTGATAGTTTGTGAGTCTGGGCAGTTTCGGAAATATTTTGAAGGACGGCTTCCATGATTTTCGGGTTTCTGACGACTTTCTCTTGAAGTTTTGGATTATCTGAGAGTTTTTTGATAAGAGCAACGCATCCGGCTTTGAGAGCGGCGTTGGATGATTTAGCTGTAAGAACCTCTGCGGTGTTGTCAATCATTCCGTATTGAAGAATCTTATCAGCTCCTTCGTCACTTTCCGCAAGGCGGTCAATAGCTTCGACGAGGGCAACGGCGGTCTCGATCTCTGCTGTTTTAGCTTCTTCTCCCTCGTTCAATAATTTATTTTTCACTTCTTCCAGAGCGTCTGCCAATTCTTTTGGCTCTGCATTTTCAAACTGCTTTTGTGGTTCTTGAATAGAGGTTTCTGTGGTTTCTGATTTTTCACCCTTGATTATTTCAGCGACCTTTTCAATCACTTTGTGTTGCTCCTCTTGTTTTGGAGCTTCATCTTCTTTTTTGTGGGCGACTACTTTTTCGACAGCAACTACTCCGGCGACAACCTTTCCAGCCTTGCCATGATGATGCTCTTGTACTTTGGCTTCTTCTACAGTTTCTTGTTTTTCTTCAGCTGTTATTTCAGCAGTAGTTTCAGTTGTGTCCTTCGGCTCTTGAATTGGAGCTTCTTCTGCTTCATCTTTTTTGTGAGTGACTAGTTTTTCAACAGCAATGATTCCGGCAACCTTTTTCGCTACGTCATGATGATGCTCTTGTACTTTGGCTTCTTCTACAGTTTCTTGCTTTTCTTCAGCTGTTATTTCAGCAGTGGTTTCAGTTGTGTCCTTCTGCTCTTGAATTAGAACTTCTTCTGCTTCATCTTCTTTGTGAGTGACTAATTTTTCGGCAACAATGATTCCAGCAACCTTTTCACCCAAGTCATGTTGATGCTCTTGTATTGGAATCTCTTCTTGAGTAGATTCGATGGTTTTGCCGGTGTCTTCTTGAGGGATGTCGTGAGGCTGCTCCTGTATTTGTGTCTCTTCTTTAATTTCAGTTTTCTCTTCTTCTGTTATTTTTTCATTTGCGTCCTGCTGTTCTTGAGTTTCTTCTCTTATTTCTAGTTTTTCTACAGCTATAACTTCAGCTAATTTTTCAGCCACCTCCTGGGCCTGTTCCACAACGTCTTCTTTCACGTGGTCGCTTGTTATTTCCTCTTCATTTTCAATGAGATGATGGATTCTCTTTGAGAGATCTTGGACAATCTTAATCTTTGGATAGAGCTCCTTGATCGTTTCAACACAAGACTTGATTTGCCCAAGTCTCTCTTTCTCCTCTAATATCTTCTCTTTAGGAATCGCCTGTAGCGAGTTCTGCGCAATCTTAAGAACCGCAACACAAATCAGAGGATTTTGACTTTCCTCACCCGCTAACTTCAGCAAATTTCGATAAGTTTTTGACTCTTCATTAAGAAGTCCCATCTCCCTTGCATATTCCTGATCTTTCGATAGTTCTTCCAGAGCCATCAACGCACTCTCAATCGCTTGTTCAATCGGCTCAGAGCTACCAACTACTTTTGTTCTGTTCTGGAGCTCGCTTGGATCGACATGTTTCTCTTTATTTCCACGTGCTTCCGAAAGGCTCTGCAAAATATTTGCAATTTCCTCGTGTCCATTAGCTTTGACAATGACTCGAGCCGAATCAGAATCTCTCGCGAGATTTTTCAAGCATTGCATTGATTTATCAACCAATCTCAACAACTCTGGATTTGCTGCAACAATTTCTGGAGAAATGGCATTAGCTGCCTTTACAAAGCCAAGAAGCGCGTTAGGAGCATCAGCGTCTAACATATGACTCTTGTCGTGGCTAGTCTCAGAAAGTGCTTTGGTAAGATTAATTATAGCTTCTGCGGCTTCTTTCTGAGCGATCTCTTTAGGGTCGGTGAGATTCGAGCCCCAGCTTTCCTTTGGTTCAATTCTCTTGAGTACGCTATAGAACTGAGGAAGCACGTTTCTTTTCTTGACCTTCTCGAAACCGTCTGAAAACTTCCCAAGCGCTGAGAAGAATTTCGCTGAGTTTGCAAGCGCACGTAGAGCGACAGGATCGTTCAGAATGTCATACGACTCCTCGGCTTTCGATTGGGCTGCTTGGAGGTAGTCGGCAATGACATCAACGGAGCCTTTTTCTACAAGAGACTGCGCAACGGAATCATAAGCGCTGGCAACTTCTGTAAGCGCGTCAATTGCTTTGTCTACAGTCTCAGGGTTATATGTTTGAGTCGTTTCTGAGGCATTTATGTCGAAGACCTTTAGCATTTTATCCAGCGCCTTACCGTTATCGGTTAACAATTGTTTTGAAAGCTTATCTGAACGGTTCTTCTCACCGGCACATTCACTTCCGCTCTCAGAATCCAATTCTTTCTTTCCAAAGTGTCTTATTGTAGCGATATTCTTAACAGTTTCAAATACGATATCTGCGAGTTGTCCGGACTCAGCTGAAATGTAATCAGCGTTCTCGACGATTAGTTTTTGGATGAGGACTTCAGGTATTTCTGAATCTCGAATGCTGTCCAAAGTTTCTTCCTCAGCTCTCTGAGCTAGCCGAGAAACGACGAGGAGCTGCGATGCCATGACTTTAGGGGCCGCCACAGTCTTCGCCATGCTTTTTTCAATCGAGCTCACAAGAGGGGTGTAATTCTCCTTCTCTTCAGGACGTTTGGTTACCATCAAATTTGCAAGAGAAAGATTTGCTCTTTGGAACGCTTGGATTGACTCTTGAGCATTCAGATCGACGCCTTCGGCGATTTGAATTATTTCTTCCAAAGCCTTCTCCACACGAGCGACCGCTCCGAGATTCTGCAGCACAATGCTAGCTTCCTTTCTGATTGCTGCATTAGTTGGAAACCTGTTCATCGCTCCCATGACTTTATCAATGGCTTCGTTTTGACTCAAAATCTCTGCAATCTTAGCATTATTCGACGCTTTAGCTAGCACTCTCAAAACTCTATGTGCTATGTCTGCATTGTTTGCTGTTTCTAGAACGCCAACTATTTCCACGAGATTTTCTTGATTCAAGTTTGCTTCGAGCGTAGAAGGGTCGCTCAATAGCACTTCGAGTATTCTCACTGAAGAGCCAGCTAAGTCTTCCGTCGTGACTTGTGTAGTGCCCACCACGCGAGATTTAGGAGTATGCTTCAGATTCGCCTCGAAGGCGGGTAAATAGCCCTCAGAAGACAAATTCGATTTGACGGCACCGTTATGCTTTTTTAGTACGTTCACAGCGGTATCGACGGCTCCTTCTTCGATGAGTCTACCAGCGTTTTGAGGCAGCTTTGCTAGCGTAGAAAGCGCTTCAAGGTTTTGAAGTGTGACAGCATTGTTTTCATCCTCGTTTTCTGTGCTCTTGAGCAAGCTTCGAGTATCCTTTATGATGTTCTTGATAAACACCTTTTGACCAATTTTCGACGCGATCTCCGGCGATATCTGAGACATCGTTATCAAGCAGCGGTTGATATTCCCGCTGATGTCAGGATGGTCCTTATGCCTCTCCATCAAAGATATCAAAATCGGAGCAACATCGCCATTCAGCCCTCTTTTTACAGTTTCGGTGTTTGTTGCGGGATTTTGCAACAACTCATGTAACGTGCAGAGCGCTGCTACCGTGATTTCTTCCGATGAGGAACGGTTTTTAAGTGTTTCTAAAAGAGCTTCGATGAGGCCGTCCTGCACGAGGCTCTGCGGCACCTGAGATGTCTTCGTCACGGGGTTAGCAAGGATCTTTTTCATGATGCCAAGACTTGAGTTTAATGCTCTATCGTGGCTGACGAGGACTCCTTTTTCAGCAAGGTCTTCATCCCCAAACCTTGCCTCTTGAACGATGATTTTGAGCAAGGCATTATGAGCATCCTCGTTTATCATAGGTGGAATATTGAGGTCGATAATAGCAAGGTCACCTAGGCCTTCTAAGCCATCTGCGAGAACTTCTAGGTCTTTTTCGATCGAAATTTCTGATGAATTTTTCAATTCAGTGATGAGACTCTTGATATCTTTTTCGACGTTCTGAGCAGCATCTTCTGTCTGAACCTTTGAGAGCTTCTCGAGCAGCGGCGCAGCTGCGTCCTGGATCTCTTTATCGTTACGGTTCCTCGCGACATAGCTCATTACTGCCTGTTGTCCCCCTAAGCGAAAGAATGAACTCAATAAAGAAAACGATCATTACTCTGATTCGCGAGATGATGCAAGGCTTCTTTACTAGCGCACAGCTTATTCAGAACCTGGAGAGAAAGGACGCCCGTTTTCTTTGAAGGGATATTGCCTCCCTCTATTCTTGAGAGAATGTGACGAGAACCATCTAGTTTGAGCACGAGATTCGCTGTAGCAGGCGAGATCTGACTTGCTCTGTCTAAAATCTCCAACGCTCTGATTTGTACTTCCTCATTGTCTCCATATTTGTTCATATTCTTTATTGTTGCCTCGAGCAGCACCTCCATCACGGGCTTCTCAGCGATCTTATCAACACCCAAGAACTTTCCGCTCTATGAGGAGAGAGAGACAATGCATTAGAAAAATCAAAGAAATCAAGGTTATTTACCTTCACGTATTCAACAACATTCCCTTTCATAGCCAAATTTTTCCCGATGCTACGGAGAGTTAAGGCCACAGGAATCGGTCCCTCATTATTTTCGAGAACAGAGAGATAGAACTCGAGAGTGTCCTTACCGATAGCTTTGCTTCCGTAGAGGTTTTTGGACGCTTCCTTATTGTTGAGATCAGAGAGATTGTCGTAGAACTTGATCAGCGAGGCCAAAATCGGCGTTTTTGCCTCGCAGTCAGAGAGCGATTGGACTTTCTTCGCCAGGTCAGCCGCCTGATTATGCACGTCTTCCTTCAAAATCTCTTCTCCCAGTCCCGGGATCAGGCTCAAGCAGGCCGCTGTGTTCAGTTTCGTTTCCAAACTCATAATCTGAGCTGAGTCTGATTTCTTTGAGATGCTTTTTCCCATCTCACTCATTGTCGCTTTAATGCCCTTTATCTCGCTCTCATCCGCAATCTTTGCCAAGATCTCAACCGAAGAGTCTCGGAGATCCTGCTCTTGCTTCGTGGTCAGCGTCTGTTCACTCTCATCCACTCCCTCATCCGCAATATCAGCGTCCTTGGGTTCTTGTTCTCCTTCTTCAGCCTCAGTTTTCACAGCGACTTTTTCTTTTTCAGCAGGAGCTTTCCCACTGAGGATATCCACCACTGCTTCCATCGCATTTGCCTTCCGGAGATGCGGAAGAGCGTAGTCCGATTTAGTCAGCTGCTGCACCATTCCAACTGCGGTTAAGCCTGCTTTTTTCCATTCTGGGTGCTTTTTCGTGAGGGCTTTCATATGGTCAACAGCTCCTGCATCAACGACTTGTCTCGCGCCTTGCTTATGGCTCGAAATGAGGTCAAGCGCCTTGAAACCCTGCTCTTGTATTTTCCTATTTTCAAAGAACGCTCGCATTCGGCTGACGATGTTAGCAGCCGCTCCTCCATTGATGATTTCTTCCCTAGCCGAGTGCTCAGCGCCGATTTGACTGATAAGACTGCAAATAGACTCTGCGAGTTTTTCGTCCTTTGGGAACGCCTCGCTTGATTTCAAAAGTTTGCTCACACAGCCTTTCGAAACAGCACTTTTAATGTTTGCTTCGCTGACGCAAAGCTTCTGGAGAGTGTCTGAGCAGGCGCGAAGTACATCGGGATCTTGGATATCACAAGCATGGGAAATCAAGTCTATACCGCCTTGGTTAACGATGTCTTGGGCATGTTTAGAGCCCATTTCCGCAATACGGCCTAGAGCAATAGTGCAATTGCGAATCACCTCATAATCATCAGGAGAGCCTTTCTGAACAGTTTTCTCGAGGATAGCGATGAGGTCAGCGATAATGCCTTTCTTAACGGCTGCTTCCATCATTTCGTCAACGAGCACCAAACTTGACAGGATAGAGATCTGAGCAGTGTTTCCAGCTCGTACGGAGGCAATAGCCTTATCCAGGTCGTTGATTGTCGAGATTTTACTCAGCATATTGGAAGCGAGCTAAAGAAAAGACATTTTACTCAAAAGGAACGATAGAAAGTAACTTACATTCACGATTTGTTTCTCTTCGGGGTTCTTTTCGAGAAGCTTGACCACCGTGTTCATCGCGTCTTCGTTCTCTTTCATGGTAGAAATAGCCTCCTTGGACTTTGAGAGGTTGCCGAGAGTGCGTAATCCTCCTTGTATAACGATCGGATCATCAGCTTTTTTATTGAATAGATCGATCAAATGCTTAATGCCTCCGGTTTTAATCATAATAGCCCTTCCAGCAGGATTAGCTAGTGATAGGAAGTTATTGTGCGAAAGTAAGCAAGGGAAATTTACAAGAAATTCTCTCAAGCGTCAGCATAGCTTGTTTGACGACACTAGGTTTTGCTTTTTCCTGTTGAGCAACATTCATGCAGAGCTCTACACCGCCTTGTTCAGCGATGATCGCGCAATTTGAAGGGTTCACAGCGAGAATACCCAGCAATGAAATCATCAGCTATGGGAAATAGGAGTGTTAATTCGCGAAAAGAAGGGATGTTCTTTTACTTTTTGAGTGGAGGTGGATTTTTCGGACTCGTGGTTGAATGCAGCAACTAGAGCTTCAACAACTCCATCCTCGACGAGTTTTTTGGCTTTGTCTTCATCAGTATGCTTACCTTCTCCCACGATACCCAAGAGACATTTCGTAGCAGCCTTTGGTACACATGTTAGTCAAGTATGGTAGAGAAAATGTATTGATTGTTACGTGTAGGACTGTATCGCTTGTAATATGGTTCTTGAGGGCTGCGATAAGGGGAAGATGACCCTTCTCTATATAATATAATAATCGTTAAGCATTTAGAGCGAATAATTTAGAGACCTGTGAAGACATAATGCGCGTTATCTCTGTGCTTGGTGTTTGGTGGGTGAACGAGAGTGGTTAGAGTATTGATTGAGAAGACGAGGAGTCGAGCGAACTTTGGATTTTGGTTGATTGCTTGTAGTGCGCCTTCACAAGCGGGATCTGGCTTGCCAAACTGCTTGGCTATTTGAAATTGGTGAGAAACTATCGAAAGAGCAGTAGAATGTTACAGTGCAATGAAAGTTTTGAACTTTTAAGAGTCGAAGCGCTTTTATTCATTTTGCTAAGTGACTAGGAATCTTCACTTTGAAAAATTATAAATGACAATAATTAATTAAACTTGGATCATCGTTGAGATATTCGGTCGAAATTGTCTCAAATAATAGTTGAGGATTCTTCATGAGAAAAAAAGAGAATTGAATAATGTAGGTTGACCTGAAATTCATGTCGAGATTAACAGTTCGTTTCAGAGGAAAAAAATTGGGAATAAGGAATTATATTACTAAGAATGAAATATTATCTCTCTGATTTCAAACCTACGTGCTGCAAGGGTTTTTTTTTCCCACGTAAACCAACAAACCAACTTCTAATTTGCTGAAGTTGCTCTCATGTATGTTGGACTCTAATAATCGTAATGCTCCAATAAAGCAGAAATTTGTCATACGAAGTTAGTTTAATGCAAAATTAATTTGTGCGCCGGAGTTTAACAATACAACGTTGAAAAACAGGTTGTAAAAGCTTTGATTTTTCTCATGGTGAAATTTATGCTAATTTGCTTCTCTTAAAGGTTCAAAAAGAGATTTGACTCCTGAGAAGTAATCAGCTGGAACTGAATCGCAAATTTAAAGAGTAAATAAGTTGCGCCAAAATTGATTGAATACTAGAGTGTGATAAATGATGTTTGAACAAACTCCAATTATATATCCTCTCAAAGAGAAAGAAATTTTTTTTTGTGAATGTGCATCTTGTTGATACATCTTGTACGGTCTTCCGTCAAATTCCACTAATGTTTTGTTAAATCATCACTTTCGTGAATGAAACACAATCTCTTCATTTCAATTTTTTTTAACCTTGACCGATAAGCCACAATACGAATCAACATGATCAGCATTCTACTCTTATATCTGCCCTCAATTGCTGAAATAGCTAGCAACATTATTTTTTGCATTCTTGCTATTTAGGTCTGCAGAAAGCATTCTCATGAAAATTTCTAAAGTAAGTTTAAGTATTCGAGCTGTCAATACTTTCTGGAACCGCTTAAACACATCTCGACTTGTAAATGAGACCAAATCTGACCGAACTCCTCCGAAATCGAATGCCATTCAGCAAATGGTGATTTTTTTTAAGTTTCCATTTAATCATTTCGAGTTAGAGAAACCTCCTCTAGCCAGTTGCAAGCCATTCTCTGCATCCTTAAGAAGACAATCTTCCAAAACACTCTAAATAGCATTTCGTCGCTGAGTGCAAGTTTCAAATATAGATTAGGTTGATATCAGAAATGATTCGACTTTCTGGAGCTTATAATAAACTTAAAAGTGATTCGGTCAGATCTTAGATATAATCATCGTGTCCAACTTGGATAAATAATTCTTTTTCTAATAAATCCAAAAGAGGCAAATTTTCCCAAACAATGAAGAAAAAAAGCACAAGAATTGAGTACGTCGTCAAGAAGGACGAATCTCAGAAACCCGGTGATGATTCTACCGATAATCAAAGCGATACCATTTCAACTCCAAATGATCTTTCCAGAAACACTTCCCAAGTTTCCAACACCAGTGAAAAGTCCGGCTCTAAAGTCGGCGAAGCCGCCTCACTGTTAGCTACTGTTAAGAGAGACAAGAAGATAAAAGCCGTCGAGCGCACGATACCTTTCATGGATCAGATAGTTTTCTATGATCTTTCAGTCGAAGGACGAGGAGGCGAAGAAGACAGAATTTATGCCATGGGTCCATGGTACAGAAGCTACATCCGAAGAGGAAACACCCTCGCAGTTATCTGGGGCGACAAAGGCAAAGATAAAGAAACGATATATGCTCGTAAAGGCTTTGAGAAGTTCTTCGATCTGAGCTACGAGTATATCCAATACAATCTCGGTGAGATGAAAGACTTCTCAGAGAAGTTTGGTCTTCATGAAGAAGAGGAGCATCATAATCTCCATGGAGTCATCTTCGATAAGGCAAAGAAGGCGCTCCAGAACGGTGAAGAAGTCACTGTGTATAAACTTGTGAAAGCGAATGGTGAAAACGCGCAAGTCTCGTGGAGCGAAAAACTCAGAGGCTGGGTTATCGCTTCGAAGAATGTGGGGCTCCTTGCGAGAGAGGAAAGAGATCTTGAACTGTACTCTCAAGATAGATACTATTTCGCTAGATTGATCGGAGAAGTATGGTTCAAAATCGTGAAGCGATTGACTGACGAAGGAAAGATCGAAGATCTCAAGAAGGAAATGAATGGCAGAACTTTCGTCGGAGAGTATTGCGGAAACCAAGAGCATCAGCACTTGGTGAAATACAAAGACATTTGCATTTTGTTCGTCGCCGTTGTAGACAACGAAAGCCTTATCACCTGCCTCCCACCTGAAGAGTCCATTGGGCTTTTTAAAAAATACGGTTTGGATCACGTGAATTACCAAAAATACGACAACTTCAAAGACTGGACAACCTTCAATCTCGCACTCAAGAAGATTTTCACAGACGTCGCTGTCAGCGACATCGAAGTTGAAGAGGAAGGCTCCGTGCTCTACTTCGTTAAGAAAGATAAGGAAGGAAGGCAAGAAACGCTGAGCTTGTCTAAGCTGAAGACCATGGAGTACAGAGTGTACCGAAAGCTTAGAGAAAAACTCAGAAATTATGCCAGCCGCTACGAAGTTTCTCATAGAAAGAACCAACTGCCTCCAAACGCTGACACCTTATTTAATAAGTTCGTGAAAGAAACCGAGGAGTTATGCCGTGACAACCCGCCACCAAACCCTCTCGGTTACTATTTCTACGTCGGAAGAGCCGCATTTGATTACGTATCGAACTATCCAAATGACTGCAAGCTTCTTCAAGAGAGATATATCACCTTCCTTAATGCTTTGTTATACTGCGTGGAAAACGACATCGTCATGGACCCTAAATTCCTCAAGAATGAAAAGAAATTAGCCGAAATTGCCCTGATTCCATGGACGAGCTATAAGAACCATAAGGAAGAGTACCTTAAGAAGTCTTATTCCATCAAAAACGGCGGAGACGAAGAGAGCAAGATTGACAGCTCCCGAGGAGGACTCCCTCAAACCGTCTATATCATCGTTCCAATGGGAATTCCAGGCATGGGAAAATCGACCTTAGTGAGCGCGTTTAGAGACCTTTTGAAGAAATACGATGCCTCGCTTGATGTTATCTCAAGCGACGAGACGCGCGCTGAGTGCATGGAGAGACTCGCGAAGCAAAACAAGTCGCTCACGCCAGACCAACTCTTCGAAAAGACCGGAAAAGACGCTGCAGAACTCTTCAAACAACGACTTAGCACACTCATTGCTAACGCGCATAAGAAGCGGGAAACCAACGTGTTTATCTTTATCGACAAGAACCACCCTCCAAACGCTTTAAAGGGAACCTTTGAGCTGATCAACTCCAACGGAAGCCATCTTAACAAAAGAGTCGTCTGCTTAACTCCGATTACTCAGGAAAAGTACACCATCCACGAGAAAAAATGGTATCCGTTCTCCTTAGAATTTTTCCTCAATTGCTTCAAACGCGTCCAAGACCGAAAGGAGCACCCAACCCTTACCGGAAGCGGTCTCAAATCAGCCGCCGTGATGTTCATGTTCTTCGATTGGTACGAGAGGATTAACCTGAACGATGAAAGCATCAAAAAGAACGGTTTTGACCTCAGTCTAAGAATTCCTTTTGTCAGATCTGACCGTCCTCGCGCAGACCAATTCCCTCAGAAATTGAGAGAAAAAGTTGAAGCTGTGCTTAAAATCAGCGAGAAGGACAAAGAGCGCAGAGAGGAGGCTATTAAGGAGTTCATTGCTGAATTCGAAAAGAGCGATATCAACTTCGAGTTCCCAAAGAAGAGCGAAATCACTGAAGCCCTCACCGCGTTCATGGAAGCCAATTTGACCTATCCTGGACAACAAAAGCCTGCAAATCAGATCTCAGAGCCTCAAGGAAAGAAGGAAGAGGAAGAGGAGAAGAAGGAGACAAAGATTGTTGAAAAGAAGCAAGGTCAGAAGAAAGGCGGAGTAAGATTCGAGGAGTTCAACCCAACACAGACGCCGCTTTATCTGGGCATTTTCGAGAAGACTGACTCGAGCGCCGTGATAAGAGACTACATAATCGTCGGCTTGAAACGCTTGCTGGAGGAGTTCTCAGGGGATGTAGTTCTGGGCAGTATGTTGAAGGAGTTCGAATCAGGCAAGATAACCAGCTTTAAGTTCATCAAGGATTACCACATCACGACCTTCTATATGGGAAAGAAGAAGGAGAATCGCAAGTCTGACCTCTTTAAAAACTTCGAGGAAGGTCTCGAGATGAATATGGAAATCAGAGGTATTGCCATCGTTCCTAATTGTATTGTGGCAGGTATTTGTTTCCCAGATCAGTCAAGAATCAAAATCGATAACAAATACCCTCATATCACGATGATGGAAGGCGCCTGGGCTCCTGTTGCCAGCAATTTCCTGCTTGAGGCTGTTTGCGGTGATGGCGGCTTTGCTTGGTCAGCTTACACAAAGGGCGAGTTCCTGAAGAAGGGCTCATTCGCGATGAAAGGCATTGCTGACGTGGTAAAGCAAAAACAAAAGGTAATGGCCTATGTCGTGAAGCTGGATGAGCCTCTCGTGATCCCAGGTGTTACAAGAGCTATCTTCTAATCCTGATACTCGATTTATTGATTTAATACATAGAGATAAGCGCTTTTTGTGACTGAATTGAGTTAGTAGATTGAGAAAATAAACCGTTTATTAGATAATAATCTTATAATAAATCAAAGCTAATGAGTTGCAAATCATTGTCTGTTGGTCATTAAGGAGCAGAAGTTTGATATAGGCTGCAGTTAGATATTTAAAAGTTCTTTAGAAAATGGATTTAAAGGAGAATTTTCAAAAAATTTTATCTATAAACAAACAACATTGCGTTGATAGGAAAGAGTGGACCCCGCAGTGGGAAAATTACCCGGTTATTATGTTTAAGAAATTAATGAGTTAACAGCTGTTTTCTATGCAGCAACTTAAACTTATTGCTTTCAAATACGATGGGATTTGTAATTGTCGAATAGTTTTTTGTGGTTTTTCGATCGGCTTACCGCTCGAGTGCCTTGGGACCTTCGCGTATTTCCCTCCCGAATAGCCAGCGGAGTTTGTAAACGCGCTTTGTTCTTCCAACGTCTTCACGCTGTCATTCGTCGCGAGGTCTCTTACAAACAGCTTATAGAGAGCATTCTCCGCTTCTACATTGCTACTCGAGCCTCTAACCCTCTTCTCTTCAAGTAATCCTTCCAATACAGGCCTATTCGTTTGAATATACTGCTCGAGTCTGCTGTTATATGCTTTCAATGATTCTACCTCATTGATTAAGCGACCATTCTCCTTCACCAGCTCTTGTGCGTGGCATTCAAGCGTCTTTACTTTCATTGAAAGGTCAGCTAACTGCTCGATTACGACCATTGAATAGTTATTCTGCTCAGTTTGTCTTTGCGGTGAGGCTGTGGCTTGAAAACTGAAGTTATCTTTTACGTAGTACTTTTTTTTTGGACTCTCGGCTTGAATGGCCTTATCTTCCTTCGAATTTTGCTGTTGAGTGCATTGCAGCGACCTCCGGAAAGACTCGATGACGGCGTTCATTCGCTTGCTCTCTTGTTTGGACTTCTTTATCGAATCTTGGAGGTTTTGCTCGCTTTGTTCTAGCAACGCGACCAATGATTTCTTCTCGCGTTCAAGGCTACTGATTTGTGAGAGATATTTCTGCTCTTTGAGCTTCAGAGTCTTGTTTTCTTTTTTTAATTGCTCATTCTCGGCGTAAAGGCTGGAACTTAAGTCTTTCACGGGGTAGTTTTGGTTGTAAGCGTCGTATTCGTGATCGAAGCGTGCATCTCGCATGATGGGTTTGTTCTCATCGCGGTAATGAGTCCGGTCGGTCATGGGAGAGTGATCGGTGCGAGCAAAGTTTTTTTGGTTCATGTTTGAGTTGTTGCGGTTGAGGGTGAGTCTTCGAAGGACGCGTTCGTCGTCTAAATCGGGTTTCATGTCGTCGAGCACCTTTCTGAGGGCGTTTTGGTCGAGGGTGAGGGTTTTAGGATGTCCCGTTTTCATTGTCAACGGTGATATTTTTATTTCAACTTTGCTCCTAAATTAATTAACCACCTAAACAGCTATATATTATTTAAGCAACTTTCGATAAATGACTTGATGATTTTGAGTGCTGAGAGCTAAAATTGGAAATGAAGGAGCAAATGTTATTGATTTAGCCACTGGGAGTTGGTGATGCTCTTCTTTGTCATATTCGGTGTGCAAAGCCTAATCATTCACTTTACATAGGAGGAATAAGATCAGGCTAGGACGCCTATTGGAAATATATTTGATAGTATTGGCTGCTTTTATTGAGATCAAGCTCTTTTAAAGAACCAAATCTAAATATTCATGTCAGAATCGCAGCCAGTGATTATTTCCTTGATACAACTCGCTGATCTCATGGTATGGATTTCCTTGTTAAAACCAAGGCTGAACTATCTCTTCTCTGCGATTCAGTTATTTTGTAGACTATAACTGTGACTTAACGATCTTATGACAGCAACACATCAGATTATGTAACCTTCGGTTGCAATAAAAAATCTGCCAATATCATAAGAACCAAACAGTAGGGATTAAGCACCAGCCCTTGAACGAAAGTGAGATGACGATGGCCAAAGGTCTGTAAAAAAGACTTCTCTAGGGCATCTACGCATATATATACAACAGAATTCTGCTGTAGAATTATCGAGACTTTACTTATAATATTAGTTTAAGGACGGATATTCAATAAAAATGGAGAATAGCATTGACAAAAAGAGTGTTTTGGAAGCGATTGTCAGCTCAAACATTCAGAGACTCCTTGATTTGAGCAAGGATCCTGCTTACAAGGATAAGCCTCTTACTGAGGTCAGAAAAATTACCATCGATTTTTGTTGAAATCTCACTTTGACTCACCGAATCTAGGTCGGGATTACTTTCTTGCATGGAGTCTGCTCGCTTCGCCCATCAAAAGTTTCTGAGCGATCAACCTGCACTATCACGGGTAATCATTCGATCAATAGGTTTAATATCACGGAATCTAGAGGCAGAAGATAAGATAAATGAAGTTATTAATATGCTAATTCTCAAAGGCCATAACGTTGACATTAGAGACAAGGTACCTCTTGTACCACCGCCCTTTTCTCTATATAATTTCCCAATTAGAATGGCAGAACTCCGATGCATTACGCTGCTAGTTCAGGCAATTCAAAAGCAATTCGTACGCTTTACAAAAAATCAACGCTTGGTGTGGATCCGCTTACTATTGTAAGATTTTGTCGCTATGGTTAATGATAACCTATTGATTTTCATAGGGTAATGAGACCCCTCTGATGTTTGCTGTAAGATTCAAGCAATTGAAATGCGTTGAAACAATACTGAGTTTCGGCGTAGATTTTATGCTCAAAAATAATGTAATTCTCGTCACAAATACCTTGTGGTGATTGCTTATATCAACAATTCAGCTTGGGCAAACGGCATATGATTTGAGCCGAATATATAAGGATCCCGCAATTGAAGCACTTGTCGGAGAGATGAATAAAAGATATAGTAATGGCATTTCGAATTGATTTAGTCTTAATTCACCTTTGAAATAATTAGAACTGCGAGTGCAAGTGATGTTTCTACTTGATAAGAAATACAGCAAACAAGAAACTTGTTATACGCAACTTGGACCTAGAGAAAGATGCGAAATAGTGTCGTATCTTTAAATCAATAAAGAAATTCTTGCAATTGGCGGAGGCAACAAAACGTACGAATAATTAATAAAAACAAGGCTTCACTGTTTGAGCTGGAAGAGCGAAGGTTTCGGATTTATCCCAAAGGAATTTTTTGATATTATAAATCTCTTTGTAACTATTAATAAATGAAATTCGGATCTTCTCTTGCATATGATTTTACTCGTTGTATTTGTAAAGTCACCCATGAATTTTAAATGTCAAGGTCAATAATTTACTTCAGACAAAAGGTTTTAATTAATTAGAAAATGCTGGCTAATGTGATTTATGCTGCTAATTTATTTTGAAAAACTATTTATTCATAATAACCATCGCTTGCACACTTGCTACTCTTAAATACTTTCATTCAGAAGCTAAATTACCAACAAATTCGCTTCATTCTTTAGGAACTGTAAATTTTCAATGAGAAAATTGTTGAGAGGCGACATACACTACATGCTAAATCGCATTGGTCAATTTCTAAATTCAGCGACATTTGTGAAATTTAAACTATCGGGTACGATCATATGCATTTTTTTTTCATTTCCTAACTAAATGAAAATTGTCATTTCAAGCGTTTTGCTTTATTTCAAAAAATCTCAGCAGCATGGTTTTTATCATTTGATCAGTCGCATCTGATATGAGCTCGCTCTGCTCCATCGCAGCTCCTTCCTCATTCAAGTACAAACTCGCTTTCGCAATGCTATTTCCGTTAATATTGATCAATTGCTCAACAATTTCTTTCGCTCTTGGTTTCAACTACCCCAGAAATATCCATTAAAATAATTTTTCAAACCTTAGAGTTACCAAGTCCATATCTAAGCTATACAGCTTGGGTATCACTACCGACGAAAGGATGCTCTTGAGATTAATTATCCCTCGGGCTAACTCAGCAGACGTCAACTTATTCAATATCGTATCCAATGTCTCAGACTCATCCACCTTGCCTGGTTGCCCTTGTTTCGTTTTTTGAGGATTCTTCTGGGCTGAGACTTCTTCTTTGATTAATTGTAGGAGCTCTTCAAATTTGCCTGAGTATGCTTTCATCAAGGTCAAAGCATTGCTAAAATATGAGACGATCAGCGTCAGTACGAAACGAAAAAGGTTATTACTCCAAAAATTTATTAGCGAACTCGCTCTTTTTCGCTTCTTCTTTAGCTGCGGCGTACTGGTGGTATGATAATAGGGTTAACGTGGCTGAAGCTTCTTTTTCCTGCTTGAGAAGCCCTGGTAAAGTTTCGCTCTCTTTCATAAAGCCTGAATGAGGTAATTAATGATGCGATTGAGGAGCAAGGAGGCTTACCGTTCTTCCAAAGGCAATATCTGACGTAAATGTGCTCGTTTAAGGAGCGCGCAAATGCGTATGAATTTTGGAGAATGAAATGCAGTTGGTTGATATCCTAGGGTTAGTATAACTTCTGAGAGAGGTGTTGGAATAGTGGCTGTTACCTCTTCTCTAAGCTTCTCGAAATGCTCATCAATGAACTCTTTCACAACAGTCATCATGTGCATCTGCACAATGCATTTGGTGACTGTGGCCTCAACATCCCACTTCAGAGCAACCAGCTTTTTCTATCATATATTTAGATAAGCTTCAAGGACGCTCATCTGTTTGTTTTACTTCTTGATAGGCTTTCTTCAAGGCTTCAGAGTTTGCAATTTCAACAAGCTTAGAAATTAGAAATATCATGATGAACGGGTCAGAAAATCAAAGTACCATTTTCGGAGTCGTCATCAATAGAACCTTCTCCATAGCCTCAATTATCTTAGCCCAATCGTTCTCGTCAAATGAAGGTGATAAGTTGGTCAGGAAACTCTTGAATGCCTCGATACTAATCCTTGCTAAGGACTATAGAAGTAGTTTTTTCAATTCATAAGTATTTTTTGATAAAATTACCTCGTTAGGGTTCTGCATTGGGGTTACAAGGATATTTAGGAACTCTGGCATGAAGTCTTTGAGTTTTGCATAGTATGTTTTGTAGATATCGATCATTTTGCTGTAGGCTTGCTTACAGTTTTGCTTTAAAAACTCGAAAGTCTGGTCTTTATTGCTATGTTTTTTCCCTTGAAATGCGAATTGCACTTCATCAAACAACAGCTTTATGACTCCGCTAATGATTATCTGCCAGAAATCATGCGTGAAAACGCCGCCATTCTCTTTCAAAATCGTATATAGTGTCTGCAACGCGGAATTAGCAATCTTTGGTCGCGTGTCAGTTGCCATGGTTGCAAGTTTTCCAAGCAACGAGAGCCATGAATCTATCATACAACACGATAAACCCCCAAAATTCCCTAAGAAATTACCTTCTGTAAGTCCATAGTAAGAGGTCATTGCTTTATCCCCAGCGTCAGCTACCTGCTCAACCACGAGCTCTGGTTCCCCTCCCTTCTTCTTTTTCGGGCTAGACATTTCTCCGCCAGACGTCTTGGTTGGACTGGATAGCTTCATTGGGCTTGGTAACTCTGATCCTTGGCTTATCACTTCGGCTTTATTGGCTTCGAAGGCATCAAACTGAGCTTTCTTGACTATCGAGCTAATTCCCTGTTGGATCAAAGTCACGGAATTGAAACTGATCTTCTCGACGCGACAGTTGATAAACTTCAAAAGCACATGCAAGTAATCGAGTAGATTGTCTTTCAATGGCGCGATATCATTAGAAAAATGCTTTTGAATTATCTAAATTAAATTAACATGAGAACCAAGCTGTTCAATGAAGCCGCTACTCCAAAAGACATCTCGACGATTTCTGCGCTTTCTGATTCGATTCCATGGCCCAATACATCGAAAATAGTCCTATCATGCGCCTTGAGTTAGAGAG